>Ga0247609_10007871_pt1 | contig 10093 bp, 13 predicted proteins | sample 172DNAGHGlowgp2_FD_193487 | JGI IMG/M metagenome (GOLD analysis project Ga0247609, IMG submission 193487) | Sheep rumen microbial communities from Palmerston North, Manawatu-Wanganui, New Zealand - 1728 DNA GHGlow gp2 | ecosystem: Host-associated > Mammals > Digestive system > Stomach > Rumen ...
CCGGCCGAAAACGCCCAAAGACTACCTTCCCCCAAATAAAAAATGCTTGGGGGATTTTTTGACTAAAATGATTGACAAACATAAATTAATATGTTATAATAAGATATAAAAGTAGAAAGATATTTATAAAAATGATTTTAACATATAAGCAAGAAGAAGGATTAAAAATAGCAGTAGAACGATATCGAGCCAGAGAACCATACACGATTATTAGTGGGTTCGCAGGCTCGGGTAAATCTACATTAATTAAATTTATTATTTCAGCTCTTCATATTCCAGAAGAAGATGTAGCTTATGTTGCTTATACCGGCAAGGCAGCTAATGTCTTAAAGCAAAAAGGATGCGTAAATGCGACTACGGCACATAAGCTATTATATTATGCGAATAAGACTCCCAATGGTGGTTTTGTATTTAGACCTAAGCCTAGCTTTGAAATTCCATATAAGTTAATTGTAGTGGATGAAGTTTCTATGTTGCCACGTGATATGTGGAATTTATTATTAACACATCATATTTATGTTCTTGCTTGCGGAGACCCAGGTCAGTTGCCACCGATTAATAAAGACCAGGTCAATGATGTGCTAGACCATCCGCATGTATTCCTCGATGAGATTATGCGGCAGGCGCAAGAAAGCGCGATTATCAGACTATCTATGCATATCCGTGAAGGTAAAGACTTTCGGGACTTTGAAACTGTAAGTGGCGAAGTCCGCATTATCCCGCATGCAAAAGAGTTATATGCGAATGAAGAAGATTATCATAGTTGTCTATTGGGCGCAGAACAAATTATCTGTGGCACAAATAAACAACGCACAAGTATTAATAACTTAGTTCGCAAATTAAAAGGTAAGGGGCTTACACCAGAATTTGGTGATAAAATTATCGGTTTAACTAATCATTGGGATTTTTTAAGCTTACAAAATACTGCTCTGACAAATGGAGCTATTGGTTATTTAGGGAATACAGAATTAATTACTCAAAAATATCCAACTCGGTTAGATATTCATCCTACTGAAATAATGATTAGTCAGATTATTATGGAGGATGAGGATGAGTTTGTTGATGTACCTATTGATTATCAACAATTAATTACTGGTAATCCCACTTTAACATCACAAGAAGAATATAGGTTAGCCCGATATTTAAAAAATTATAAAGGTGCGGCGCAACCTCCTTTTCAACCCTATGATTTTGCCTATGGATATGCCATTACTTGCTGGAAAAGTCAAGGTAGTGAATGGAATACAGTTTTAGGTTTTGACGCTAGTTGGGTAAAATATAAAAATCCAGAAGAGTATAAACAGTATTTATATACATTGGTAACACGAGCAGCACAAACAGTTATATTAGTAGGAGATTAATTATGACAGTTGATATTACCCCCGAAATGTTAGATGAAGTAAATATTTTTGTTAGTGATGGTGATTTAGTGCGGCTAATGAATAATAAAGGTTTAGGTATTGATAGTATGAGTTTTATTCTTCAAGTGCTTGTAAATGCGATTGATGATGCGCAACAACTACTTGACGAAAATGAAAATGTATGATATAATATAAGAAAAAGCAAAAGGAGTTAAAGAATGTTAAATACATTTTTTGACGTGCATGAACATACAGAATATTCAAATATTCGACTACTTGATTGTATTAATCATCCAAAAGATTTAATAAATAGAGCGATAGAATTAGGGCTTAGTGGTATTAGTATAACTGACCACGAAGCTCTATGTTCGCATATGATTGTAAATAAGTATGCGAAAGAAATAAAAGAAAAATATCCAGATTTTACAATTGCATTAGGTAATGAAATTTATTTAACAGATAATCGTAATGCGGGACAAAAATATTATCATTTTATTTTGCTAGCAAAAGATGAGGTTGGATATCGAGCATTAAAAGAATTAAGTTCTATTGCTTGGTATAATTCTTATACAGATAGACGTATGTTGCGAGTTCCAACTTTAAAAAGTGAAGTAGAAGAAGTATCAAAAAATTATAAAGGACATATTATTGCTACAACTGCTTGTATGGGCGGAGAATTATCTACCGCATTATATAATTATAGATTAGCATTATCCAGTAGTAATATGCCAGTAGCAGAACAAAATTACAACCAAGCTTGTGATTTTGTTGATTGGTGTATCCGTATTTTTGGAGCAGAAGATTTTTATATTGAGTGCGCGCCCGCAAATAAGGCCGACCAGATTATAGTAAATCAAACATTATTAAAGCTAGCTCAATATTATCAATTAAAATTGGTTGTAGGTACGGATGCACACTATCTTAAAAAAGAAGATAGATATGTTCATAAAGCATATTTAAATTCTAAAGGCGGAGAACGAGAAGTAGATGAGTTTTATGAATATGCTTATTTACAAAGCCCAGAAGAAGTCAGAACTAATCTAAATGCGGCATTTAATGATGATAATGTAATTGATTGGATTTTTCAAAATTCATTAGAGATTAAAAATAAAATACAATTTTATAGTTTAGAACGTCATCAAAGTATTCCAGAGGTAGAAGTAAAAGATTATCCACGATATATGGATATGCAAAAATATGGTATAGATGATGCGATGGCAGATAAGTTTGATAAACAATGGCCGATTTTATTAGATTTATTTTGTAGTAAAAATCCACAAGAAAGATATTGGGTTAATCAGTGTTTTGAAGCATTAATAGATAAAGGTATTGGATTAGATGAGCGTTATATAAATAGATTAGAAGAAGAAGCTAGGGTCAAACGCATTATTGGTGAAAAATTAGAAACTTGTATGTTCGCGTATCCAAATACACTTCAACACTATATTGATTTGTTTTGGCGATGCGGTTCAACAGTAGGTGCGGGGCGTGGTTCGGCTTGTTCTGGTTTAAATCATTATCTATTAGGTATTACACAGTTAGACCCAATTCAATGGGACTTACCATTCTGGCGTTATTTAAATGAAGAACGTGTAGAACTTGGTGATATTGATTTGGACTTAGCACCGTCAAAATTACCACGTATTTTCGCAGAAATAAGAAAAGAGCGTGGTGAGTTAGGTTTATTACAGGTTTGTACTTTTGGAACAGAAGGTACTAAATCGGCTATATTAACCGCATGTCGTGGTTATCGTAGTGAAGAATATCCAGAAGGAATTGAGCCAGGAGAAGCACAGTATATCTCATCATTGGTGCCGTCAGAGCGTGGTTTTCAATGGCCGCTAAAAGATTTGTTAGAAGGAAATGCTGATAAAGGTCGGCGTCCGCAAGAAACTTTTATTATGGCTGTAAATAAATATCCTGGATTATTAGATATTATTTTAGGTATTGAAGGTATGGTATGCCGTCGTGGTATTCACGCATCAGGAGTTATTTTCTTTGATGGTGATACATATGATACAGCGGCAATTATGCGCGCGCCGAATAAGAATTTGACGACACAATGGGACTTACACGACCAGGAGTCTGCTGGTAGTGTTAAGTATGATTTCTTATTAACATCCGTTCAGGATATTATTATTAAAACAATTGACTTATTAAAAAGAGATAATTTAATTGAGTCTAATTTGGAATTAAGAGAAATTTATAATAAGTATTTACATCCAAATGTATTACCATTAGAAGATAAAAGAATATGGGATGCTTTAACTAATAGTAAAGTAATTGGATGTTTCCAGTTTGAAGGAGATGTGGGCCGGCAAGCAGCAAAAAAGATTCAGCCACATAATATCTTGGAAATGACTGACGCTAATGGTTTGATGCGATTAATGACTGGTGGGCCAGGGGAAGAACAACCATTGGATAAATATGTCAGGTTTAAAAATAACATTTCATTATGGTATCAAGAAATGCGTAATGCTGGATTAACCACAGAAGAACAAAAGAATTTAGAGCCGTATTTCTTATCTTCTTATGGTGTGCCGCCTAGTCAAGAGCAGCTAATGCGTATGTTGATGGATGAAAAATTATGTGGTTTTTCATTAGGAGAAGCAAATGCCGCTCGTAAAATTGTTGGTAAAAAACAAATGTCAAAAATTCCAGAACTACATCAAAAAGTTCTAGAACGAGCAACAAGTCAAGCACTAGGCAAATATATCTGGCGATGTGGCGTAGGCCCGCAGATGGGTTATAGTTTTAGTGTTATTCATGCGTTAGCTTATTCATTTGTAGGAGTTCAAACATTATATTTAGCAACTCATTTTAATCCCATTTATTGGAATACAGCATATTTAATTGTGAATAGTGGCTCATTAGAAGTAGATACTGGTGATGAAGATGATGAGGGCCGCAATGAGAGTTCTGATTATCGTAAAATGGCAAAGGCTATTGGAGCAATTAGAACTGCTGGTATTAAAGTGAGTTTAGCTGATATTAATAAATCAGATTATGGTTTTGTGCCCGATGCAGAAAATAATGAAATTTTGTTTGGTATGAAAGGTATGTTGAATGTCGGTGATGAAGTAGTGGAACAGATTATTGCAAATCGTCCATATATTTCACCGCAAGATTTTATCAACAAAATTCATCCAAAAAAGAATACAATGATTTCATTAATTAAAGGTGGAGCATTTGACCATATGCTAGACCGTAAAGTATGTATGGCATGGTATCTGTGGAAAAATTGTGATAAAAAGACACAATTAAATCTACAAAATATGAATACATTAATCACATATGGTCTATTACCAACAGACACAGAGGAGCAGATATATGCGCGTCAAGTATATGAATTTAATAAGTATATTAAAAGCGTTTGTAAAGCTCCTGGTGGTTATATATTAAATGATATAGCATTATCATTTTTAGAGAAACACGAATATATTGATTTAGTAAACTATGATAATCAAACAGGCCGAGTATTGATGAACGCGAAAGCCTGGGATAAAATTTATCAAAGTCAAATGAATGTGTTTCGTGACTGGTTAAAAATAAATCAACAAGAATTATTAGAAAAATTAAATAAATTAATATTTAAAGATGAATGGGATAAATATGCGAAAAAAGGTTCATTATCTGCTTGGGAAATGGAAGTATTATGTTTCTATTATCACGAACATGAATTAGCACATGTAGATATGGAGCGATATGGATTAAAAAACTTTTTTGATTTACCTCCTGAACCAGTAGTGGAAAGAACCTTTCCCAAGGGCGGCCGACTTATTAATATGTTCCAGATTTCAAAGATTTGTGGAACTTGTATAGCAAAAAATAAAATTAAAAGTTCGGTCACATTATTAACAACAGATGGTGTTGTAGAAGTTAAATTTGCGAAAAATTATTTCGCGTTATTTGATAAGCGTATTTCAGCATTAGGTGAAGATGGAAAAAATCATATTGTAGAACACTCCTGGTTTAATCGTGGTAGTATGATTATAGTGCAGGGCATTCGTTCTGGTGATACATTCATCGCAAAGAAGTATGCTTCAACTCCGGGCCATACTTTATATCATATTGATGATGTAAATGGCGATGAAATATTAATTAGAACAGTGCGCGCACAAGGAGATATGGAAGATGATGATTAAGATTGTGGCATTAATGGGTAAGGCTGGAGCTGGTAAGGACTGGGTCCTTAACCGGCTCCTACATACCGAAAGAGCAAATAGATGGTATTCTAAAGTAGTTAATTGCACGACTCGACCTATTCGAGAAAATGAAGTTGATGGAGTAAATTATCATTATTTAACACATGAGGAGTTTACCGAAAAACTATTAAGTGGCGACTTATTAGAAACAACAGAGTTTAATAATTGGTTTTATGGAACACTTTTATCTACTCTATCAGAAGATAAAATTAATATTGGAGTATTTAATCCAGAGGCAGTAGAAATTTTAAAAGAAGATAAACGTATTAATTTAATGGTAATTTACATTGAAGCTACTGATAAGATTAGATTATTGCGCCAACTTAATAGAGAAGATAATCCAGATTGCCACGAAATCGCCCGTAGATTTTTAGCTGATGAACAAGATTTTGAGGATGAGCGCATTAATGAAATTCAACCAGCTTTTGGTATTTTAAATGAAGGAAAAACAGAATTAGAAATACAAACAATGATTGATATTATTGAACAAGGTATTGCTAGGTTCTTCTATCCCAAGGCCAAGGTTAATTAATGTATCTATCACAAACACCAAATATATTGATACGAAAAAATAATAAAATACAAGATTTTGTGTTTGGAGGTTTTATAATATGTTTATAATTAAGCGTGATGGTACGCAAGTATTGTTTGACTATCAAAAGATTGTGAATGCCATTAATAAAGCATTTATTGAAGTTGATGGTGAATTATATGAAAATGATACAGCATTTGATATTGCGTTAGAAATTGGTCGTATCGTAGAACGTAGTGTCACTCGTATGACTGTAGAAGATATACAAGATTTAGTAGAAACTTATTTAATGAAGTCAGAGCGTCCAGATGTAGCAAAAGCTTATATTCGATTTAGATATAAAAAAGAAGTAGCTAGAAAATTTGAACACGATTTCATTGATGCTATTGGTGAGAAATTACAAGCTACTAATGTATAGAATCAAAATGCTAATGTAGATGAATATTCATTTGGCGGCCGTATGGGTGAAGCTAGTGGCGTAATGACAAAACGCTATGCTCTTGATTATTTAATCTCACCTAAGTTTAGAGATAATCATTTAAATAATCGTATTTATATTCATGATTTAGACCATTATGCTCTTGGTGACCATAATTGTTTATCTATTCCATTTGATAAGTTATTAGCTAATGGTTTTAATACGCGACAAACTGATGTGCGGCCAGCTGGCTCTGTAAATACCGCTTGTTAGCTTATCGCTGTTATTTTTTAGTTATAGAGTTTACAACAATTTGGTGGAGTAAGTGCTACACATATTGATTGGACAATGGTCCCATATATACGTAAATCATTCTATAAACATTTTAGAGATGGAGTGGTCTTTGTAGAACAAATAATATTAGATTGTACTCCACCAGAAGGTATGACTAGTGCTGATTTAGCAATTGATGGAGATTTTTATAAAAATCTTAATTGTCCAAAAGCTTATCAATATGCTATGGTTATGACTGAGCGTGAAGTATATCAAGCGGTTGAAGGATTATATCATAATCTTAATACACTTCAATCTCGTTCTGGTAATCAATTGCCTTTTACCTCTATTAACTATGGGACTTGTACCCTTCCAGAAGGTAGAATGTTTACATAGGCCCTTCTCGATACGTCAATTGATGGCTTAGGTAAATTACATAAAACTTCTATTTTCCCTTGTGGAATTTTCCAATGTATGAAAGGGGTAAATCGTGAACCCGGCGACCCCAATTATGATTTATATAGATTAGCACTTCGTTCAACCGCACAACGACTTTATCCAAACTATGCTAATGTAGATTGGAGCGGTAATGCGGGATATGACCCAAATGACCCAAAGACCTATTTTAGCACAATGGGATGTCGTACAGTAAATGGTGCAGACATTAATGCCGAGCCTGGTGTCAATCCACAAACTAAAGATGGCCGTGGAAATATCTGCCCCGTAACTATCATTATGCCTACTTTAGCTATGGAAGCTATGGAGAAGTATAAATATACCGATACTTTTGATGCTCGTGACGCTATTGCTGAGTTTTTAGAAATATTAGATGAAGCTATTCATGATGCTAAAGATATGTTGCTTGAACGCTTCGCTTATATTTGCTCTCAATCTCCTGCCTCTGCACAATTTATGTATGAGAATGGAACAATGGAATGGTATCATCCAGAAGAAGGAATACGTAGTGCGCTTAAGCACGGTACACTTGTTATAGGCTAGCTTGGTCTGGCGGAAACACTTCAAATTTTAGTTGGATGCGACCATACTGACCCCAAAGGGATGGAATTAGCAAAACGCATCGAACAACTTTTTAAAGATCGGTGTGCAGAATTTAAGAAGGAATTACATTTAAATTTTGGTGTTTATTATACTCCTGCTGAAAATCTTTGCTATACAGCTATGAAGAAATTTAAAGCAAAGTATGGTATTATTAAAGATGTTAGCGACCACGAGTTTTTCACCAATTCTATTCACGTTCCTGTGTGGCACGAAATCAGCCCATTTGATAAGATTGATATTGAGAGCCAGCTCACAGGATATTCTAATGCTGGTTGTATTACTTATGTAGAATTACCTTCTACTGTCTTAAATAATATTGATGCGTTAGAGTAGATTGTAAATTATGCGATGGATAAAGATATTCCTTACTTTGCAGTTAATGTACCCAATGATACTTGTTTAGACTGTGGTTATACTGGTGAGTTTAATGATAAATGCCCAATGTGTGGCAGCACTCATATTCAATAGTTGCGCCGTGTCACTGGTTATTTAACTGGTAATTATAAAACTGCTTTTAATCTTGGTAAATAGGCTGAGGTTGAAGAGCGTGTAAAACACGTAGGGAGGATGGAATAATGAGAATTATATCTCACGGTGATTTACAAGAATTAGGTCAAATTTGTTGCCCACGATGCCATTGTGTATTTGGCTATAATAAAGATGATATTGAAAAATATAGATTAACTGATATGCCTGAATATCAGGCTGATACAATAGTTGTAACCTGTCCAGAATGTTATGAAATTATTCCTTTACCAGGAGTAAAAGAATGAAATATGCTGGTATTATAAAAAATGATGTAGCTGGCGGCCCTGGGATTTGTGTGACTTTCTATACCTAGGGCTGCCCCCATCATTGTCCTGGATGTCATAATCCTGAAACCTGGGATTTTAATGGCGGTCGTGAATTTACGCCTGATACATTACAAGAATTAATAGAGGCTATTCGTGCTAATGGAATACATCGTGATTTATGTATTATGGGTGGAGAACCTTTATGTAAAGAAAACCTATTTCTTGTATCAGATCTAATTGACGATGTTCGCAATGTTTTTCCTGATATAAAAGTATATGTATGGACAGGATATACTTATGAGGAATTACTTGACAGAAAAGAAAAAATATTATAGAATATATTAGAAAAGATAGATGTATTAATTGATGGCCCATTTATTTAGGAATTACGTGATATCACTCTTCCTATGCGCGGCTCATCAAATCAAAGAATTATTGAGTTAAAGGAGAAAAAGGAATGATTATTACAGTTTGTGGTAGTAGCCGTTTTAAGAAAGAAATTTTAGAAGTTGCCCGTAATTTATCTCTTCAAGGTAATACCGTACTTGTTCCTACAGTATTCCATCATATGGAAGAAGAGGAGCTGCCATTGGAGGTCTTAATCCAGCTTGATAATAGCCATAAAGAAAAGATTGAGCTTTCTGATGCTATTTTTGTGGTTAATGTAAATAAATATATTGGTGAAAGCACTTTTGGTGAGATTGACTGGGCACAGCGTAAGAAGAAGCAGGTTTATTTCCTTGAGCCTATGGAAGAAGAAAAGAAACCTGACGAACCCGCAGCTGAAGAAAAACCTACAGAACCAACTGTTGAGGAGTAATTTATGAGAATCTATTTAGCTGGACCTATTTTCTATTATGGGGATTATCTTCGTAATATTGAATGGGCTACAAAAATTCGTGAGAGATTTCCTGATGTATATCTTTATTCTCCAGTAGAGAATACAGATATAAATGGCGTTGAAGGTAAGAAAAAGTTTGGTGGCTCATAGGAGATTGCCAATGGTGACAATATTAGGTTGGATAATACTGATATTCTTATTGCTTGTATAGATGGTGATGTACTCCCCTCTGGCACCTGTGCTGAAATTGGAAAGTTCCACGAAAAAATTATGCGTGGGGATAATAAGTATATTATTGGCATTTGTACTGACACTCGCCAATGTTATCTCACTCATAGTGATGCTAAGGATATTGGCGGAGCCGCAAGTCTGGGAGAGCAACAGTATTCTTATCAAAATTTATATGTTACTGGCTTAATTAAACAAGCTGGTATTCTTGTAAGTAATATTGATGAAGTAATTGAAGTACTCGAAAGAGTTTATGATAAATATGATAATTAAATAAGAAACGCGGTTTCCAGGTCTTTCCGCTCGGCATAACTACATTACACCGCTCGGGTTGAGCTGGAAACCGCATTTTTATATAAAGGAAGTAAAATATGATTTATAA
>Ga0247609_10007872_pt1 | contig 10092 bp, 18 predicted proteins | sample 172DNAGHGlowgp2_FD_193487 | JGI IMG/M metagenome (GOLD analysis project Ga0247609, IMG submission 193487) | Sheep rumen microbial communities from Palmerston North, Manawatu-Wanganui, New Zealand - 1728 DNA GHGlow gp2 | ecosystem: Host-associated > Mammals > Digestive system > Stomach > Rumen ...
ATCATATTCCTCTCTCGGAGGACACAACACCATCAGCATCACATGGGAATATAAGCTGACAACAGCATCCACATGGACAGATGGTGGCTCTCTGACAGATGGTGGCTCAACAGTTGTCAATCTTGATAATGAGAGCTCATGGAATGTCAGATTTACAATCAGAGACAGGATTGCAACAACAATTTACAATGTTGTTGTTGAGATTGGTATTCCAATATTCTTTGTTGACAGAAACAAGAGGTCTGTTGGCATTGGCACATTCCCAGATGAGACAAATGAGCTCTCTGTTGACAGGAGATTGAACATCAAGAATGTCACACATGACACTGTTGCTGATTTATGGTCTGTTGTCAGGTCAGGAGGATTGAAATCATGTGCTCTTTTCATCAGGAATGGTGACAATCCTGACAATGAGACAAATGTGCTTGTAAGAGTGACAGCATTTAATTCACAAACAGCTGGCAAATCATATGGAGATGTCTCAACATTCAATGAATCTGGTAAAGTGCTGACAAGGCTTGGCACATCCTCAGCTGACAATGGATTCATTGGTGTATATGATTCCAATGGTGTTTGCAAAGCAAGATTGTCTGTTGGTAGTTCAGGGAGAGGAGATTTCTGGCTTGGAAATTCCTCTGGCTCACCAGCTGTCCAAGCCTTTGCTGGCAATTCAGATGATGGCACACTCAATGTCATGAATGAATATGGCAATTGGACAATCAACATGTCAGGAAAAGCTGGCACAATCAATCTCAGAGATGGGAGCACAACAACAATTGTCTGTGCTGGCTCAACAGGAAATGTGAAATGTGTCTCACTCACTCAGACATCCTCAAGGAAGGTCAAAGAGAACATCCATGAGCTGTCTCTGGAGGAGGCTTTGAAGATTCTTGAGCTTGTTGCTGTCACATTTGATTATAAGGTCAAAGAGCAAGGCACAGACATGAGAGGATTCATTGCTGAGGATGTTGCTGATGTCATCCCTGAGCTTGTCACAGAGGAGACAGAGGAAACACCAGCATCATTGAATTATGTTGAGATGATTCCATACTTGCAAAAGGTCATTAAAGACCAGCAAAAGAGGATTGATGACCTTGAGACCAGATTGAAAATTCTGGAGGAAAAGATGGACAAATAAAAAGAGAGCCTCACAAGGCTCTTTTTTATTAGCTCCAGAATCTCAGCTCAACAACACAGATTGATTCTTTGGTGAATGAATAATGCTTGGAGCTGGGAGAAATCATCCGGAAAAAGCTCAACAAAAGGAGGACAGGAGCTGAGGATTCTGGATGGTATTATATATGTCAATTTTATGTCCAATTATGAATAAAATCCAGAAATGGTGAAATAATATAAATGACAAAAGACAATTCAAATTTACCTCTCTGTTAAATTGTTGTTGTTGATATAATGTTTCTTTTTTATGTGATTCTTATAATTCTACCAAATGGAAAAGAGCCTGAGCATCAAGGCTCTTTTTTAATGTTCACAATGCTCCAAACATTCAATCTGTCAAATCACTGAAAAAAGCCATGTTTGACATCATCATCATTCTGTGCCATCCGAATATTACAGCTCAATGACAGGCTTGCATTTTTTCTCTTGCCGGTATAGTATATAGTAAACTTTTGACAGGAGGACATTGCAATGATTAAAAAGATTTTCAGACAGGACAGAGAGGGATGGGCTTGTGGTCTCACAGTATGCAATGAGATATTTGTTGGCACAATCACATCCGGAGGCTCTCTTGGTCACATTGATATGATTCTCCCAGCCACATGGGAAAACAGATTCAAGGCTGAGGAATATTGGATGGCAAACAGCTTTGCAAAGGAAATCAAGAGCAATCCATCTGAGACATACAAGGATTTTGTCATTGAGAAAACATCAAGAGGCTGGTCTCTCCAGAATCTCAATGGACAGGAGCTCAGGATTTGCAAGACAAAGAAAGAATGCAAACAGCGAATTGACACACAGACAGTTTGAGGAGGAGATGCAAATCTCCTCTTTTTATTGTTCACTATGTCACAGACAATCAATCTGTCAAATTGGCTTATTTACTCATATTTGACAACATGATTGTTCATGTCTGTCTGAATATTACATTTGGATTTCACAGCAAATGTCTTGTTGCTTTTTATATGTTGTTGGTTTAATATATAGTAAACTCATTAAAGGAGGACATCATCATGTCACAGCGATTGAGATATTTTGTCAGAGTTGACAAGAATGGCACAAAGATTTATGAGGATTGGACATGCACAAGATGTGGAGGAGCTGGTGGAGCTGATGCTTGGGTTTATACCGGATTCACATGCTGGGAATGTGGAGGCACAGGCAAGAGAGAAAAGCCCAGAATCATCAAGGAATACACACCAGAATATGAGGCAAAGCTCATGGCTCAGAGAGAGAAAGCTCATCAGAAAAAGCTGGCTGAGGCAAGAGAGAAAGCTCCTGAGCTCAATGCCGAATTTTTCAAGAGGAATGGATTTGATGCTGAGGGCAACATGTGGATTGTTCTTGGCAATTCTTATGACATCAAGGATGAGCTCAAGGCTCTTGGATGCAAATTCAGCTCACAGCTGTCTTGTTGGCATTGTGACCATGAGCTTGAAGGACACAACACCATCAAGCTGAATGCCTCTGAGATGTATGATGTTGATGAGGCTGGCATTTATCTCTGGCAATACATGAAAAATGATGATGTCAAAGCTATTCTCAGGAAAGCCAATGAGAATCTTGATTCAAAAGCATCATCAAGCTCATATGTTGGAGCTGTTGGAGATAAGATTGAAATCAAGGTCACAATGACCGGATTCCACAGCTATGTGACCAAATTCAATTGGCAAACAATACATCATTTTATAAATCTTTTCACAGATGAGGCTGGAAATGTATTTGTCTGGAATACAACAGCATGCTCTGATGTGAATGTTGGAGACCACATCACAATCAAAGGCACAATCAAAGGTCACAAGGAATACAAAGGCATCAAACAGACAGAGCTCCAGAGATGCAAAATTACAAAGGAGGTGACATGATGGAAAGAGAACAGGCAAAGGAGATTCTGGAAAAGATGCCAATCAGCACATTCAATCAATTGCCTTTTGAGACAGTTGTTGAGGCTTTGAGGATTGGCATTGAATCAATCAACAAGGTTGAATCAATCAAGAGATTTTGTGACAAACACAAGCATCTGGATTCACTTGAGCTGATGTGCATCATGGACATCATAAATGGAGAATTTCAAGAGTGAGGAGGCAAATTGATATGTTGGAATTCATTGGACATGGCTTGTTTTTAGTGTTTGGCATAATTATTGGAGCATCCATCATGTATTTTGGAGAGATGCTGATTGACAGATTTGGAGGTGATGATGAATGAGAGAGATTGCTGAAATTATTGGAAGGTTGATTGCTTTGCTGGTGCTCAAGGGCATTCTGAGCAACACAGACAAAGAATATATCATTGGAAACATCACAGAGGCTGAATGGATTGAGGAGGATGACACATGACACAATTTGGAACGGTTGAAAATGGTTATATTACACCAGAGAGACAGGCTGAATTCCTGTCAAAGCATGGTCATCTTGAGGGCATCATTGGAATGGTCAAATATTACACATTCAGAGGTCAGGGATTCAAGGTCATCCATGTTGCTGGCAAGGTTGCTCAAATCAACAAGATGCCAGAGGATGAGGTCAAGAGAATCATTGCATGCTCAAAGCTGAAATTTGGAGGATTCTGAGATGATAAGATTATCACCACAAGGCAAATGGGAAAATGAAACATTCATCTCATGTGGAAAGCTGTTGAGAATGAGAGCTGATGTCTTGGAGCATCAATGTCCAAAATGCAAAAGATGGTCAATCAGATGGGCTGATGTTTATGAAAGCGATTATTGCTCAAATTGTGGAGAGAGGATGACAAAGGAGGAAACAACATGAATACACTGTCAGGCAAGAGAATGAAAATGCTGGATGCAACATTGTCAATGTATTCTTTTATGAAAAAAATTGATGATGAGGTTGTCATCAAGATGAGCAAAGATTTGTTTTCATCATTGGTTACTTTTAATTGTCCTTATGTTATTTATTCCAGAGATGATTTCCAGCCTCATCAATACAAAGGTTATTCTCTTGAGATTGTTTCAAATCTGGATTATGTTGCTGTTGCTTATTTCAATAAAAGAACAGGCAAAGAGCATCACATCAGAGAGATTGAGGAGGAAACAACATGACAAATCTTGAATACATGATTGCTAGTTTAACAGGTATCAAAGAGGATTCTCCCTTTGTTGATGATGGAGGCTCAGCTGAGGAGGCTTTTGTCTATTACAACATAGCATGTCCATACACAGTGAATGATGAGAGAGCTCATTGCTATAATTGTGATTCTTGCATCCCCAGAGAGATGTGCTCAGCATGCAAATATGAATGGCTCAATCAGGAGGTTGACACATGAAAAGAGAAGAACAGCAAGAGCTGACAACAATTTCACTTGATAACTTTTCAAAATTTGTCAAGGAATTGCCACAAGACAAAGATGCTCAGTTGCTTGGCTATCTTGCCATGATTGCACAGCACACAGCTCTGATTGCTGATAGGCTGTTGGATTTGGTTAAGAAATGAAAAGGAGGATGACAATGCCATATAAAGACAAGACAAAGCAAAAGGCATACATGAAAGCCTATGCTCCAAAATGGACAAAGGACAACATCACAGGCTTTTATTTGAGATTAAACAAGAGCAAGGATTCTGACATCATCAATTGGCTGTCCGGAGCTGAGAATCAGCAAGCATACATCAAGGAGCTCATCAGAGCTGACATTCTTGCCAACAATTCAATTGATTGATACAATAATAATTGCCTTATTCGGAGGGCTCTTTGTATCATAAAAGACCACACAGAGAAAAGCTGTCTCAATCCCTGATGAGATGGCTTTTTTCTTTGTTCGTATTTCACATTATCTGATTCTTGTCAACATCCCTGTTTTGCTACATTTGACAATTCTCTTGATTTGTGCTTAGTGAACATTAAAAAAGAAAAGCTCCAGATTATACATCCAGAGCATTCAAGGAGATTTGTCTTTTTAATGAGCTTGACAATTCATTATATTGCAATCATTTGGCTTTCATTCCTTCTCTCATCAATTCCTTTGCTGTTGCTTGCATGTTCTTTCCATCCAGAGCTTTTATCAAATCAGCATCCTTTTCTTTGTGGAGCACAATGCTGATTCTCTTGCAATTGGCTTTCCAATATTCTTTCATGTAGTTTTCATATGTCTGTTTCATCTGTTTCTCCATCAGGTTGTTTTTTTAATCAATCTATTGTTCAAAACTTTCAATCTGTTGAAATTCACTGACATTGTTTGCTGTCTGATGTTCAAAACTCAATGCCAGAGCCAGAGCTCAGAGCCGATTGTCTCCAACAGTGCCCTGTGGGCACAGTTGCCCTTCCGAAAAAACAAAAGGGAACTGACCACAATCCAGCTCAATGCCGTCACCGTCACACTTTCGCTTTCATGTCGCATCACATCCTGAGGAGTATTGTCTCACTCTCGTCACCCAGAGACACTCCTCAGCCCTTCCATCCGAAGATGCCGAGCCCGCCTCGCTCTGTTAATTATGGTCAGCCACAGCGAATCCCTGACCTGACAGATGATTGGTGGTGATGCTACACCAATGCACCGAGCACATTTTTCACCATCTTCAAGCTGTGCCAAACTCTCGTTTTATATTTCAGAGCTTTCAGTTGGGAATCAAGCTCCTGAGCCATTGCTGGCTCACATATTCAATTGTTGTGTCATCATCAAATGACAGATAAATCTGGTCATTCATGATACAACAATAATCATATAATAAAATGACCAGATATGTCAATTATATTTTCATGTAAATGCTCAAATTAAATTTTTCTTTCCTTGATGATTTATTATATTCAATCTTATCAATCAATGACCTCAAAATCTCATTCTTTGCTTGAATATCAAGCTCATCATATTTCTGGATGCATCTCTCAAGGATTGGGATTCCTGTCTTGATGCTCTCAATCTCTTGCTCATCCTTGTCATCTGATAATTGTTGCCTTGTTTCCAGCAATCCATTCAGCTCATCCTCAAGAATTTTCACTCTTTGAAGATATTTCTCTTTTGAATAGATTCCCTCCTCCAGCAATTCACAGCATCTCTCAAGCATTGCATCTTTTTTCTTTATCTCAGCATCAATCCTGACAGCCAGATTTGCTCTCTCAGATGCCTTGAGCTCAATCCTTGATGAATTATCATCAATATATTTCTTGAATCCTCTCAGAGCCTCTGTGAGCTCCAAGAGCAATTGCTTTTCAACATCATCAAATTTGGATGAATGTGTTTTGCAATCCAATGTGTTGCATGACAAATATCTGACCTTTGCTCCATTTACTTTCATGACCATTGATGAGCCACATTCAGAGCATCTGACCAAAGATGCCAGAGGATTGATGATTTTCAGAGACCTCCTGACATTTGGAGCTTTTGATGTGAGCCTCCTTTGTGCCTGTGCAAAGAGCTCTGGCTCAATCAAGGGCTCATGCTTGCCTTTTGTCCATTCAGCATCAATCTTGGCATTCTTGACATGGAGCATGCCAACATATGTCTGATTTTTCAAGACCTCTCTGATTCTCTGAGGTTGCCATGCTTTGCCATTCCTTTGCATCAAGCCACAGGCATTCAGCTGATGAGCAATCTCTGTCAATCCATCTCCAGAGACATATTTGGTGAATATCATCTTGACAACATCAGCCTCTTTGTCATCCGGAATTAGCACAAATCCCTTGTCTCTCTTTTCTTTGGAGAATCCAAATGGCAACACTGAGCCTGTGTAATATCCCTCAAGCAATGCTGAGATTCTCCCTCTCAATAATCTTCGACAGATTGTCTTGTATTCCCTTCTTGACATAAACAATCCAAACTCAAAAAACTCCTCATCAATCTCATTGTCAGATGCAAGGTCATAAATCTTGGTCAATGTATGAATCTTTGTGCCTGATTTCTTAAAGACCTCAAGAATCTCAGCTTGGTCAGCTTGATTCCCTCTTGAGAGCCTCTCCAGCTCAATGACAACAACAGCATCAAACATGCCAGCCTTGACATCAATCAAGAGCTTTTGCATCTCAAATCTGGCTGAGATGGATTCTCCAGAGACAATCTCCTTGTAAATCTTTTTTATTATCAAATCATTTCTCTTACAATAATCTCTCAACAGCTTTTCATGTCTGGCAAGAGTGACATCTCTGGTCTCATTGTCCTCATCTCTGGATTTCCTCAGATATATTGCAACATTACTCATGAGACCTTGATTCCTTTATATATTGAGAAAAATCATGAATGGCTTTCAGCTCAGCCTCCGAATAATTGTCCAGAGTAAATGTCAGAGAATGTCTGTCACCATACACAAGAGCCTCCATGCTCACATCAAAGAATGATGCCAGCTTGCTCAGGTTTTTCAATGTTATTCCTTTGTAGTCTTTTGTGTACCATGCATTTATTGTTGAAGGAGCAATGCCAATGGCTTTTGCCAGCTCACTCCTGTTGATTTTGTTTCTATCCATTAAAAATTCCAAATTATATAAAAAATTCAATTGAATCCCTCCTCTTTTCTATAATAATTGATGTTTCAATATCTTGTAAATGAATATCAATAAAATAATAAAAATTTCCTGTGTAGTCATAAATTATTATTGCAATAAAAGAAAACAGTGCTATCATTTATGGTGAATAGTATTTCAATATATTGAAATACTATGACAATAAATTGAAAAGGAGGCTGTGATTCATGGAAGAAATCACAAAAGAAAAGAAATCCAATGTGTTGTTTCCAAATCTATTGGCTGAGCTTGCCAGATTAAACATGAGCAAGACAGAGCTTGCCAATGAGATTGGAATGGCTGTGTCATCTATTTATGGCAAATTCAATGGAGCAACAGATTGGTCATTGGAGGACATGGATGCCATCAAAAGAGCTCTGGAGAGAAAAGGAGGTCAGGAGACATCTCTTGATTATCTATTCAGGAGGTCTCTGTGATTATCCGTAAAAAAGAGACATCACATGAGGCATTGAGAGACATTTATGAGGTAATGAGGAGGCACATCAAGGATTCTGATTGTTTCCTCTCACAACAAGAGCTCAGAGAGCTCAAGAAGAATCCAAACAATTTTATATCAGGAGGACATCACAAATGATTCCAAAGGATGAGATGAAAGAAATGAATGAAACATTGTCTGAGGTTGTAAAGATGAAAGCTCATTTTGAGCTTTTGAGACAGGCAATCAAGAAAAATCTTAGATTAGATTTTGATTGCAATGGATTGAGGATTGAGAATGACAGCTTGATTCTTGAGGTCATGGAGCTGATTGAGCCAGATGAGATGGAGAAGATTTTTCAGAGATTGCTGAATGAGAAAAAAGCCAAAGAGAGAGCCAGACAGGAAAAGCTCAAAGAGGTTGCAATGACAAAGGAGGATGACATCAATGGCTGAGAGTAAAAAGACCACATTTGACATCTTGAATGCTGTCAATGTAAATGAACACACAGAGACAAAGGACACAGGCAAGGTCAAGCTGACATATTTGAGCTGGGCTTGGGCTTGGTCTGAGGTCAAGAAAAGATTTCCTGATGCAAGCTATGAAATCATCAAATTTGATGGCTTGCCATATGTCTTTGATGAAAAAACAGGCTTTATGGTTTACACCACAGTGACCATTGATGGAATCACTCATGAGATGTGGTTGCCTGTCATGGATGGCAACAACAGAGCAATGCTCGCTCATCCTTATGAGGTTGTGACCAAATACAGCAAATTTACTGTCCAGCCAGCAACAATGTTTGACATCAACAAGACCATCATGAGATGTCTGACAAAGAATCTGGCAATGTTTGGTCTGGGTTTATACATTTATGCTGGAGAGGATTTGCCAGAGGCATCTGATGAGGAGATTGTCAAGGATGCAAAGCCATCACAGGCACAGACAAAGGCTCAGACAGCTCCAGCAAAGCACAGCAAGGATGACATCAAGGCAAAATATTCAGAGCTGATTGCATATTGCAAGGAGAATGGCTTTGACATCAAGGATGTTGCCAAAGAATTTGGTCTGAATGCAAAATCAACATATGAGGAATTTGACAATGCTCTGAGGAGGCTCATCTATACCAAATCAAAGAAAGAGGCATCAGAGAAGGTGTCTGAATATCCAGAGGAGGTCTGACCATGCAAGAATCAGTGAGCAAAGACAGAGAGAAATTCATTGGAGGCTCTGACATTCCAATCATCATGGAGCTGTCACCATTCAAATCCAGATTTGACCTGTTGCTTGAAAAGGCTGGATATAAAAAGAATGATTTTGAGGGCAATGTGTTCACAGAGTATGGAAACACAATGGAATCCAAAATCAGAGAGCATGTCAATTCTGAGCTCATCTCCACATTTGTGGAGGGAAAGCACATCATGGATGTGCCAAAAGATTGGAATGAGCATCCAAATGGCATGAGAATCAGATGCCACACAGATGGAGAGATTGATGATGCAATCCTTGAAATCAAGACAACATCTCAGATATTTGACAGCCTTGATGATTATCAGATTTATTTGGTGCAAATCCTTTTTTATATGGCAATGACAGGCAAGGAAACAGGATTGCTGGCTGTTTACAAGAGACCGGATGACATGGATGAGACATTCAATGCTGACAATCTTCAAATCTGGGAGATTCACATGACAGACCATCAGGCTCTGTTGGATGACATCAAGAATGCTGTCTCCAGATTCTTGGATGATTTGCAAAAGGTCAAGAGCAATCCATTCATCACTGAGGATGAGCTGTTGCCAGCTGAGATTCCTGAAATCACAAAGAGAATCATTGCATTTGAGCAACAGGTCTCAAGGATGAAAGAGCTGGAGAAGAAAATCAAGGATGAGAAGGACAGGCTCAAGACAGCAATGGAGAGAGCTGGTGTCAAGAAATGGGAGACACCAAATGGATATAAAATCACATTGATTCCAGATTCTGATGACAAGGTTGAGCAAGAGGAATCATTCAATGCTGAGAAATTCATG
>Ga0247609_10007873_pt1 | contig 10091 bp, 4 predicted proteins | sample 172DNAGHGlowgp2_FD_193487 | JGI IMG/M metagenome (GOLD analysis project Ga0247609, IMG submission 193487) | Sheep rumen microbial communities from Palmerston North, Manawatu-Wanganui, New Zealand - 1728 DNA GHGlow gp2 | ecosystem: Host-associated > Mammals > Digestive system > Stomach > Rumen ...
TGCAGAGACGTACAATCGCCGAACGAGTATGAGCCAATGCCTGTCACCTGCTCGCCCGTCGTGACCGTCCTCAGCGTCTTGCAACCGTTGAAGGCGTACTCGCCAACGGTGCCGTTGAAGTCGAGCTCCGCGTCACGTATGTAGGGATTGCCGCTAAAGGCGTATGGATGTACCTGCTTCACGGTCAGGGCGACACCCCGGTATGTCACCGTACTCCCGATGTTGACGTGCTCTGCTGCCTCGTCGTAACTGCAATCAATGGCATCGCACGTACGGTCTGACAGGCTGACGGGCACATACTTCACACCATCCACCTCGAACATCGAACTCAGCGACTTGTAGACGGTCTTGTTGCTCAGCGACGTGTACAGGTCGTTAGGCACGTAGTTCACCGTTCCGCGGGCTTGGGTGTAGTCAGTGGGCGGGGCGTTTGTTAGCCAAATAACTTTGGCGGGAGGATTGCTACCAAAAAATATCGCCCCGCCTATGGACTCCACGCCCGTACCAATTGTCACAGACTCTAATCCGTTACAATAACGGTATTTGTATCTCATTACTAATCAACGTTTTATTCGCTAAATGGTAGAAAAGCGAAGTGGTAAATTCTGCCGATGAAGAAAAAAGATTTGTTTTTAAGATTTTTTTACAAAGATTGGCAAACAGAGGCCGTAATTGTAATGAATGGTTTGCAATTTCTCGTCGAAAATAGATTTGAAAGAGCACTGCATTTTGCTCCGTAACGTTTTTGCTTTTCGGACTTGCCTATACCACTTTTGCATTCAGTGGGGCTGCTAATACCCCATGCGAATAAATTCGTTGGAAAAACTGCCACATTCAAGCAAGTTCTGTTGACGATTTTGGCTGCGCCATGCGCACAGATTGTGTCTAAGTGTAAGGTATGAACAATTCTTTATATATTACAAATATGCACACTCAAGAGACAGGATTCAAAGAAACGTGAAAGTCTGTGTTTATTGCATCAAAGTTTATAATGAAATAGAAATATTGAGGATAAATAATAAATTTGCACCACCAATGGTAGTTTATGGAAACAATTACATCATGCCCCCCAAAAACGTCATGTCGATATAACATTTTCTTCAAAGAAAATTCAAAATTATGTGATTTTGGAAAAATTAACGCTTCGATTCGCGCGTATATACGAATAATTCACTATTTTTGTAATTAAATTGGGTGTTTTGTATACTAATGCATTACACTTATGAATAAAACATTATAATTAATGCAGTTATGAGCAATATATTGATTGACAAAATAAGAATTGATGGATTCAGAGGACTTAAAAACTTTGAAACGTCTCTAAGCGAAACGGCTGTACTTACCGGCATGAATAATGCTGGTAAAACGTCTGTGTTAAAGGCTTTACAGATTGTATTTGGCAATTATTCCTTTTTGTCAGCAGAGGATCTTCATATTGAAGACAATGTTCGTTCAGAAAGAATCATTGTTGATGTTCGTTTGGTTTCCGTTGACGATGATGGCAGAAGAATTGAAGACTTTAGCGATGACTGGGATATAGTGCTCAAAGCCGCAAATATAGAGCATGACCTTGAAGGTAATGCTTATGTTGCATTCAGATCTGTCTTTACTACAAGTGCAACACAAAGCAATTTTACGCGAGAGACTAAGAAATTGGCAGTATGGGAACAAGAAGGCATTGATTGGCTCGATTTGCAAACTACCACAAGGTTTCAAATTCCAACCGAGCAATTGCCATTCTTCTACATAGAGGCACAGCGTGATATTCTTGATGATGCAAAACAAAGAAATTCTTTCCTAGGCAGGATGTTGGGGAATGTTGCTGAACATTATTCAAGAGAGCAGGTTGAAAAAATCGAAACAATGATAGCTGAACTGAATCAGCAAGCTATCGATAATAGCGACATTTTGACGGACATTCAGTCCGCTCTTTCTGGACTTGATTCAACAATGGACAAACATGACTCCAAAGTGAGTTTGCAACCTTTTGCAAAAAAAATCCGCGATTTGAACAAAAGTCTTAGCATTCAGTATGGCACAGAGAGTGATTCTTTCACGATGGATTATCATGGAATGGGAACACGTAGTTGGTCATCCTTACTTACCTTTAAGGCTTTTCTTAAGTTGCTGATTAAATCTTTGGACGATGGTGAGGTATGCCGCCCAATAATTGCAATTGAGGAGCCAGAATCGCATTTACATCCCAATGCGCAAAGACAATTGTACACTCAACTTGTTGAAATGAATGGACAGAAAGTGATTTCTACCCATTCTCCTTACATTGCAGCTTGTGCTAAGCTCTCTGAAATTGTGTGTCTTCATAAAGATGGTTTTGACACTTCGGTTGGAGTTTTTAACGCACAAGGCTTACATAAGGATGACATCCGGAATGTAGAAAGACAGGTGATGTTGTCACATGGCGAATTGTTGTTTAGTAAGGCTCTTATTCTTTTTGAGGGTGAAACAGAAGCTCAGGCTTTGCCGATTTTTGCAGAAAAAACATTTGGTATGCCTGCTTTTAATTGTGGAGTGAATTTTGTTGGAGTAGGTGGATATGGTTTTTATGCACCATTTATACGTTTTGCAGAAGCGTATAACATTCCTTGGTTTATCTTCTCTGATGGAGAACAAGATGCGATTAATGGTGTAGCTTCGGCAGTCAAGAAAGCACTTAAAGACGATTCATTGGACATAAATAATATGGATAATATTTTCGTTATTCCAAATGGTAATGCATATGAAGGTTACATAACAAGTCTTAATTATTTGGATGAATTCAAGGCTTATCATAAACGGTATATTGAAAATACCGAAACCGACGCTAGAGCCATAGCTGGCAAGCAAAGAGCTGTTGACAGGTTAACTGCAGCAGATTACAAGAAGAAAGCAGAAGAAAACAAAACAACTTGGGCAAGTATTATGGCTTTAGCAATTGTTGAATCCACAAAGCCTTTACCACCTTTAGTTAATACGTTGTTTAACAAAGTTAAGGAGGAATTGACAAATGTGTAAAATAGTACTTTCTCCCAAGCAACAAGAAATTGCAAACTATATCAATGGTCCGCTCCTTGTAACAGCAAGTGCAGGTAGCGGAAAGACACGTGTGCTTACAGAGCGAATTGCCAATCTCACAAGACACACAAGGCGACGTATTCTTGCTATAACATTCACAAACAAAGCCTGTGAGGAAATTAAAAACAGATTGCAACAAAAGGATTATGAGATGTTGGAGCAGGTACTTGTTTCCACTTTCCATGGATTCTGCACACAGGTTTTAGAATCGCATGTTTCCGCAATGAACTGGCGCACTATGCCACAGATATTCAGAGACGAAGATATTCGTCAAGTCGTAGCATCTGCTATATGTGATTCGCTGAATCTTCGCGAGAAATATCTTTCGTTAGATAATAAAGGGCGTAATCAGATGGTATCTTCATCCATCGAGGTTATCTCTCAAATCAAACGTGAAGTGATTTTGGAAGATGAATTGGAAGAAAGAGTTGCAAATAGCGACCACATTGAAATCTATAGGCATTATTGTGATTATATGGATTCATTACATGCTATAGATTTTGATGACTTGCTTCTTGATGCATATAAATTATTCCTCTACAATCCAAAGATAGCGTCTTTATATAGGCGAGAGTTCGAGTATATATGTGTCGATGAAGCACAAGACATGAACAAAGCCCAGTATCAATTGTTGCGTATTTTGACTGGGAATGAGCACCGAAACATTATGCTGGTCGGAGATGCAAAACAATCCATATATGCTTTTAATGGTTCTAGTAGTCGCTTTATGCAGAAAGACTTTGTCAGAGACTATTCCCCTGTGAAAGTAATGAATCTTCAAGAAAACTATCGCAGTGCAAAAAGTATATTAAACTATGCAGGTCTGATTATGCATGATGCTCCCGTTGAGGAATTTGTTAAACTGCAAGGTGTATGTCAAGAATTAACGTATGAAAATCCATGCATGGAAGCTCAAGGTGTTGTCGAATCCATTAATACAATGCTGCGAGCCGAACACATTAAAGATGTTGAAGGACGCTTAACTTATGCTGATTTTTCGGTGTTGGCACGTAATAAGTTTGTTTTGTCTAAGATTGAGGAGGAATTGAAAAAGGCTGGCATTCCGTATCATTATAAAAATACAAACGGGAATCCAGAGTTCACATCTACCTCCGCCAATATCTTCAATCTTGCGATGATGATAAGATTGAACGAGATGGATAATCTACATTTCAGTCAACTGAAAAAACTAATGGACAGAACGGAAGCAGAAAGCATTGAAGACTTAGCGAAAACGACGGATAAAGATTTCTATAAACTTCTCTTAGATTCCGTCAATGCATTGAAACCTGATGGTTCTAATTTCCGTCCGACCTTAAAGAAAATTGCTTCTTACATTAAGGAGCAATCACAAAATATGCAATTAGATCCGCAGGAGTGGCTTGTGGCATACGATGATTTTAAGGAAATTAATAATCATTGGACTAAATATGCAAGCAGTGTTACCGTCCCAAATCTGGCAGCGTTCCGAAATGCTATGACACTTGGTCAAACAACTACAATAAAGCAGGAAGATAGTGTATCTTTGGCGACTGTTCACACAATGAAAGGTCAGCAATCTACGGTTGTATTTTTGGTTGGTATGGACGAAGGGACATTTCCAGACTATCGTGCTGTTAAGTTGGGTACCAAAAGTACAGAAATGCAACAGGAACGTAACAATCTTTATGTTGCCGTAACAAGAGCTCAAAGGCATTTGTATATCAGTTACCCCCAAAAGCGTTTGATGCCTTGGGGGGATTGGTCGGAAAGAAAAAGGTCTTCTCTTTTGCCAAAGTGCATCTGAAAAAGCGATTTAAATTTTCTATAATTCTTATAATTTTCCTGAAATCCAGTCTATTATTTTAGTTCTTCAGGCATCAAAATAGCATTTTCTATATTATTATGGGCGAAAACTTGCAAAAGATTGCAGTTTCCGCCCGTAATAATTTGTTATAATATCTTTCTTAAGATATGGATTTCATCACTTCCAAAAGCTTGTCATAACTGCTTACCTCGTGGTAGCGGACATTACTTGTTGAAAGTTCGTTGAAGAGCTTCTTGGCACAGTCTATCTTAGCTTTTTCCACACCTTTCAGCTGCATGGAATCCATCGAGCCCTTGGTCTCTGCTATGAAGAAGATGTGTTTGATGCCCATGTTGTCATTGAACGCTATAGCCCAGTCAGGAGCGTAATTGCCTACTGGTGTAGGAATCTGGAATGTGCGTGGCAACTTGGCATAGACACAAACTTCATCGGCTTTGTCAAGGTCTTCAGCGAAATCGCGCTCACCCTTACTATCAGAGAAAACATAGTCCAAGATGTGTTTTTTTGCTGGATAGGCTTTATCCACTGACTGGCGACTCTTCTCCTGTGTGAAGATATCTGTGTCATAAGTGTCTGCTGTGACGTTATAGGAAATGTGCTCTACAATCATCGTGGCTTTCTGCTCCTTGATGAGTCTGACAACCTTGCGGATAAACTCTTCTGGATTGTTCTTGAACATCAGCAAGCGTGCTGGCAAGATTCCTTTCAGGATTCTTACTACCGTTCTGCGAGTGAGCGTTGCACCGCGGGCGATATCACCGACTAGGTCGTATGGAACAGTAGAGGTGCTGACCTCTCGCATCTCCTGACGGCGTGTATGTTGGTCGCCATCGAAATCCGTACCTTCTCCTTGTTCGCCTGTTGTTACCACATAACGCAGTTGTGTAACGGTCAGGTCTTTATCAATGGCAGCAATGGATTTTTTTATTAGTTCCTCGCTGTCATAGTGAACAGTATAGACATAACGATGGTTTATCTGAGCCCACAGTTTCTTGAACTCCTCTTTCTGAGCATTTGCATTCAGTTTATCATTGACAACTTCAGCCTTGTCATTAGCATCTTCAATCATACCATCCATGGCAGCAGGGTCGAAGATACCCTGTATCAGCCTATGCACCTGTTCTGCTATAGGTTGCAGTTTCTTGCCAAGTGGCGCAAGTTTTTCTTGCTGCATATCCTCATGATATGATTGCAAGATGTTTCCTTTATCATCGGTATAGTCATTCTCAAAGAGGTAATTGACAATAGATGCTGCTTCCATAGAAGAGATGGTATGCAGTTCCTCGCCAACCTTAAAGGTTTTACCTTCAAAGTATGCAACAGTTGCCTGTTTCGGACGTTCACGCAAGGCTTCGCGAGTTTCTTTCTGAAGGTCTTCAACGAAAGAACTGTAACTCTCGTTGGCAATTACCGTCAGTTTGTTAATGTCATGAACGCTGTCACCCAAACGCTCAGCATCCATACGGTTTCCCTGTTGGTCAACACAGATACGTAATCCGCGCCCCACCTCCTGACGCTTTGCCGTAGCACTATTGGCATGTCGCAAAGTGCATATCTGGAATACGTTAGGATTATCCCAGCCTTCTCGAAGTGCTGAGTGCGAGAATATAAAACGTGTAGGCTCGTCGAAATTAAGAAGTCGTTCCTTGTCTTTTAGGATAAGGTCATAAGCGGAAATATCTGATGATATTGTTTCACCACGTTTTACCTCACTGTTTATTGCGTGTCCTTTCTTGTCAATGGAGAAATAGCCGTTATGCACTTGTCCTACAGAGAACTTGCGCAGATACTTCTGATAGTCATCCTCAAAGAGGGATATATTCTCGTTGAGGTAGCGCATATATTCCTCTTCAAACATATGCCAGAGTTGTCCTTTAACCACTTCTCCCTGCTCATCATAGCTCTTATAGTTTGCTACCTCATCAATAAAGAATAGTGAAAGTGTCTTGATTCCTTGACGGAACAGTTCACGTTCTTTCTCAAAGTGGCTTGCCACCGTCTCACGGATTTGTATCTGCTGTATTGTCTTTTCTGACACATCACCCATAACCTCACCTTTGCGCAGTTTATCGCCATTGCGAAAATAAATGGTATTGGTGTAAGCGTTTATCTCAGTAATGACAAACTCTTTGTAGGCAGGAAGTTTTGATATGTCATAAAGAGAGTCGCCCTGCGAAAACTTACATGTCTGGCGACGTGCAGCTGTTGCACCTTGCACCTCTATCTCCAATTTCACCTCTGGCGCATGATTCTTCGACAGGATGATGTTATCAAAGTAGATATAGGCTTGCGAGCCCAATAGGTTTTGCAAGGTGATACCTTTCACCTGGATCTTCTTCACCAATCGTTGACGATAGGCATCGTAGGCATCAAGCGCATAGATGCAGTTGTGCGATGTCTTGTGAGTAGCCGAATAGTTCAGTACAAACAGCGGTTTGAAGTTTTTTAGTGCTCGCTGGGTTGCTGCGCCCTCCATCTTCTGCGGTTCGTCCATGATGATAATAGGACGGTTAGCGGCTATCACGTCTATTGGGCGGCGACTCTGGAAGTCGTCACGCTTGGTGTACATAATCAGGCTGACCTTATTCTTGCCATCTTCCTTGAAATCACGAGCAAATGCCTGAGTATTTATAATCATCACATTGATGGCAGCATCGCTACTGAAGGAATCTATTTGAGTGAGGTTGCCACTGTCATAGATAAAGAAGCGTGCTTTCTTGCCGTACTGCTCCATGAAGTGCTCTTCAAGCATAGTGAAACTCTTATATACACCCTCACGGATGGCAATACTCGGTACAACCACGATGAACTTTGACCATCCATAACGTTTGTTCAGTTCAAACATGGTCTTGATATAGACGTAGGTCTTACCCGTACCCGTCTCCATCTCGATGTCGAGTGCACAAGCCCCTAATCCATCAGGCTTGCTCAACAATTTGCTTTGTGGAATATTGCTTTCGACCTGCATCTTCTTGATATTATCCAGAAGCTGGCGGTCGTTGAGTTCTACATCGTTATTGCGCCATCCCACATATTCCTCGTCATAGACAATGCGTCCGTTTGTTTTACCCAAGTCTCGACGGTACTGCGCATTGGTTTTCGATGGTTGTCCGGCAAACACGTTCACCGTCTGCTCCACAGCATCCGTTTGGTATTGTTGTATCTTAAACTTGAATTTCATACACCTGTCTCGTTTAGAGGATTCTGCGGATTGTGTCCTTGCTGTAATGATTGAATATTTGCTCGAAGTTGTCGGCAACTTGGTCGTTGGCAAGGCTGCTGTCACGCATCACAAAGTAGTATGGTTGCTGACGGGCAATCTCGGTAATGGTTGTCTCATTGACTTCTTCATCGAAGCAAGCCATCAGGTAACCGTCGCTGACACTCCAGACAGTTTTTCCTGCGATGCTTCGCTTCTCTATCTTGGCAGACAGTTCAATGCCGAGGTCTATCATCGTCTGGAAAAGGAGGTCTTCCTCTGTACGGTCAGACTTGATGTTATCGTCAAAGAGTTTCTGCTCGTTGAACTCAGATGGGGTGTAATACACATCCTGCATATTCGAGGAATCGAGTTTCAGCACACGGAAGCCAGTATCAAGGTCTTGGGTGGTAAGCGGACTTTCCTCTTTGATTTTCATACCAGCACGGCGGATGCGCTCTTTGCCGATTTCTGTTAGTTTATGAGGTTTACCAATACTATCAAGGAATTTTATAGCTTCTTTTATTGTTTTCTTCGCATCATTACTGGCTTTTTCAACTGTTTCATCAAGATTCTCTGGATATTGTACCAAGATGGATTTGCATCTAACTTCTTTTTCTATTTCGTACTTAAAGATGGAATGTTGTGTTGTGCCTGAACCAGAGAAGAAATCTATCACAATATCATTGTCTCTAACCCATCCATATTTTAGTAATCGTTGGATAAGAGCAGTTGGCTTTGGGTAATCAAATATCTTTTTCCCATCAAATAAATCCATGATTTCAGTTGTGCCAGTTTTTGTCGTTCCTGCATCAAGCAAGATTGAACTTGGAGTCTTTGTATCTCCTTTTTCCATTCTTTCATTGTAGAACAACTTTCGCTTAGGTGACGAATCGTCATTAAGCCCAAATTTTATTCTGCCATCTGCCATAAGTTTTGCCATGGTGTCTTTATTATAACACCATATACGACCATTAGGCGGATAATAATCAATGCCTGTTTTAGGGTTCCTAACCGGATAATTCGTATCACCACCTACATGATTGGCATCAATAGGAACCAGTTTCCATGGTCCACGTGGGTCATTATCAGGATTGACGTAATCAGAAATATCAATATCATCTCCTCCAAATGTAAGCCTTTCCCTATTTCGTGAATACACTAAAGTATGATTGTGATTAGTTGAAATCTCATCATCATTTGATATAGATGTACGAGATTGCCAGATTATATTTCCAACAAAATTATGCTCGCCAAAAATTTCGTTAGAAACTTTTATAAGATTGGCAGCTTCCTTATCATCTATGGAAATAAAGATAAGCCCGTTATCACTCAACAAATCTTTCGCTACTTTCAAGCGAGGATAAATCATATTAAGCCAATCGGTATGAAACCTTCCATTGCTTTCAGCATTTGTAACAAGACGATTGCCATCTGCATCCTCTTGTCCGCTGTTGTGCATATACTCACCAGCCGACTGCGAGAAGTCATCGTTATATACAAAGTCATTACCTGTATTATATGGCGGGTCAATATATATCATCTTCACCTTGCCCAGATAGTTCTCACGGAGCAACTTTAACACCTGTAGGTTATCACCCTCGATATAGAGGTTCTGCGTATTGTCAAATTCCACACTCTCCTCACGGCAAGGACGCAACGTGTCCGTTGTAGGCGCATTGGCAAGTCGGATGGCATTGCGTTTGTCGGGCCAAGTGAACTGATAGCGTTCCTCGACACCCTCCACAATGTCCTTCGACAATTCCTGTCGCAACTGGTCGAAGTCAATAGCCACTTCCGGCTTCCCTTCATCGTTCAGCCGTTCAGTGAGGCAGTTGGGAAACAGTTCCCCAATCCGCTTGATATTCTCATCCACGATATTCGTGGTCTGCATGTTTAATTTATCCATTGTTATTATTTTTATTATTTGCAATTTTTTGGAGACTTTTCTGAATGGATTTATCCTTTGGGTCGTGAGAAGCTATTGCTTCAGCAATTTCTGATAGGGGATCA
>Ga0247609_10007876_pt1 | contig 10087 bp, 26 predicted proteins | sample 172DNAGHGlowgp2_FD_193487 | JGI IMG/M metagenome (GOLD analysis project Ga0247609, IMG submission 193487) | Sheep rumen microbial communities from Palmerston North, Manawatu-Wanganui, New Zealand - 1728 DNA GHGlow gp2 | ecosystem: Host-associated > Mammals > Digestive system > Stomach > Rumen ...
TAAAAAACTCATTATAAAAAACCCTCCTAGTCTATGCTCTAAGAGGGTTGCGCAACATGTTTATAATCTACATCGTCTACTTTTGTCCTTGAAACTGGAGGATCCCTATAAGACTGAATAGATATCAACAAAAAGATCTTATAGTTGAGCCAGACAAGGGGGTACATCAAGCAAACGGATCTATGGTAGGGGGAGAGAGAATTGCATATAAAGACATCTACCATAGGCCTGTTTACTCTAGGGGAATAAGAATGAAAGGAAGGAAAGGAGAAAAATTGGACTATAATGTTTCGTTCAACAAGTCCAAAAGCTTCTTATTCCCCTGTTGAGTTGTTTGTATTATAAGACTATTTAATTATATTTTCAAGCTTTATTTTTCTTATTTTTGATTAATTTATTTGCGCTGGTTGATTTAGGCTGAGAGAATGGGCTTTTAGCAGTTGATCCCAGAGTCTTTCCCAGCGCAGGTTTAGATTGAGAAAATGGTGTAGGCTTATCCAGTAGTTTTTTCAGGTTAGCCATTATATCTGTTTTCTTTTTGGTATTCATTTTGTGCTCCTTCGTCTTCATCAACATAATCTTCACCCCATTTTTCTGCTTCATCTTTCCACTTAGACTTCTTATAACTTTCCATAGCTTCTTTTATATTTCTATCCATCATTATTTTTTCTATTTCTTTACGGGCCTTTTCAGCTTTTTGAGAGTCAGAGAACAAGCAGCGATGAGGGTAAGTGTCCCAAGTCATAGCTCTTCTTTGTTTTATATCTACACCGAACTCCCAATACCGTTTTGCCACCTTCATGAATTCTTCTACGGTTTTAGGGTTAGTTCCTTCTGGTGCGTGTTTTACTTCTATGATTTTGGTTGACACTCTGGATATTCTTTGTTTCTGGGTGATCTTTGGTGTCTTGTCGAAAATTACTGTGGTTTGTCTTATAGTTGCCATTTATCCCTCCTTTGGTTATTTAGGCGTTATACATTACAGTCATTTTGAAGTTGTTATCCATTAGAAAGAGCTCATCATATCTAACAGTATCCCAATCTATAATAAGTTCTGGATAGGTTTCTTTTACATGGGCAGTTAGTTTTTCTTCCAGCTGCGCATATAATTGATCCAGGACTTTTTGTTGTTTATATAATTCTTTTTCTGGTATATCTGGGAAGAAGGTAGATTTCCATATGTCTTTATTCTCTCCCAGGTCTGCTTCTATTATTAGTTCATCACCCTCTTCATTTCTGGATACGTCTGGTGTGAAGGTAATTGATTTGTTGTTTAGTTCAAGTTTCATATTATATCTCCTTAGTAAAAAAGTACCCCGTCACCGATTATTGTATCAGAGAACGGGGGTAAAGTCAATTCTGGTTAACATTGAGGGGGCTGGTTATTAGATGGTTCGAACTTGATCTTATAACCATCTTTCCACGTAGCCCCCAGTTTTACATTCCGATATTTCCCTGATCCAACTATTATTCCGAAGTAGTTACCCATGGAATAAGTTCTGCCGGCCCAAGGTTTTCCATTTGATTTTAGTACAGGATTGCCACTAGAATCTAAAACAGCGTAAGTTCCAGATGATCCCATGAAGTTTTTTCTATTATACTTATTTACAAAGATGTCAGCCATAATATCCTCTCCTTGTCTTTTGTTGTTGTTTAATTGAATCCCAAAAGTTTTTATATCCCTTTGTTATTCTGGCTTATACTGTATCGATTAAAAAAGATTAAATACAGTAATTTTTTTCTATCTCCCAAACATTAATTTCTTGCGTCCACCTCTTTTATATGTTATTCTAAACCGGGGTCGTATGGCGTTATATGGTTAAGTCTTCAAAAGCATCTGGATCAGCCTGTAATACATATACTTTTATTTTGTTCATCAACTCATCATCCAGCGCAATAGTCTCCCAAGTTTTATCAAATATATCATCGTGCAACTTCATCAATCCAATTTCCGGTGTGTTATCTTCTTGTTCTGCTTTGATATTAGATAAGTAGATTTCAGCACGGATCATGGACAAAAATGAAGCCTTGATCTTAGCATCCATTGGCATTTCTTTTTGATTGAATAACGGCAGCAAGTTTTCAAGGTTCTCTCTATAGATCTTCTTATTGCTGCGCAGCCTTTTCAATTTCAAGTTTCGATCATGGTTTCTATAGTAGACTTCTCTTGCGCTGGCTCTTGCTTCTTCCAGGTGTGAGTCTCTATAGGCCTTATGAGTTGCTTGGATTTTTTCTTTGTTGGCCTGGTAGTGTTTTGCGTCATATGCTTTTCTTTGTTCTGGTGTAGGTCTTTTATGTGGTGCTGCCATTTTGTACTCCTTTTTTATATTAGTTCTAGGTTCATTAGTTCTGTTTGCGCTTCTTGAATAACATCTAGTTCAACCTTATTATCAGAAAAGTCGCTATTTATCATTGTAATTATATTCTCTGCGTATTTATGTTTTTCCAGTAACATATAAATAGCATAAATATTGATAAGATGCTTTCTGATTAAGGGTGAGCAAACTTCAGATCGTGCTTTACCTGGTACCAACTTCAAAATCATATGTGTATCAATAAAGCCCAATACTGTATCTGCCCCAATCGCTAACTCAATCTTTCCTAAATCTGATACTGAAAGTCTTGTTGCTAGTCCTAATCTTTTATAGTCCGCAGCAACATAATCAGCATATTTATTCAAGTCTTTTATAAATGCTTTAGTTGGCTTGTTATTTTGCCATTTATATGTTAGCCAGATGTTTTTTATGTTCATGTTCTTTTGTCTCCATGTCTGCTACAATACTCCAAGCGGTTTGCCAAAGTTCTTTATTCTCTCCATCTTTATCTATCCCACTTACAGTAACTTGATATATATAATCCTCATTCTGTAAGACGATCAAGGTACACATAAGAGATATTACCAAACCTTTATCACCGTAAGATCTTGTTGTTATTATGTTTTTCCATGGGCCAGAATCATTGTAAGGTAAAAACTCATAATGATCTCCTCCGCTATGAAAATCTATCTTGCTGCCACATACTACCATACCTGGATTCACCCCCCATTCTCTCAAAGCATTATATAACTTATCCATCTTTTCAAGTATATATAATGGATAGGTTTCGTGACTTTCTATATTCAGGTAGTTTATGTGACAAGATGTGGTAGTAGTTCTATTCTGATCCCACATTTTATCCTCCTTTATATTAGTTGTAGGTTGATCAATTGTGCTTGCGCTTCTTGGATTAAGTTTTCTTCTACCATATCAACATAATTATTATTCACCACGACACTATCTCCAGCATATCCATATTTATCCAGCAGCAGATATATGGCGTAGATGTTGATATTATGTTTTTGAATCAGAGGCGAACAACGAACAGACCCAAGACAATCATGCTTTATGCTAAGAATATTATGAGTCTCTAAGAAGCCAAAGACAGTATCAGCTCCAAGATCCAGTTTTATATCACCATTCTCTTTTACTGTTAGTGTCATCGTCAGGCCCATTTTTTCATAATCTTTCTCAATAAAATCTCCATAAACTTTCAAATCATCTATAAGTTTCTGGGAGAGTTTATTCATTTTACGCCACTTATTTGACAGATGTATATTGGTTATCTTCATTTATATCAACTCCATTTCTATCATCAGGTTATTAGCTTCAATGTATTCTGGATCTTTCTCATCACCATCAAAGCTCCAAGAACATTTATCTCCGTCACCACCCAAATGATTTCCGGCCTCGTATTCTAACAAATCATACTTATCAGCTAACATCAAGATACATTTCACCGCTAAGTCATATGGTTCTCTGGCAGTCTTACAACAATTCCATTCACCATCAAAGACCAGCGCAAATGTTTCGCAGCCTCGATCTAAGAATCCGTTGAAACATAACCCAGGTGCCCTATTCTCTTCCGGTTCCCAGTAGTTTATGATTTTGTGGCCACAGTCGATTACTTCTGTTCCATCCGGGCTCGCTAATATAACCCCTTTAGAAATGATCTTATCTAAAACTTTTTCTGCATCATCCCAAAACTGCGCTGGTATTTGTTCTTCTGTCAGTTTTTTCGGTGTCCAATAATTCGTGTATCCCATAGTTTATCTCCTTTTTTTATTAGTTGTTATATAATGAAGGGGATCTAAGTCGCTGCCTAAATCCCCTGGTTCTCTTAGTCTTTTTTGATCAAGAAGTGGCGTTTACATTTGCCTTTTGCTTCTGGATCTTTCTTTGGCTTGTCTTTCACCTTCATGCCTTTGATATAGACTTCTCTAGCAAACCAGATGTGTCCATTATCAATTTTGAAGTCAGAGGAAGCAGTACCAACAAATGTATACCCCTTCAATTGATTTCTGATTTCACGTGGCATTCTTTCTTGTTTACGACCAGCATCAAAATCAGTTTCATATTCATAAGTTCTTTCTACGATTTTGATTTTGTCGTATGGTTCTAAGACTTTATACTGTACTTGCTTGGACTTTGCCATTTATACGCTCCTTTTATTTACACAGTTTACTTACGTCTTCTTCCACAAAAACCGCTTCAAAGTTTTTAGGAAGGTTTGAATATGTACCAGTCTTACGTTTAGCCAAAGACTTCAAGGTGTTGTAAAGAGGATATGCATTGTCTGTAATAAACTCTTTCAACTTCTTGCCATTGTACATAATATATAATCTCCCGGCCTTACCTTTATATTGTGCCATGTTTTCTTTACATAACACTACCCGTTCATTTTGTTTTGCCATTTTATACTCCTTTTAGTTGCCTCACCTTACTTTCTACGCTTCTGACTGATTGGTTTTGGTTTCCAGCCGTAAGTTTTCTTGATTGATGTTAAGTTGTTTTTTACACGATACATGATTTGACCTCCTTTATTTATTTAGAATTGTTCGATAACTGGGCATAATGCTGTTGCTGTGCTGTAGTATTTTCTTTGGCAATCTACAGCATCGTTATGATTTGAGAAAACACCCAGAACCATACCGCTATTAGGGATAACTACACGATACATTTTACACTCCTTTAGTTGTTAGTTTGTATCCATTCTACATTAATTTTTTTGGTTTGTCAATTAATTTCTTTTAATCTTTATTGCCACAACCAAAACAAAGGTGTCTTCTGAAAGCGTGCACCATTGACCGGTTCTTATTTCTTCAATACCTTCCTTGACATAGTCGTTCATTCTTAGGCCAATTGCGTAGCCCATCTCTAAAGGCCCTGGAAAATCTTCTACATCAAACAATTCAATTTCAAAACCTGGCATCCCTTGTTTGATTTTATTTTCCAGATCATCCCAATCTAACTCATCCATGTCTTTGATTTCTATTGCATCTAAAACATCTTCAAGGAAAGGGCTGTTCTCTGTATCCACAATTGTCACATCGAAGCCATCATGTTTTTCAAAGGTATCAGCCAACCAATGAGCAATGAAACCTTCCACATCTTGGTCATCTTCCATTAAGAATTCATGACGGATCAATGCATTAGGCAAGTCTTTCACCATCCCATTTTCATTTGCTGCCCATTTGATGTTTTCGATATTTACTGTCACTTTCTTCATGATATACCTCCTTTATTTGTTTATTTTCATAGTGGCAACTTCAAAGTAATGTAAATCGTTTGTATAGCATTCATCATAATTTACTGCTTCAAAGTCCCCTTCTTCACTAAAGATACAACTTTTACCATACAGTTTATTCAATCCTCTGGCTTCTTCAATTGCTTGTTCTCTGTCGGTAAATACATAGATGGTTTCGTTTTTCATCATACTATCTTCTTCACCAATGATTTGTTTAGTTTCATTTACCAGATATACTTCTTCAACTGGAAAACAAATACCATCTTCTCTCTGTTCAATAATGTGTGTTTTAGTCATAGTTCACTCCTTTGATTTTTATTTTGTTTCTAATTTTTTGGCCAACTGTTTAGATAATAATTCAATATTCCAGGATGGGTTTTCTAATTCACCTTCACCATAATATTTCTTTACCCAGTTGCTAATAAAGTCTTCAATCTGAATGGATAATGGCGCTGTCTTGATATCTTTATATACTTCTTCCATTACCATTCTCTCAAAGCCATATACATCTTTATCCCACTGCGCTAATTCTTTTTTGGCTTCCGCTTTAGAATCAAACTGCATGGCCTCTTTCTTATTGAAGGTTGGGTCGGCATATTTATTACTGTCTGTTAAGTATCCAACAAACTCACCATCTGAATATAATTTTGCAATATACATAGTTCACTCCTTTAGTCAAATTCCAATGTTTCATCTAAGTCATATATTCTATCGCAAAGTTTTAGTATCAATGCGTTTCTATCTTCTACGCTCAACTTATTTACATAGTCATCTAACCACAACTTTACTTTCCTGTTTGTATTTGAATTAGTTGCCCAAGACCTCCATTGTTTCTTTGCAAGCCTCACAACCTCTTCTATTGATTTTTGTTTCATTTCAGACCTCCTTTATAAGTTTGGAAAGATAATCAATACGTTCTGGTTCTTGTTCTCTGCCTTTACTGCCGGGTCTTTATCGTATCCCCTGTAGTAATCATCCGCTGCCATATCTTTAGCGTTATCAACTTCAAACATTAACACATCACCATACGAATTACCTTCCTCATCTTGACTCATAATCACCGCAGCATCTCCACCCAATCGTTTCTTTGCTGCTTCCAATTCTTTTATCAAGTCATCTATTGTTTTGATTGTGCATACGTTTTTCATAGTTTACTCCTTTATTTTAGATTATATACTTGTTGGTCTAATACTTCACCGTCTTTATCAGTTACTTCGATTTCATATCCATTATTTGTTTTACCGGCTAATAAAGTAAGAGACCCTAGTTTTATTTCTACAGCCTCACCTACCTTCATACTTTCCCTAAACAGAGTCTCAATCATTGTTAAGTTTTCTCGCTTCATGCTTCTACCTCCACATTATAATATTCCCCAATTTCAAATTCAGTATCGGGGCGTTCTCTTCTTAGTTTTATCATTACCTTCGCAGCAGATTCAAAGTCAGGATAATACAAAGCCATATCTACTGTTCTAGTAAGGTGATAATAATAGTCATCGGTATCATCTACATAAGCATAGTCACCGTAATCTTTATCAAACACCTTTATTACATAGCGCTTTTCCATATTATCCTCCTTTATTTATATGATATTAGTAAAAACAACATATCACCTATCCAATCACACACCCAATTAGCAACCAAGCGTCCGTTCTTTTCACTTTGATAGATTGTATTGACCACATCATCTATTGCACAATCCGCAGCATAGGTATCGTTGTCTGGTTCCCAAGTGCAGTAATCTATATCAGTTCCTACACCTTCACCAATTATATCCTCCACATCATTATAAAAGACCTCTAAATCTTTATACATATCGTTGATGTTTGGATACTTACTTTCTATTTTGTTTAAGATTTCACGCAATTGTTCTTTTGTTTTTGGTTCATAGTTTGTTCTCATATTACTACCTCCTTTATTTATACATCAGTTCTTCAAAAGTTTGGATATACAGTTTGATTTCTTCTTTTGTATATCCGGCTTCTTTCAATGGTCTTTCGTCTAAACAATCTTCATTCAAGTGGCCACATTCATAAGCATCCAGAAAATCTTCCTTTGCTTCTTTGATTATTTGTTTCTTGCGTTTTTCTGTCATCATTTTATACTCCTTTAGTTTTTATTCATTAAGTTTAACATTGTATCTATAAACTTGCTTGCTTCTTCAAAGGTTTCAAAAGTATCTATAACCTTATTACCTTCTTCTACATCTACCACATCATATTTGTTTTTATTATATGCTGCTCGGTATTTGACATAGTTCCAGGTTATAAAGTTGATACAAAATCCATATTCTTCAGTCAACCTATCCATCAAAACTTCTTCTACATACCCGTCATCCATTTCACTTGTAGGCGTATTCTCTTCATAGTCCTCCAAGGTTAGTTCAACGGATTGTAAGATAGTAGGTAATTCATCTAAAAATTCAGGGTCATAGAAATCATCCGCATCTTCTAAATCCCAATCTATACTATCCACATCTACAAATACTGTTCTGCTCATTTTACTTCTCCTTTAGTTATATTATAAAAGGCTGCGGTATTCTCTCCAACAGCCTTTATTCTTCATCTTCATCTTCTTCTGGCGGGTCGCAATCCCAGCAAGAAAAGGATTTACCGTCTGATTGTCCTTCCATATAGATACCACAGCCTCCTTCTTCACAGTGCCAATCAAACTTAACACCTAATTCAGCCATCTTTTCTAATATAGGAAGAGGTGGGGCCCAAGCAGTGCTGAAGAACAAATCAAGTTGCATATGGTTTTTTATAGCGCCATCCAACTCTTCTTCATCTACTTCATCACCATCTAAATCCCACTTAGTTCCCCAGTTATCACAATCCCATTCATACCAGTCTTTTGATTTTACTCCTGTTTTCTTTTCTTCTGCTTCCAACCAATCTTTAGTATATAAGTAATCTAAAGTATGAGGGGCAAAGAAAATATTAGAAAGTTCTTCACCGGATTTTAAGATTTCAGGTTTCACTCCCAACTTTGACAAAGCATTTTCATCACTCTCACTCATACCTAAATCATTATACACTTTTACATGTTCTGGTTGAGGTATGATATTGTTGAACAGAAACTTACCATCTTTCATACATTTTTCTTTGAACACTTTTGGATTATAGATGCTCAAAGAATTTTCACACCAATTAGGCATAGCAACCTCCTTTATTATTTACTATTACCAATCAAGAATTCCAGCATAACATCCCCATTCTCTTCCACCAATCTAGCAGAAGTCATAAGTGTTTCATTACCCCAGAACTCTATTGTCAAAGAATTATTATAACGGTTAGCCACACAAGTAAAGAAATATACATCAGGGTTAGCGTTTATCTTTTCTGCAATCTTAAACACCTGATACTTATTTTCTTTATCATAGGTCGCTTCAATCGTTATATATTCTTTACTCAACTCTTTCGCTACCCTTGCTCCTTCACCCGTCAGCATTTTATTCAACTTAGGGTTATCAACTATACAGCAAGGAATTTGAAAGTGTTCGTTGATATTATAGTTTTTCAGTAATTCGTCTTTTGTTATCATTTAGTTCTCCTTTGTTATAAAGCCTCTAATTAGTTTTCTGCCTGTGTATCTGTCTTTGAATTCAACCCGCAAGTCTATGTTCAGTTCTTTCATTGCTTTCTTGATTGCCGGAACTAATACATATCTCGTGTTGTTTTCTAAGCCAGTAGTCAGTTCTTTCAAGTATTTATCCCTATCATTTCTATCCCAATACATATCATAGTTATAGGTAATAGTGATTAGTTTCTTACTTTTATGATAGCCCCAACTCATCCAAACATAAGCAGTCTTTTCTAAATCCTCTGAAATAAAGTCTAAGTGGTCTGTTCTTACATATTTCTTTAACCTTTCATAGTCCTTTATCCCATTGGTTTCACTTATTAGTTCTAACTTTGATGGGTCTAACTTCCAGATTTGAATATCTTTTATCCATCCATTATTGTTAGATACTGCGTTGGTAAGGATTCTCTCGGCTTCATCATAGTTATCTGTCAAACCAATCTCATTCCTAGTAGCCCAAGCCCTGAAGTTTCCATTATAATCATACCCACCTACAATATACAATCCATTAGACATATTAGCCTCCTATTTTTGCATAGTTTTCTAATCCACCCAGCAATTCAACTTCATTTACAAAACTTTCATCACCGAGTATCTTGAACGATAAATGCCCATATCTAGCACCACAGACATAAAACACACAAACATGCTCATTCTCTGCCAGTTTTTTACACAGATTCGCATATTCATCACAGTTCAAGTCAGCACTAAAATACAACCACTTATCGTCTAACCATCCAAGATACATAGACTCTAATATCCTGTCCGCTCCCCATGCCAGTTTCTTATGCACTTCACTAAACACAGCATTATGGGGGACTTGATATTCTTTTATCTTGTCCTCTATCTCTTTTATCGTAATCATACTAACCTCCTTTATTTATTTTTGATTACCTTTACGAAATTTTCTATATCACCCAACATTTCGTAAGTCATAGCAGTTG
>Ga0247609_10007877_pt1 | contig 10086 bp, 5 predicted proteins | sample 172DNAGHGlowgp2_FD_193487 | JGI IMG/M metagenome (GOLD analysis project Ga0247609, IMG submission 193487) | Sheep rumen microbial communities from Palmerston North, Manawatu-Wanganui, New Zealand - 1728 DNA GHGlow gp2 | ecosystem: Host-associated > Mammals > Digestive system > Stomach > Rumen ...
TTTATTAATAGGAAATTGTATATAATTGAATATTATAGAATCAGCATACTTCTGTAAATAAGGTAATCTAGATTGTGCATATTTATTTACTCTATTCCAAATTACTGCTTCATATTTTCTCCAAGAAGTGTCGACAGAAGTGTCGACAGAAGTGGCGACACTTCTATTGTGCTTAATCTCAATTATACCAGCACCTCTAGCAATATCTTCAGCATTCACTAATCTAATCTTATTACCATTATCATCAATCTTATAATACCCTCGTACATTTTCTATATTGAAAAAACTAAAATCTAATATATCAGATTGCACTGTTGAATGCTTAGGTTCTGCTTTATAAATAGTATTTAAAGCTTGTCTAATATAACCCACTTTAATAGGTTGAGAGGTATATGTCGTAGGAGTATGATTAGTAAATGGCATACGCGATCCATCATGTTTAAACATAAAAATCAACCTCCATCAAGTTATTATTGCTCGTAATTCTTCTCCAATAGGATTAGCACAACCAGGTTTATCTCTTATAATAATCTCAACTTCTATATCTGTTGCATTTGCTATTGTTCTCAACTTATTAAAAGTAATACTATTACTTTGAGTAAGTATTCTAAGATCATTACTAAATTCAGATTGAAATCTATGTTTATATGAATTTATATCCACACTCTTCTGTGTAAGTGCTTGTTTTAATAATTTAAATTCAGGAGTATCTTCTTCTCTAATTACAAATTCGGCTACATTATCTTTCTTAAGCAAAATACTATGTTCAGCAGCGGCTAATTCAGCAGTTCTTTGTATCATACCAGCACAACCATTTTTATTATTATCAAAATCTATCATATTAGATTTGTTATACATTTGTTTATCTTCTTCAGTTTGAGGATGTTGATACTCTAAAACAGGACCATAATTTTTAACACCAGGAGTAATATAATTTAATTTAGGATTTTGTAATGGATATACATAATCACCTTTAAGCACAGCAGAACTAGATTCTAAATCTCTCATAGCTTGCGGTTGAGTATTAAATCTTTTATTATATTCTTTTTCATCATATACATCATAAAGCGTTCTGTTGATTGGCATTTTTTTAAACAAAAAGATCACTCCCTGTTAAAAAATAAGTATAGAGCCCAGAACTAAGTCCTGGGCTCTTGGATAATTGTCTTGAGCAACAGACACGTGCTCGGATGCATTTAAAGGGTATTAGTGTTAGCCGCAATATCAATAATACGACTCTAGTTTATATGAATATAATACTAGCAATGTTATGAAACGATATTCATAGTTTGATCGTCTTTAATATAACTCTTCAATACAGCATTCGGAGTAATACTAATATATACACCATTAGAATTCAATTCAGCTCTAAGATAAACTCTCTCCCCAATACTAAGTTCAGGAGAAGTTGTTACGTTAGCTTCCATATATCTTTTAAGAATATCCATCAGAATAGGAATAATAAATCCAGGTGTACCCTCAGATAACTCATTTGTATCAGCAGAAGCAAATCTCCAAGATATACCATGGTCTAAATATGTTACATCACTAAAAGTAGCTAAAGCCTCTTGATCTCTAATAAAATCATATTTCTCCCAATCGGATTCTATAAAAGATTCATCAAAAGTATAATTCAATGCCCATGAACCTTCATCAGATCCATTTTCCTGTTGAGGCAAGAAAGTAACATATCCTGCAAAATGAAAAGCACCATTCTGATCTCTAATTTCAACTACAACCGGTTTATCCTTACTTTTCTTCTTACCTAAAAATTTAGCCATAGAAACGAAAACATCAGCAATAGTATTCACAGTAAGACTTTCAGACCAACCTAGAGAATAATCTCCTTCAAGAATCTTTACAGCTTCGTTTCCAATAGTCGATTCAATTATGTCTCTCATGATAAAAAAGAACCTCCTTTAAAATTTCAACAAAAGAATGCGGGTGAAATCCTCAATGGATTCCATTATCATCTTTATAGTATATATCTAAGATAAGCTTTACTCATAACTACTAATTTGTTATTAACTTTGTATTTTTTAATGTAAAGATATTATAAATTGATGAGCTTCATCTCTAGTCATAATCATAGGGCATATATTCATAGATTTGATATTATATAGATTATCCCAAGTTATTTGTGGTTTAGGCAACCCAGTTACTTTAGCATAATTCTCAGCCAAATACTTAAAAGCTTTAGTAATCTTACTAGACGTTCCTCCAAAATGAGCAACTACTAATATAGTTGTATCTTTAGTAACTGATTCTGTTATATCATATCCATGTTGCTTAAATAAATTTTCTAAATCACTATCTCTAAATCCTGTAAAACATACTTTGAGTTGACTTCTGTTAGGATTATATTCAGGTGTTTTAGTATATTTAAAGTTACTAAATATAAATAGAAGATCAGGTAAGAAATAGTTTCGTTGATCCATTATAGTCTGAACTGTAGTAGGGCCTATACCTTTTATTCCAGCCAAATATCTAAATTCACTTACATCACAAGATAATACTCTCTCTATAGGAAATTGTTCTAAAATAATCTTCCATGTTTTTTCTGCTATATTATCAAATCCTATAGAGCCTATAAGTCTTGAATCTGGTAATCCAGCATTCTTTAATTCATCTAATCTAACAAGAAGATTTTGAGAGTTTACAGGGCCTAATATTTGACTTAGTTTATCTCTATCATAATAATATAAATCTCTTATAGAAGTAATACCTAAAGCTCTAACTGTTTCAGTAGAGAAGTCTTTAAGACTTAACTTTTTTAGACAATTAGAGAGTCTCGCTATCATTCTTTCAGGGCATGCTAAGTTTAAACAATATACACTATCTCCACTATCACTTAAATATAAAGGCTGTCCACAAGAAGGACATGTTTGTGGAAACTCTACTAAAGGATTATGATTATTAGGGTCTTGATCTTGTTCTGGAGCCCTTCTAATATATACTATAACATCATTATTTAAAGTTAAGGTAACTCTATCTCCTACATGTAATCCTAAATCTTTAAATCGTTTGTAGGAATGAGCCGTAGTCTTACTATGAACAGCACCAAAGAATTCTACAGGTTCAAAATGAGCCATCGGAGTTATGCTACCATCCTGACCAACTGAATATGTATAATGCGTAAACACAGATTTCCTTTTAAGCGGATCAAATTTGATAGCAACAGCATATCTAGGCACACTCCCTCTTTTACCAATATTTTGTCTTAATACAACATCATTTAATTCAACAACTACGCCATCATATGCAAACCCCATATACTCTCTTAAAGATTCTGCTTCATCTACAAATTGTTTTACATAATATAAGATCTCATTATAATTTCCTCTAACTAACGCATGTCTAAAATCAATCCCTTTAGTATAATAATAGTTCAACCATTGTATTTCATGCATTTTACTAGTAAATGTTAAAGAAGATTCTAAAGGTACAGGAGTAAGATAATCTCGATATAATTTAGCATCTAAACCTCCAGTAACTCCAATAACAGCATTTCTAAGATTAACATACGATTTATTGAAAGTATGTTCAATAGATCTCTTATTCTCTTCTGTTAAAATATATTCAAATTTAATTCCAAAAGGATCATTAGGAACAGGTTGATTTGTAGCTCTAGCAAATTTCATTCCTCCAAATATAGGAGTTAAATCAGAAGCTTGATTAGTGTTTAAATCTCCTCTAGTTACACTATATATAATCTCATCTTTTAAAATAGTATTTTCTACAGATATACCATCATATTTAAGAGATAACACAAATTCTAAATTATTAGGATCAAGTCTATAATCTGTTATCAGTTTATATAAGAAATCTCTTTCAAATATACTGACACTATTATCTTGCAATACTCCTGAAGACTGAGCATCAAAATTTAGTACATATTTACATTTATCAAGAGTCCCACACATATCATAAGAATGAGCAACTGTTCTCTGTTTTCTTTCTACCAAAGTTTTATCATGAACTCTAATAAAATCTTCTTTTCTAGGCAATGTAATATTACTACTCATTTGTTGAAAAAACTGTCTATTTTGTATATCTGGTACCACTTTAACTACTTCAAACAATCCATTCTTATCCCGTATAATCCTAGATTCTTCTGTATTAGCATCAGTTTCTAATATATTTTGTAATTGTATAGGAGGAGCTCCAACAGGAACTTCTATATTATTATTCTTAGCATATACTATTAATCTATCATATAGAGCATCTGGTATTAAAGGTTCTATATTAGGTAAGTTATTATATACTAAATTACATACGTTTATAATCTGATAATATAAGTTTCTATTCTGCCCTTGTAATAAAGTATTAGATAGATTAGTAAGATTCTGTCTATCTATATTAGTAATCTCACCTCCATTAGTAATCCTACTTAAAATTTCATTAATATCCATTATAACACCTCCTAATAAAAAAGAATGGAGATTTTGATAAAGCAGATCTCCAAACTGCTTTAAATAGCCTCGTGATTTACGAGGCTATTCGATTATCTTTCTATCAATGGAAACTTATTATTTGCCCCTAATATACCATATATAAAACCTCTACCTTTTTCTGTCCAATAAGTAGCTATTTCAACATCATTATGTATATTACCAAACTGATCTTTTAGTGTAACTGTACTCTTCGTAGCAGTATAACCTTTGCCTTGGTATTGTTTATATAGTACCCATGTATCAGAAATCCTATAAATAATCCCAAGCTTACATAATAAAGTATGTAATTCATTAGCAGACATACCAAAATCTTTAGCTATAACAGTCATAGGAACAGCATTACTACTATCCATTGCTCTATCATAAAACTCAGCCTTAGGTCTCATTTCTTCTATAATTCTATTTTTATTGTCTATCATATTAGCAAACCATTGTCTATATTGTTCAGGTACTATATCAACTACTTGTCTTAAATTAGGATTAATATAACCACCATATTGTCTAATCTTAGATAAAACTCTATATACCCAATCTTGGAAAGGTAATGCAGTTGGAAGTTGTGATTTCATAGTTAAAGAATATAATCCAAGTTCAGAAATAAGCACAATTTCGGGATGTGGATTACCATAAGGACCCGAAGCATTAGGGTCGCGATTCGCGACCCTAATCATTTTGTATGGCTCTGGAATATGTTTTGCTAATGCATCTTTAGTATTTGCATATCCCATTAGACTTGCAACTTCTTTTCCTATAAACCAAAAGTTATTATCATTATCTATAAATACTCTTAAATTTACAAATAAAGGACTTCTTAGTTCATCAGGTGCATAATTAGTTAAGATATCTCCAAATGTAGATTCTCTCATACCATCAATAGTAACATTTACCATACTATCATATCCTTTCTTTTTAATAATCTAATCATAAGGTAGGTTCCGTCGCATTTTACGACGGAACTTCTTTTATATTATACCGGCCTCGGGATTCACGAGGTGACCGTCGTATTTTACGACGGTCAAACTATATCACTTATACTATACTTTACCTCCTTCATATTTATAGTATATGATTAAAATTAAGTTTACTATAATCAAAGGGTGGGTTATCTAACCCACCCTATATATTATTTACCACCTAAAACAAAACTTGGATTTACTCCAATTGACTTCAATTTCTCACAATATTCGTTGAGTTTCTTGTTATGTTCTTCAATTCCTACATGTATATCTACTACTTGTTTTAAAGGTTTCTTTTCTTTCTCTAATTGGACAGAATGCTGTTTCTTTACATACTCTTCAACAGCTTTTCTTTCCTCTTCAGGTATTTCTGAATCTATACCTTTAGTCTTTCTAATTTCATCTGGTATTTCAAATACTACCTGCTTCTTTCTAGTAGGTGTTTGAGTTACTACTACCCTAGTCACAGGATTAGCTTTAAATTTCCTCAATTTAGAGAAACATAATTTCTCTCCTAATACTTTTAAGAACGCTTGTACTATATCTGCTGATTGAGATACACAATCATCATATAAGGTAATATTAAAGGCAAAAGGATCTCCCACTAATAACTCTTTATTTAGTCTTCTAGCTTCAGGAGAAGACGAATTAAGACTAAATTCTTCTATAAATATTTCAGGTCCTATATGTGATGACATAGTAGAACTTTCCATCTCCCCATATACTCTAACCGGTGTACTAGGATATCTAGCATTATGCGTCTTAGATAATCTAGATTTTGAATTTTCATTTCTAATATTAGTTGATGCTAACGATACTGCAGAGAACTTCTCTTCTGCTAATTGTTTTAATCTAAATATATACTTATATCCTATGACTATAGGTCTTCTAGTATATACCATTCTAAATTTCCCAGTAGAATCTTTAATAGGAACACTAATAGGACAGTATTTCTTAATAAAAGGAAATTCTTGATATAAAGCTCTAATCTTATCAATTTGCATATTAGAACTACTAGGAGGCATAGATAACATTATATATCCATCATGTAAAATTTGCTCTATAAATACATTGCGATTATAATGATTATCATCCGAATCAGGAGGTCCATGCTCAATCCACATAGGATCAGGACCACCATAATTAAATTGATATTGTGAAGCTAAGAAATCTGCTTGCATAGGATTTAGCATTTGAATATATCTATGAATTAATGAAAATGCGACATTATAATCATTTACATTTTGTTTAATATATTCTACTAATTGCCATCCAAAATATGTAATAGATGTTTCAAATAATTGACCATCATTAAGTCTATTAATACAAGTACACATAGAATACAACACATCTACAGGATGCCATTGTCCATCTTTAAGATAATGAGGCATCATCATATCAGGCAGTACCTTAGATATAACACCTTTACCACCATAACGATCTGTAATCTTATCTCCTCTTCTGAGAGGTTTAGAATGTTGTATATAAACTTCAAGCATAATATTAGAGAACACTTTATCTTGAATATATTGTACATTTTGAGTTATTTGTTGCATCTTATAAAACATCTTTTGAAGATCATAAGATACATGCAATCCTTCTCTTTTTTCTCCATTCTCATCATATAAAAAAGGTGCTACTTTATCTACAAATTCCTTAGCAAATCTTTGAGTTTCATTATAATATTTTCTAATCTGATTATTATACATTGAATCTTGTAATTTTTCTACATTATTACAATATACATTAATATCAATTACTATTCCATCATCACATAAAAATTTCTTATCATTCATCATTATATCTTTAAGTCTTTCCCATGATTGAGAAAATAAAGCTTCTTCATCTTTTAATTCTCTTCTAAGAGCACAAAATATATTATTCTTAACTTGTTCACCTATATCTGGAAAAGTAATATATTGTCCTCTTTTACCATCATTGGCCTGTTTACCTAGTTCAGCTTTTTCTTCTCCATATAAGTTTAACAAAATATCATTATCATTGACCATAACTTCTATCTTATCTATCAAAGGACAAGCAAACTTAGTTGCAGCTGATTCACTAATAACTATAGGATCTTCTTTAACATCTTCACATGCAATATACATTGTAGTTAAATTAAGTCCTTCGGCTCTATTATTAAAATCATCATAAGATATAGTTTTCTTTAAAACCTGACCTTGTTGTACTACATCATGCAAAGTCAAACTATCTAAAGTATCATTATTAAACAAATAACCAAAAAATTCAGTGATGTGATAATAAGGTGTTCTTTCAATCATCGTAAGCACATTATGCTCACGATTATATAATATTAACCAATAATAGTCATTAGGTCTAAATGAAAACTTAGAGATCTTAGCTAATACCTCATAGTCCATATCAGCAGTAATAAAATTAGATGACAAATATCCTAACTGATTTTCATATCCTGTAGATATAATAGGTGGTTCAGGATGCATTATTTGAATACATTGTTCCATCTGAATACCTTGCATAATTTTCCTAGAACCACTATTAGTATTGCAAAAAGGCTGTTTTAAAGCATGACCTAAGGTATGTTCTTGAGAAGGAAGACGTTGTTTTACTTTTTCAATTTCATAAGAAAGATTTAAGTTTCCTCCTATCTTACTCAAATTTATCACATCCTTTCTAAAAAATAAAAGACATTCCTAGAGTATATAGATATTTTGGTACAAAGTCAGTTTCTTGGCAAATAGATATGTGCAAAAAGAATCTCATTGTTATTCTATATAGATTTACATTGTTTTAATTCATTCGGCTTTTGTATAGATATGGCTCATAATAATTCATAAACATGGATATAAATATTGTACCTCCAAAATACTCTCACCCAACATATTATTATTTGTTGTTATCGATTCAATTGTTTGTAGAATAGATATATTGACTTTAAATCTTTTTTATATCATATAGATTTACACAGCCTTAAATAATAAAACATTTGCTCATATTATAGGTATAGATTTATTTATTGTAATCCATTAACATGAGTAATAGATTATGTTTTTTAAAATCAATACGTCCTAATATAAATATCTGATGTTTAAATCATTACCCTCGTCTATAGATATATAAGCGTCTAGTACTAAAATATAAGTATCATCATTTAACTCAATATCCTAATATATAAATATTCGTTTTTAAAGACGTTTACAAATAATATAGATATAAATTATTTCAAACATTATTTTACTATATAGATATTTAGCCATACTAATCATTAAACTCGCGGATAGACATTAACAGTGATAATTTTCAATGCAGGAAAGGATAAATTTCGGATACTACAAACATTGTATCATGTAATAGATATAATTATGTGTATCATAATTATAGTATATAATTAAAATTAAGTTTAGTAGAAGCTATGTAAGATCTCTTTAAAGTGCATATCGGCAGTTTCTGTTCTATCTACCTCTCTGGGTATGGATCTTAATATAGGCAACATATGTAATCTAAAAGCTTCTCGAAAAGCATCATCATTATTAATTTTATCTTTAAAAGTAGCAAAAGAGAACTTAAATAATTTTTCAGGCTCAAAAGATAAAGATGCCCCAGCGCCATACAACATTTTATTCTCTCTAAGATATTCTAACATAGATAACCAAGGATCAAAACCGTTTATAAATTCAAAAACCATCTTAACAGGTTTCTTAATACCGGATGATCTTGATTTAACAAGAGAAAACTTAACTATAGAACCTTCTATTTTATATCCTTCATCAATATTCAATCTAGTACTATTATCTAATCTATATATATTATTTGCTAATAATGTAGCTTTTCTTCCTTTAGGTATTCTTTCTCCTTCCTTAAGCCAAGGTACTTCGGGAGGTTTCTTAAAAGGCCCCATTTGTATATCTTGAGAAAAATGATTAATACCAATCAGAATTATATTAGCTGCTTTTAAAAGTTGTATAATCATTTGGAAAAGCTGAGCCATAACAGATGCTACTTGAGCACCATATGACTTACCTGTTAATTCTTCCTCATCAACCATATTTTCAGGCATTAAAGCCGCTATAGAATCTACCAAATATAAAGTAGGTTGCATTTTAATAATAGGTTTACCATGTATATCTCTTCTTCCAGTATCATATAAGAAATCATTAGGTCTTTCTTTAGTTTTTATATCAGATATATATTTGATTCTTTTATATAGATTTTCAGCAGTAACCCCAGAGTTTCTTACTATATAACGTTTATCATATTCTTCTGTAGGAAACTTAGAAAGAAATCTTCTTCTTACATCAGTCATTCCAGATTCTATATCATCTATAAAAATAGAAGAATTGGGAAAAGGTCGAGCAATATTAGCAATTAATTGATTTGCAAATGTAGATTTACCTGTATTAGTATTACTTACTAAAGCAACATATGATCCATCAGTTATACCTGTATTATAATAATCTATTAATTGCCCTGTTAAAGGATCTAATTCTTGCGCTATAAATCCATTGAGATAGTCTATAAGAGGAAATCCTGTTGGATAAAGTACATCAGGAGTAGCTTCTTGGTTCATAGCTAAACCCATACTAGCAATCTTAGTCCTAAAAAGATCTGTTAATAAAGAACTATTAGTTTCATTAGCCTTTTCTACTGCTTTCTTAGCCATAAAAGGTCTAATATTCATAAAATTTCTTACCAAAGGT
>Ga0247609_10007879_pt1 | contig 10085 bp, 4 predicted proteins | sample 172DNAGHGlowgp2_FD_193487 | JGI IMG/M metagenome (GOLD analysis project Ga0247609, IMG submission 193487) | Sheep rumen microbial communities from Palmerston North, Manawatu-Wanganui, New Zealand - 1728 DNA GHGlow gp2 | ecosystem: Host-associated > Mammals > Digestive system > Stomach > Rumen ...
CTTCCGCCTTTTCGAAATATATGGTATCCTCGATAACTTTCGTTTGATGAACGGCGCAACCGTTTTCCTGTAGTCCATATTTGGCCAATGCGGTCCACTCAATAACAGTGTTCTTGTTTACACCGCTGTTAGAGTTTCCGTTTTGGTCAAACCATGTATCGTCAATGTTCATTTTCGTTACGCCTTCAGAATTTGTGACATGCAATATGCTTCTGTACCAAGAATTACTGTTTGCCGTCCTTGCGCTAAAAATAACAGAAACATCACTTATCGGAGAATTATCCGTAAACAATGTATGTATCGTAAGGTCAAACGAATCTATACCTGGCTCCTCTACTTTTCCTATGTGTAGCTTTATTGTTGATTGCCCATTTTCGAGCCTTATAGTAACAGGGTCAGACTCGTCTGACATTCCGTTCTTAGACGCACTTGATTTCCATGTCGTCAAAAGTGAGCTATAGTTAGTTATCTGTCCGATAATGTCAAGAAGAGTCACCGTAACAGTTCCATTTCTTTCCGTAGTCCTGTTTAATGGAATGTTCATCCTAACCCCATTTGTTTCATAATATATTCTGTCAGTTACAGATGCGCCATCTACCAATGTCGTCTCTTCGTCATCTTCGTAGACCTTTGTTATGAAACTGTAGTTTGGGATAACTATACTGTTTGTGTTGTCCCTAACAATTTGTTCCGTGCTTTCACTCTCCCTGCCATAAAGCGTAACTTTTGCCTTCCAGTTAAGTTCGTCGGAACCAGGAAGTGAATATTGCGTGCCATTTAATCTCCACCCATTAGACTTTGTTGAAACAGTTGCCATGCCGTTTGAATCCGTCGTTGCACTATGTGTCGCATACCCCTTTCCCGTATCGACCATGAATATTGTCGTCAAGCCCTGAATTGGGTGCTGTCTTGAATCAAGATACGAATAGCAAATCAAGTCAATTCCATTGTCAAACCCCATAATCACCTTATACGACTTGTTCGATATAGGTGTGTAATCGCTCTCTGACTTTTGTATATACCCGTTTTTCTCGGCAGTAGCCTTCCATGTAACATCCACTGTGTGCCCACATGTACCTTCCATAGACCAAGTAGAATCCAGCAAGTTGCTTATTATCGCACATGTGCCACCTGTATTTGTCGAAAGCGTTATGTTGTTCTTGTATAATGTACCGCCACTAATCACATAGGCATCGACATTAGCGCCGACAACAGGATTCCCACTTTCATCCTCTACTACAATATTAAGGTAATCATAAACAATAGGACTTCCCTTGAAATCATGATTTACCGAATACCCACCTTTATCTATTATTGCAGAGCCTGTAAATTCTTCATTAAGGTAAGTTATCTTTATCTCGCAGGAAAGTTCGCTGAATCCAGGTATTACATTGACTACCTCTGTTGTCGTCACATAAAAGTTTCCGTTTTGGTCCGTAAGCCCATCAAATTCAAAACTCCCCGAACTTGAATCGTTTGAACTTAATGCTATGTGAGCATAAGCACCTTCCAACGGCGTTCCAAGCAATGTAGTATGGATTGTTATAAGTACATCTTGTGGCTTCCCATTTTCATCGCTTCCTGAACCGTCCGATTCGTCATCTCCACCTCTCAACCCATCACTGCCAACCTTTTTCAACAGCCTTCTGCCAGATGCTGATTCATGACTTGATGAACTACTGAAATTCATGTTTCCGAAAGACACCTTTCCTATTATGCTGTTTATGCAATTTCCGGTTATGCATATGTCAAGGCCAATGTCGTTTCCATCCTTATCCTCATAGTTCATGTAACTTGCGGCAAGTACCCTCATAGGGTTCTCTATGTTATCCAATGATATGCCAACTGGCGTCCAAAAATCTATATCAAATTGGTTTGCAACGACATAGTACTCAACGCCGCCATATCTTATCACAGGAGCCTCTTCGCCTCTGTAAAAGCTGATGCCACCAGGATACCTCATTATGACATCGTTTACGGTAGCCTTTATTAGTTCCGTAGCGGAGCCATAATAAGCGAAGTCGTTCAACGATGTATACTTAGGCTTCAATATGATTTTTGATTCGTCTGAAATTTTCTTCGCCGGCAAGTTGCTCAATGTCCACACTTCGTTTCCGTCGGAACCCTTGAACCAACCGCCCCTCGAATGTTTCTTTCTGTCACTGTTTCCAAGCCTAATCCTAAACTTGAAGTTAGAATCAGAGAACATCGGCACATCCTCATTGAAAATGCCATCATCCCTTACCAATGTTGTATGGTCGTTCTCGTATATAACCCTCCCATCATTCGTAGGCATATGCCTTCTCTTGATAGTGTATATAGACTTGCTTTTTATGAGATTGTCTTTCCTTGCCATCGTTAAATTATGTTATCGTAGTCTTGATTATGGTCTATGTCTTTTCTCTTCTTCTTAATGTTGTACAACGGGTTGCCGAGTCTGTCCTTGAGAACATAATAATCGGCTTGATGGTAAATCTCGTGCTCGTCGTTGTATGTCGTGATGATTGCATTGTCCCTGTCGTTCACTTGGTCGCCTTCGAGCATGTACGATAAAGTATCCAAGTCATGTGTCGTCATCTCGACCTCTATCATCTTTGGCGAAAATTTTGTGTTGATTATCTTTACATCAAGCCCAGGTTCCCCTATATACGGGTTCGAGTTTGTCTTGAATGTCGGAGATGATGACGGGCTTACTGTGCAGAACACAAAATTGCTGCTCGTGTCTATCAAGTTGTATCTCGTCGACTTTGGATACCCATCACCTGTGTTAACTATGACAGGCTCGCATCTGTTACATGACTTTATGAGCCTTGTCGTCCCGTCTTCGAATTCAATTCTGTAGCCAGTAAGGTCCGATATTCCCCTAAGGTCGCCTTCGTTTATGTTAAAGATAACGCCTTTTACTGTCGGATATGCCGCCAAAACACTTACATCTATTATCCTTGCGCTTATCTCCTTTGGTTTTATGTAAATCGTGTAAAAACCTTTCTTGTTGAATTCATCCAACGGAAGCCTGAGTTCGTACATTCCCAATATCCTAGATTCATCTTCGTCCTTAACGGTAGGCAAAAGACAACTTGTAGGGTCGAGACTCTTGAACCCATTAAATGCCCCAGATGTCTCTCCTCTCGTAGGCTTGTAGTAGTACAATATTTCAACATCTGACGATGGATTTATATTTGCAGGCCTAACTGTACCAAAAATTCCATTACTCATATCAATATGTTTTTTATTTCAATTTATTCGCCTAAAAAGAACCCGTTTCCGTAATTCTCCAAATCTTCCAATGTGTTGCATTCAGACAACTTGAAATGTCTTTCCCACGCGGCTGCGTTACCCCTGTTGAACAATATGTCAACATCAACATCCGGATGCTCAAACAGGCTTTCCGTCGTTTCTTCAGTGAAAAGCAACGCGTTTATCGCACTGCCGCTTGTCCATTGTGTGCCTATCTCCATTCCCTCTATCTTCGCCTGATAAGCCGTTCTGTCTGCTTTATAGTCTTCACTGTGCACACTCGCACCTCTCTTTTTTATACTCTCCACATACACTTCAGATTCATACGCCCCGTCTATGTATGCTATTACTGTGCCGCTGCTGTATTCGTAATCCTCGACATAGTGTATTCCACTCGTCGTTATGTTAGAACCGGATGTCGCGCCCATAACATATCTGAAAGTCATGATTCCTCCGCTTATGGATTTCTCAGTAACCATGTCGAAAATGGTGGTTCCGGACCACTCTCCGTCAAAACTAACAACATTAACCGCTTTCCCGACAACATACGGAAGCCTCAATGGTACAATGGTCCTTATTTGTGTTATCGGCTCATTAAAAGACCTATTGTAGTTTCCATTCTTGTACTTCGACATGAAGTAATATGATGTATTGTCATCCTTGTCGTTGACATACGACGGTATGCTTGACAAAAGCGTAACATTTCTGTACTTCTTAAGGCTAAGGTTCGTGAAATCCACCGTTTCTCCGTCGCCACACTTGAATGTTCCGTTGTATGATATAGGCTTGCATTCGCACCATGAATATTCGTATATCGTTTCCCCTGTAATGTATGTGAATGCGGAAACAGGCAATTCAGTGCCTTCGAAATTTTCAGTAAACACTCGGTTTTCGGTGTTTATCGTTATCGCACTCATATTGTTTTTTAACCCTAAAACCTCTATACCAACAACTTGTTTTGTCCCGCTTTTCCTTATCTTAGGAGAAACCTCGTTTCTTACAAGGTTCATATATGTTTTCGGTACATGTATTGTGTTGACAAGCACATATTCTCCGCCATATTTAGCATATTCATACAACTCGCAGGTGTAAAATCTGTCAAGCCGTGAAACAGATGAGTATCCTGTAAAGAATGTACATTCGAACAACTGGCTAGAACCGTTTGAGTTATACTGTTCTGCAATGCCATACAGGTCCTCTGTCAAATAAACCAATGAATTGTCAGCCAATAATGTTAGCCTCGACTCAACATACGCCGATGTTTCAGTAAGGTCCAAAAATGAAGGCGTCAACGCGGAACCTTGTCCATTTGTAGGAGTTTCGAATGGCGTTTCAACTATTTCAGAATAGCCTAATACATTGATTTTGTATTCATATGTCTTATAACTTTGTATAAATTCTCCTTCACTAACAAGATTCACATTCATTTCAATGTTTGGCCTGCTGTATGAAAAATACACGCCGTTTCCAACAGATGCTGAAAGGTCTCTTAAAAACACCGGAGTAACACTGCAAAGGAACGCGTAAAACGGGTCGCCTCCCCTCTCTTTCCATTCCTTCGATATTATATCGTCGGAAACAGATGCGCCCTGATTTTCATCGAACCAATCCTTGTATTCGTAAAAATTGAGATATGAAATGCTTCTCGGAACACTTATACCATCTATCTTCTGTCCGTTGTAATATCTTGGTACTGGTATGATACCCAAAATGTACTTCTCAACATCCTGAACGAATTTCAAATGTGCAGGTGTCCTGTAGTTCTCATCAAACACAAACATCTCCCATGAATATGAATTCGGGTATGACGACATGTTGTAACACATATTCCACCATTCATCCCACCATTTGTCATATTCATCAACTTCCTTAAAGTTAGGTATAAGGACTATGTAATATTGATTTTCAATGACATTCTCAGTGTGCTCTACCCTTTCCTTGAAAGAGATTTCTTCTTCCGTGACATCTTCACCGTTTGCAATCCTTTCGGCTATGGCATCCTTTTCAACTGTGTTTACAGTGTCAAAATAATAGAATCCATCAGATTCGTAAAAGAAAGACTTGTCTACAGGCTCGCAATTATACGGTGTAAGCGTTTCAGTACCTTCTACAGTCCACCTATATCCTTCGGTATGCGTGACAGATGATGTGTTAGCGCTGCAATTCAAGTAGTCAACAGTATCCTCTACGGTTTCCTCTTTTTTCAAAACAACGGAATCACTCAACTGCCTTACCGTGAAATTGTATCTCCTGATTATGTCAAGGTAACGCATCCTGTGCAATTCAGCCTCTTTTCTTATATCTACGCCTAATCCGTTTGAGTAAGTGCCTCCACTGACAAGGACAAAATCACAAACGAAATGGCCATAATTGCCCTCTGACGATATCGTTTCAACGAAATTTATTTCGTTTTCGCCAACTCGTATGTATGGCATTATCCCATTCCTATGGCTCAATATGCCATCAATGTTAACCTGTTTCCTTGTCGTGTCCATCTCTATTCCTTAAAAATCTTAGGTTCAAACAACACTAATCTTGCATTCCCGTTATTATATTCAGCGCCACGAATCATGTAGACATATTTGCCGTCTATTTTCATGATATCTATTGGAATATATAGGTTTTCGATGAAATTGTCAATCGTAAGGCTCCTATATCCTCCATTACCAGAAGGCCACTTTATCATCGGTATCGTCTTGCCGTTTCCGGCGTGGTTGAACTCAACTTTCATATAAATAGTCCTCACCGTATTTCCTTCAACAGCATCATCTGAAAACAAATATATGTTGAACCCCTCTGAACATCTCGTCCTGTCGTACTCGTTTGTTATGTTCAATGTCATGTCAACCCTGTCTTCTCCGTCGTCATAGAACACAATTTCAGTGTTCTCATTACCGCTCGTTATCGGATTTATGCAATCCAAAGTACCGTTTTCTTTCTTCTCTTCCACAAGACCCTTGATTTTTATGGCATGGCCACTCAATTCTGTAGCATCAAGAAATACAGTAGAATAGTATAATAACTTTTGTTCTATCGGGTCGGTAGATGTGTAGAAAGAAAGCCTAAAAACGATTGGCTGACTTTTTTCTTTCTATAAACCAAGTCATTGTCGTTGAAATTCATGTACCCTATTAAGTCTGATGTCCTTCCACAACTGCTCATGAATATGGCAAATTCGTTTTCGTTGAATGTACCATTTTTCGTTCCGTTATACCCATTCCAATACGAAGCAGGCTCCATGTCCTTTCCTATGTCCCATCCGTCCTGATATAAATTTCCCTTTGTCAGCGTGGTATTTCCATTACCAGGGCCAACTGTAACTCTTTCCCTAAAATGAGTACATATCGTTATGCTTGTCACTATATCGTATTCAGGATGTTCGAAAAAGTTCTCTGTACTAAAATCAGCGCGTACAGGAATATATTTAACGCGTTCCATGTCAATAAATCTCGGTATAAACCTGTCCTCTATTGTCTCAACGAATTGCTCACTGAAATAGTCCTCATTTCCGAGCGTTGAATCGTCTGCATCAATGGCAAGGCCGAGATTTACATTGAAAAAAGATGTGTCCATGACAAGTCTCGTGCTCGAATCGCCGTTATTGAAAAACTCTTGGCATGCGCTATGCCCTCTCGACAAAATCTTCCACCAATTGTCTTCATACAATGTGCAGTGTTTTACCGGGTTTCCGTACATGTCTGTTTCACCGCTAACAGTTGAATAGTAGTAAAACGGGTTGAACTTTGTCTCAACATGCGTTGCGTATTTCGACTCTATCTCATTATAACCCTTGATTATAATAGATTTTTCATCAAAATGTTCAGGAAGGAAAGCGTATTGCCTCTTCTTATACCCGCCACTACACTTTCCGCAAGAATCCAAAATTTCCTCACTTACTATGGAATCCTCCATCTTCGCTTTTTCATATGTCTCCAAATTCATAACGGATATTCCGCTATAGCACCCGACCATTTGGTTCCTTCCGTCGTAAAAATACAGCTCCTGTTTCCTGTTTATGGCCAAATCCTGTTGGAATATGTTGTGGTATTCATTGAATTTTAACAGATAATATGTCGTAGAGCCACTAACTATCTTCTCGAACCTTTCGCTTATTGGCAATAGCGAAAAACTGTTAACAGACGGAAGTGTCGTGTGTATGTAATGGTCAGCATCTTCACTTTTCACTGTGACACTATTTGTAAGTGTCCTTACTATGCCATCTTTCCCGTATATGTCCCTCTTGAAATGCAAAACCTGCCCTTCGTTGATGGAATAACATTCCTTGCCTTCTAATTTTATGACAAGTTCGTTGTTTTTTTCAACCATGTCCTCGATATGAAGGACTTTTTCGGACTTCTTTGCGTTGCTCCTGTTAATAGTAATCTTTTCCATATCAATAGCATGTTGTCATTTTATTAATGTCTGCCACAATATCAATTCTCGGGCGTCTTTCTCCCATGACAGAAAACTTTGTCATTGGATGCGGTATCGGCTTGTCTATTCCAATGGTAATCGGCTCCCCAAGCCCATACTCGCCATGAGGGTCTTGTCTTCTTACGAAAAGATTCACATTCTCGTGTTTGTACAGCCTACCGTTTGAAAATGTCATATCGAACAATTCACTTTCACTTGAAAGTTCAGACTGAGGTATGATTCTTTTCCATGTGAACATCAATGTCTCCACGCACAGCTTAGCATACAATGGAACACTGTTCGGCGACCAAAACATGTAATATCTTCTGTTAAGGCCGTCCGGCATGAAATAACCCTTGTGTGATAGGACATTGGCCTCGCCAAACGCATTCTCATCAAAGAAAACAGTAAGTATGTTCCTGTTGTATGCCATGATTTCACCCCATATCACATTCCCTGTTTGGTTGTCATACAGAGCGACATAATCGCTTTTTACAAACTTATATTCAGTTGGTGCTATAACGCTTAAAAGATAGCCCTCTGTAGTTGCACAGAACACATGTGCCGTAACATTCCCGTTTGGATTCTCAGGTGTAGAACTCCTTGAAGGTGTCTCGTTTCCACGCCCGCCAAACCCATTACCATTTTCCCATGGATTCTCGTATCTTTTTCCAACCAATGTGTACACTCTTTCACCGTTTACCATAGAAATCTCGAACTCCAAGTACACCGTTCTACCACTCAATGTGAAATCACTGTAGTTTATGTGTTTTGCCTCGGTTCTCATGACATTCGAGTCTTCTTGCCTGATTAACACGCTTGTGTGCGGGTTATAGAAATAGCCCTCTGGCATTATGTTTCCTCTTACCAAAGTGTTCTCTTCCGTGGTCTCATCAATCCTATGGTCGGACCTTAGGTAATCATTAAGATAGTATGTGGCAACCTCAAATCCGCCTCCGCCATCCCTATAGCCATTGTATTTATCGTAATCGTCATATATTATGATGTCCTGGTACAGGTCCATGAATGCAACATTAGTCGTCTCCCTTTGCTCCGTATTAAACCTGTGATACACATGGCCTATGATGTTCCTTTCATAATTATAATTGTCAAACTCCACTATGTCTCCATAAAATTCATCAAAATCTATGGTTATATCGTCTTCAATCTTTTTTGGCATTCCATTCAAAATCGTCGCACCAAGGGCCGACAATGTGTTTCGGTAAGATTCATCTGACGAAATCAAAGTCTCATCCTTTTTTACATTATGAAGATAGTGGATGTTGTAGTCGAATGGTTCGTCTTCTATATCAACGCCACTAAAGTCTATGCCTGATGTAAGTTTTCCGAAACAATGCGAGAATTCAATCTCAGGCGATGACACATTTGGCCTTACATTCGAATACCACTCATTATGTCCCTTGTTTCTTTTTACAATGGTCAAAAACACCTCTGTTATAGGCCTTCCGTTCTCATCAACAAGTGATTCAACATTTATATCGTCAGTAAACACTATCTGTGCAACATCGTCACCGTATATGTTCACGCCAAAGGCTAGCTTGTTCACATCACTCGTCAATTCTTCACCGTTACTGTTCTTTATCTTCTTGAATTTTCTGAAATAATACGAACATTCTGTGCCATTCACTACTTTCTTGTAATAGCATCCGTTCTCTTCGAACAAGCCAACAACATTATCAACATCCTCGTACCTTACTGAGAATATCCTGTCAGAAAAATCACCATTTGCGTCACCTATCGACTCAATCCTCACTTGCTTGTTGTACTTGTACATCCTCTTCACTTTCATATACGCCCTTGTGGAGCCTGTTTGCTGTCCCTCTTGAGGTATATCATCCTCTTCCTCATAATAATAGAAGTTCACATAGTCACCGACCTTAAAAGAATGCTTGAAATACGATGTGCACTGCAAAAGCGGTATATTGTTTTTGTACACGACCTTTGTTGTAGCCTTTATCTCTTGTGATTTTCCTCCACAAACCCTGTTTATTGCCTTTTCATCGGCCTTGTATGGATATGTTATGCAATAGTCCCAATTCTTTTCAATTCTATTCCTGTACTTATTGTATTTTGGTATGAAAGAGAACAGGCTTCTGTCCGGATAGAGGTCTATGAACTCGCAAGGCTTATTGTCATTCAACACATTGTTGACACTTATTGTCTTTGACGATGATGTGTATATGTTTATGTTTCCCTTGTTGTAAAAGCCCCACCATCCATCCTTTTCCTCACACCTATCATAATACGCCTTCTTCAGCGTAAGCAACGAATCTGTGCCATACAAATGCAAATTTGTTGAATCGTTTCCTGAATACGATGTATCCATTCTGTTTGTAACTATATTCCCATCGCCGTTCCTCAAAAAATCAGAAATTGTATTGTACGCCAACATCTCAGTAATGCTTGAAGCCTTT
>Ga0247609_10007880_pt1 | contig 10084 bp, 7 predicted proteins | sample 172DNAGHGlowgp2_FD_193487 | JGI IMG/M metagenome (GOLD analysis project Ga0247609, IMG submission 193487) | Sheep rumen microbial communities from Palmerston North, Manawatu-Wanganui, New Zealand - 1728 DNA GHGlow gp2 | ecosystem: Host-associated > Mammals > Digestive system > Stomach > Rumen ...
GAATTCCGGGAAAAAGAGACAGAGAGATAGTTTCCGAGTGCATAGAAAAGAACGGGCTAAAAGATCTCAGAAACCGCCAGATAAGCAGTCTTTCGGGCGGACAGATGCAGAGAATGCTTCTTGCACGTACAATGGCGCAGATGACGCCTATAATCATACTCGATGAGCCGACCAATCACCTTGATCTTAAATACAGAGCGGAACTCGAAACTTTTTTGAAAGAGTGGAAGAAGGACAGCGGGCATACGCTTATCGGTGTCTTTCATGATATTAACTCAGCGATTGAGATTGGCGATGAGTTTATCTTTATGAAGGACGGACAGATAGTTTTAAAGGGGACAAAAGAGATTTTACTGGAAGGTGATGAACTTCGGGGAATCTACGGTTTGGACGTAAAGGAATATATGAAGAAACAGCTGTCATTTTGGAAATGATCAGGCTTCAATAGATGATAGGCTCGATGGTATCTGAGGAAATGGTAAGCGAAAAGGAAATAATGACAGACAAGGAATTTATTGATAAATACGGACAAAAACTTAATAATGAGCAGATTGCAGCTGTAAGAGCGGTTGAGGGCTTCGTTCTGCTTCTTGCAGTTCCGGGAAGCGGCAAGACAACGGTCCTTATAAATCGTCTCGGATATATGCTCTATGTAAAAGGAATACGACCTGAAAATATACTCACTCTTACCTATACCGTTGCCGCAACAAAGGATATGGCAAGACGATTTGAATCTGTATTTGGAAGAGCTTCATCTAATTTACTTGAATTTAGGACAATTAATGGAATCTGCTACGAAATAATAAGAGAATATGGAAGACGTATCGGCAAAAAGCCTTTTGATCTTATAACGGACGATAAGTTATCCGGAAAAATCCTTACTGACATATATACCGAAGTAATGGAAGAGTATCCCACAGAAAGCGATATAAAGAACGTTCGCACTCTTATAACATATTGTAAGAACATGCTTCTTACGGAAGAAGAGATAAAAAAGCGCGGAGAAGACGAAGGACTAGACCTCTTTAAAATATACGATCGTTACAATGCAGAATTAAAAGCAAGAAGTTTGATGGATTATGACGATCAGATGATCTATGCCTATAGAATGCTCAAAAGTTCTTCGGAGATGCTTTCTTTTTTCAAGAACAGGTACAAATACATATGCGTAGATGAAGCACAGGATACTTCAAAAAGCCAGCATATGATAATCTCACTTCTTGCCGGAGAAAACGGTAATCTTTTCATGGTGGGAGATGAAGACCAGAGTATTTACGGTTTTAGAGCCGCATACCCCGATGCACTTCTTAATTTTGAAAAAGACCATAGAGGTGCAAGAGTTCTCGTAATGAATAAAAACTACAGATCAAATGCCAGGATTGTTGAGACGGCAGATCTTTTTATACAAAAGAACTTTAACCGCCACAATAAGCATATGTGCGCAGAAAGAGAAGCTTCTTCAGAAGTAAATTATGTAACATTAAAGAGCAGAGAGTCGCAATATAAATATCTTTTTGAAATTGCCGGGGCAAGTGATTCAGGGCTTGCGATTCTTTACAGGGATAATGAAAGTATTATTCCGCTTATCGATCTTCTCGAGAGAGAAGATTTTTCTTATAGAATAAAAAGTACTGATATGTCTTTTTTCTCAAACAGAGTAGTGGTTGATATTGCCAATATACTGAAATTTGCGTTAAATCCGTCGGATGCTGCGCTTTTTATGAATATCTACTTCAAGTTCCAAACATATCTTCGCAAACCTGATGCAGAGAAAATGATCTATATAGCAGACAGAAAGCACATCGGTATTTTGGATGCCGCAGAGAGTATTGATCTAAATGGGAGAGTCCTTGGAAACGTAAGGGCGCTTAGGACACATTTTAGAAACTTGGCTTTGGAGCCTCCGGTCAAAGCGCTTAATCGTATTGATAAATATATGGGATATGGTGATTATCTGAAAGATAACAACATTGCCACAAATAAGCTCTTTATATTAAAGATGCTGGCAAAAAAAGAAAAGACCATTCCCGGTTTCCTTGAAAGGCTCGACCTGCTTCGCAAGATACTGACGGAAAAGAGAGAAGACTATACGGCAAAACTTATTCTTTCGACCATCCACTCCAGCAAGGGGCTTGAATATGATAATGTTGTTCTGATGGACGTGATAAATGGCGTATTTCCCGGAAAGATGATCAAGAACTTTAAGAGCGCAACACCACAAGAGAAGCGCGATTACGAAGAGGAGCGCCGGATTTTTTATGTGGGCATCACCAGGGCAAAAGATAATCTGACAATACTTAAATACGATGATGCACCATCGGTATTTACAGGCGAGCTTTCTCCCAAGAAAAAGAAGGATACGGCAAAAACGCATGCAAATGCGAAAAATAAAGAGAACATTTTGCTAAAACCGACTCCGCTTTTAAGAAAGAAAACGGTTCCCGTTACATCCGGTGTAAACGTTCCGGACAATCTTATCATCGGAGAACGAATAATTCAGACAAAATACGGAGAAGGCATTATAACAGATGTTTCTTGGGATGACGATGAAGTGCCGACCAAGTTCACCGTAAAATTCGATAATGGAATAGAAAGGAAATTCGTATATCCCTTTGCATTTACTACCGGGATGAGGATAAAACAATGAGGACCGCACTTGATTATAGAACAACAGGTGTTATGAAAATTCTGTGAATCCTGCGCCCATCTGCTTTACAGCAGTAATGCGATAATGTACAACTATTTTTGGACGTGGAAAACAGTGGGGAATAATGACAGAAGATATTAAAACAAGATATAAATATTGGGGAAAAGTCTGATGGTTATGGGAATTTACTATCGCAAGAAAGGCTAAAAATGAAAAGAAAAATATTTCCGTTACTTTTACTCACTGTTTTTACATTATGTTTATCATCTTGCCATGGCAAAACGACAGATACAGAGGCAGCGAAAGAGCAGGACAGTTCTGCAAAGAATGAAGAAACCGGAACGGGTGGTGATACCAAGCAGGAATCTGAGCAGAAAGATTGTTTATTATGAGACCGGTGATAATTCTGTAGGATCTATGTATCTTATGAAGAATTAAACGGACATGCGGAACTTACCAGAATGAAATAGCATAAAATATATTACTTGAAAAGGACAAACAATGAGATTACGAATAATACTTCCGCTTTCTATACTTATACTTGCAACTGCATGTGAATCCCAAAATAAAAAACTGATCGAAATGGAATCCGAGCTTGTTCAAAATCAGGGCAATGCTAAGATCAGCGTTTATAATGATGATTATATGGATCATGGCAAGAAAAAGAATTATACCTACATTGATATAATCAAAGACAATGAAGTCAAAGCAACCATAAATACATATCGCCATCTGGATAAAGTTACCGATATGGATTGTTTTGACTTTAATGATGACGGAATAAAAGACATTGCAGTTATAGGTGTTTCGGATTCTGAAAACATGGTTTTAATATATGAGGCTACGTCTGAATATCAGTATGAGGTATTTTCCGGATGGAATAGTGTGGGAGCGGCTATTAATGAGTCGTTAGATGATGATTTTTCTATGGTCACATTAAAGAATATATTGTCGAAAGGCGCATCTTATTCGACAGAGATCAACGCGGAAAGAGCGGAAAGGGCGATAAGTGCGGCGCAAGAAGTTACGTATAGTGATTACAAGGCGGCATATATTGGTTTTCTTAAGGTTATTGATGAGTGCGGAGTTGATGAATATGGTTGTTCGGGAGGAGCATATTCAATATATGACATTGACAAAGATTCGACACCTGAATTAATTGTACACTATGGAGGCTGCGAAGCTGATTATCATGTATGGGTATATACATATACTGATAACAAAGTTAAGTGCATTGATGAGATATACACCGGTCACAGTGAGTTATATGCATATCCAAGCGGCAATGGAATATTGCAATCTTGGGCGCATATGGGAGGAGAAGAATTTACCCTTTTTTCTTTAAATAATAATGAGCTAACAGCAAAAGAATTATATTCCGGAAGTACTGTGTATGAAGATCCGGAAACCGGAGAATATGATATAAAATTCACACCGGAAAGGGATGTAGTGCCTGATACATATTTTCTTACATCATTTGTACCTGATAATGTATTTCCGATAGAAAAATATGAGACTATCTCAGCATACGTGCCATCTCAAGACAATGCGAATTATACCTTTCCGGATAATAATCCAAAATTTTATTCAGAAATCATGGAAAAAGACAATATTGTGAATGCAGTGTCTAAGTACAGGAATGATCCGGTTTATAAAGATATTCATTTTAGTGATTTTTTAAAAAAGCTAGAGCATTCTCCATCGGAAATACAGGATATAACATATGCAGATCTTAATTTAGATAATGTGTATGAATGTATTTTTTATGTTCTGAAAAAAGATAGTGAAGATTCTATTCGTATAATTCTGAGTAAGCAGGGAGAAAAAATTTATGCATATTATGATTCATCTTACATGTCAAGCACCGGGTGGGGGTATGCTGAAAAAACCGATATTACAGAAAATGGATTCTTTATAGAAGAGCCTAATGAACACTTCTTCCAAAATCGAGTTATGTATGATAAAGAAAAATGGTTTTACTATTCCGCGCCTTATTGATCTGTAGCCATGAATAAGAGGTCGACATGAAGAAGAAAAACATAACAGCCATTGGCATAGCATTGATGATTTTATTAATAACCGCAGGATGTGGTTCAAATAAGAATTCAGGAACAGAGTCTGCCGCAACGGAGGAATCGGTTGTCGAAGAAGCAGAAGTGGAGGAATTCTATCATCTTGACGCCAATGATACATTCTTTTCAATAAATGAAAAAGGCGAAAAAGTTGGGGAGTTCCATGAGGAAAAAATAAAAGAAATCCTCGGACTGGATGATAAAGGCGATTTTGTAAATATTATTACGTGTTCCGATAAGATTGCCATATGTATTTGTTATAACTCAGAAGTAGAAGAATATGGATATGGATTATACGCCGTGAATGAAACTTTAGGTAAAAGCATAGAGTTAGAGAAGGTTCCCCATAGCTACGACAACGTGGATTATTACAAGGGAGATTTTTATTTTACTTATGACGATAAGGAGCTAATCTGTTCTATCGAAGACAGCCTGGAATATGTGGTTAAAGAAGCGGATTTGGGATCAATCGCTGATAAACTCGAAAATGAAATCATCTGTATACCTTATAGACATATGAATGGATCTATTACTAGGCTATTGGATGAAGTGGGCTATGTTATTGTGAGAGATTTCTCAGGGGATGGATATGCCGTGATACAAAAAGATGGGACAGTAACAGAGCTTCCACAGCGTGGTTGTAAACATTATGTTCTGATGTGCTATGACAAAAATGTAGTATTTTTCCAGAAGTACTTTGATAGTTATTATAAAAGTATTCCGATAGGTTATTATTATATAAAGCTTGATACCATGGAAGAAAATAAGCTTCCCTATGAATTTTCAGAAGAATCCTTTTATACCGTGAAAAATGGCAAGTTGTACTGGAGTATTTTATCAGAGCAAGATAAAAGTGCAGATATATTGTATAAAAAAATTTATTATGCATCTGATGTGGAAAGTGATACAGCTTCTGTGCTTGCTCAAACAGATGTGACTCCGGGATTGGAATATGATATTACATTCCATGGCGATAACGGATTATGTATTTGTGGAGATAATATTTTCATCAAAGCTGCTTCCGAGGATAAGGTGAAATGGTTCAGAATTGACAAGGCGGGCGATAATATATCTTTAGCTGATATGGATCTTACTATTAAGACTATTCAACGTTAATCTTGAGACGGGCAAGGAACTGGAGCTGTCGCAGCTGTTGGTGATATTACTCTAAAGTACAGCGATTATCCCGAGCTTGTAAAAAAAGAGTATGTTGTAACAGAGACAAAGAATCCTGATGATTTTGTCGATCATAAAGATGTTTATGAGACCTTAGTAGCTGAGTAAAAGGTTGATTAGGTTGAATGTACAGTGATTGTAAGGTGGGAGAAATAAATTGAGAAAAAAGAGTAAGAAATTACAAGCATTACTTACAGCTGCATTACTTTTTATTATATTGACAGCGTGTTCGGGTGAAAAGGCAGAACCTATCACGGACGAAGCAGAGAGAAATTTAAACGATGAATATAGAACCGTAATCACTGATGATGCAGCTTCGGAAGAATCATCAGAAACAGCGTACAAGTCAGAAGAATGTATAGCAGATTATAATTCATATGATGAACTTATTGAAGATATAAAAAGTTTACTGGATATATATGAAAGCTTTGATTATGACACGTTTTGGGATAAAGCGGATGCATTTAAGTGTTTTGACTGGCTTACAACTCCAATATATCAATGTTTTACTCACCCCAACCATTTTGGATATCTGGAAGTGGATATTGATGGAGATGGAGTAGATGAATTGCTTTTGGGAATTAATGGTTTGGAAGAAAAACCAGATGATGTGTATATTGCTAGCATGTTTACCATTAGAAATGGCAAGGTTGATGCTGTATTTGAGGATAATCTGAGAGTAGAGTATCAATTATATGAAGATGGCATAATTGAAGAAAATTGCTTTCCTCCAAATGATCTTGCTAGTGTTGAATATTATAAGTACAATGCCGGAAAACTGGAATTTATTGAAGGTATTTATTATGGATTTACTCCTTTTGATGATGAGCATCAACTTAAATACTACTATTCTGATACTGTTTCACAGAAACGCGAACTAACTGAAAAAGAGTATGATGAGTTGAGCGATGTGCTTAAAAATAGATATTGTAAACAAGAAATGCAACTTCAACTTCATCTTTTTAAGGATAAACAATGAGAATAAACATAATATTACCACTGACTATACTTATATTGCTTACAGGTTGTGGAGCAACAGCCGAAAAAGCTCCTATAAATCCGGAATCTGAGGATAAATCATCCGAAGCTTATTCTGATTCTAAAACTAAGTTAATTGAAATAGAATCTGAGCTTGTTCCTGAGCAGGGGCTTGTACAAATCTGCGCTTATAATGATGATTTTATAGATCAAGGAATTGATACTCAATATACCTTCATCGATATCATAAAAGATAATGAAACAAAAGCGACTATAAATACGCATCACCATTTTAGTGAAATCACAGATATAGATTGCTTTGACTATAGTAATGATGAAGAAAAAGATATTGCAGTTATTGGTAAATCGGATTCTTATACTACTGTATTTTTGTGTAAAACTGATTCCGACTATGATTACACCGATTTTTATCCGCAACGGTTTTGTGGAGATTTTGTTCAAGAGTCGTTAGGTAATGATTTTTCTATGAGTAAATTAAAGTCTATATTGTCGAAGGAGGGTGTAGGAAGTTTAGCTAAAATTTTGATTAGTGACGCGGAAAAAGTTACATATAGTGATTACAAATCGGCATATATTAATTTTCTTAAAGTTCTTGATAAGTGCGGAGTTGATGAATATGGTTGTCCGGGAGGTTCATATTTTATATATGACATCGACAAAGATTCAACGCCTGAATTAATTGTACGCTATGGAGACTGTGAAGCTATTTTTCATGCATTTGTATTCACATATACTGATAACAAAGTTAAGTGCATTGATGAGATATCCACTGGTCACAGTGAGTTATATGCATATCCAAGTGGGAATGGAATACTGCAATATTGGGCTCATATGGGAGGAGAGGAATTCCGTCTTTTTTCATTAAACGATAATAAGCTCATAACAAAAGTATTATATTCCGGAAGTACTATACATGAAGATCCGGAAACAGAAGAATATGATATAAATTTCACACCTGTAAGGAATGTAGTGCCTGATGCATATTTTCTTACATCATTTGCGCCTGATAATGTAATTCCGATAGAAAAATATGAGATTATCTCAGCATATGTGCCATCTCAAGACAATTCGAATTATACCTTTCCGAATAATAATCCAAAATTTTATTCAGAAATCATGGAAAAAGACAATATTGTGAATGCAGTGTCTATGTACAGGAATGATACGGTTTATAAAGATATTCATTTTAGTGATTTTTTAAAAAAGCTAGAACATTCTCAATCGGAAATACAGGATATAACATATGCAGATCTTAATTTAGATAATGTGTATGAATGTATTTTTTATGTTCTGAAAAAAGATAGTGAAGATTCTATTCGTATAATTCTGAGTAAGCAGGGAGAAAAAATTTATGCATATTATGATTCATCTTACATGGCAAGCACCGGGTGGGGGTATGCTGAAAAAACCGATATTACAGAAGATGGATTCTTTATAGAAGAGCCTAATGAACATTTTTTCCAAAATCGAGTGATGTATGATAAAGAAAAATGGTTCTACTATTCCGCGCCTTATTGATCTGTAGCCATGAATAAGAGGTCGACATGAAGAAGAAAAACATAACAGACATTGTCATAGCATTGATGATTTTATTAATAACCGCAGGATGTGGTTCAAATAAGAATTCAGACAACGAGTCCGGCGTGACCGACGAAGCAGCAATAGTTTTAAGCAATGAGGAGAGTACCGCAAACACTGAAGATGCTGCTTCGGAAGAATCTTCGGTCACCCCAAGAATATATGAGAAGCATATTGCAGATTATAATTCGTACGATGAACTTATTGAAGATATAAAGAACTTTCTGGATGTAATGGGAGAATCGGATACAGATACATTTTTTGATTGGGCGGAGCAGTATGAATGGTTTACATTTTGCATGTGGCAGGATTTAAACAACGATAGTTTTGGATATTTACAAGTGGATATTGATGGGGACGGAGTAGACGAATTACTTTTGGGAACTACCGGCTCGGAAGAAAATCCAAATGATGCGTATATTGACAACATGTATACCATCAGAGACGGTAAAGTTGTTCCTGTATTTGAAAGCTATTCAGAAAGAGAGTGCTATGAATTATGCGAAGATGGTGTGGTTAAATATGATTTTAACTTTCCTCCTATGCCTTATGGTGTTAAATATTATAGGTACAAGGCCGGAAACTTGGAACTAATTGAAGGTATACATTATGAATCCGAATGGTCTGATGACGTGATTCAGAATCATTTCTACTATTATGACAGCTCTTTGCAGAATCGTGAATTGACTGAAAAAGAGTATGATGAGATGAACGAAGAGCTTGAGCATAAATATAACAGACCAAAGTTTCAACTTCATCCTTTCAAGGATTAACCATGGTATTACATAAATAAAGACTATAGCTATCGAATAATAACGCATGATATGAAAATTTTGTGAATCCTGCCTGTATTCGCTTTACAGCGGCATTATGATAATGTACAACTTTTTATATCAATAGGAAATTCATTTTCTATGATATAAAAAGCGCTCCGAATGGAGGCGCAGCTCAGGGAGGAGTTTTTTTACATGCATCGTAAGATTGAGTGGGATGTTGTTATTACATCAGCGCTTATAGGAGTTATAAGCATCATTGTACATTGGTTTATGGGAAAAGATAAATCAATAAAACTAACCGGGAACAGTACTTTCTATACAAGTGTTGGCATTGGAATAATTGTCATGATCGCGGTGTATATGATAGGCCATAATCTGATAGCAAAGCGGGCAAAAGAGATCGCGGTAGGCATAATACTGATTCTGGTATTTCTTAGGTTTCAACCTGAAAATATGTATCTCGGATTTGGCTCCGTGAAAGTTTTGACTGCAGCGGTTATGTGTCTCTATGTTCCGGTTTACGGAGCGGTTTTGCATAAATACAGGCACGGCGGGATTTTGGAGCTTTTAAAGGCGATACTTTGGATGATCGTTCCCATTTTGATCATACATAAAAGCACACGTGTGATGACGGAGATTGTGCTTTTGTCGGCTATGATCATGCAGCTTTTGTATTGTATCAAGAAAAGATGGTTTAAGATAAATTTTCTTTTGTCTCTGGCAGCACTTGCGGTTATCGTGTTTGCTGCATCGGTATTTGTCGATAAGACCGGAGTGATCGCTAGATGGGGACATAAAACAATGAGCAATGTCTTTTCACTGGACGAATCAACGGT
>Ga0247609_10007882_pt1 | contig 10082 bp, 11 predicted proteins | sample 172DNAGHGlowgp2_FD_193487 | JGI IMG/M metagenome (GOLD analysis project Ga0247609, IMG submission 193487) | Sheep rumen microbial communities from Palmerston North, Manawatu-Wanganui, New Zealand - 1728 DNA GHGlow gp2 | ecosystem: Host-associated > Mammals > Digestive system > Stomach > Rumen ...
AAGAAAATCCAAACGAATTACTCGGAACGTTTGGTGTCGAGGTTGTGGGGACATTATAGATTAATAAACTTTTGCGGACAAGATATAAGGTCAAAATTAGGTACCGAAAAAGCTAAAATTTCCAAAAAGGCTTTTTCGAAACTCAAAAGCGAAAAATAGCAGATTTTAATTTTAAGGTATGGTATTATTTTGTTAGACAATTTTTATTTAAAAAGTGTAGAGATAAAGTATGAAAAAATCCCAAAAGAAGATTATATTTCGGACTTGAATGTAGTCAAAAATATAAGAAAGATAGATTTTAAAAAGCCCGTCACGTTTTTTGTTGGAGAAAATGGATTAGGAAAATCAACGCTAATTGAAGCTATTGCCACCAAATGGGGATTTAATGCAGAAGGTGGTTCTATTCACTTCAATTTCAATACTAAAAAAACAGAATCAAATCTAAATCAATACATTGATTTAATAAAAGGTTCTTATCGACCAAAAGATGGATATTTTATTAGATCGGAATCGCTTTATAACGTTGCTACGAATATTGACGATTTGGATTCAATTGAATGTAATGCACCACCGGTGTCGGACGCTTACGGTGGGAAATCACTCCATAGTCAATCACATGGAGAAAGTTTTTTGAGCATATTCTTTAAAAGATTTAAAGGACACGGGATTTATATATTGGACGAACCTGAAGCTGCTCTTTCTCCGGTTTCTCAGTTTTCCTTGCTTGTGAGAATAAAAGAACTCGTTAATTTAAATTCACAATTCATAATAGCAACTCATTCACCGATATTGTTAGCTTACCCAGATGCTCAAATTTACGAGATAAAAACCGATAAAGTTTTGCAAGTCCCGTATAGTGAAACGGAACACTATTTAACGATGAAAAGCTTTTTTGACGCTACAGATAGAACAATAGAGTTTTTATTAAAATAAATGGTATTGCTAATGTTGAATGTACAGTAAAAAATCACGGTACGTAAAGAGAAGAACGGGATTGCTAATTATGCTAAAACTTTTAGGTCAACAATAAGTTTTGCTCGCAAACTTGGCTAAATAATGGTTCAACAATCCATCCATTGTTTTTTTCAATGGTATAGGTATGAGTTTTGCTTCTTATGATCAATCAAATTATATGCCTCCCAACGATTAGAAACATATTTATGCCGTCCATAACCGGATATTTTTTTAAATTTATACACATTTAGTCAAGAGAGAAAACATCTTTTTTTATTTTTTCCTCTTTTTCGTGTATTTTTTAGGCAGAGTTTCTCACTCAGCTTTTCTGACTTGCATTAACTTTTCTATTTTTCTGAAATTCATTCCTTATAAATGATATTTTAAAGTTTTTTACATTATTGTGTCTGCATATATTTATAATTGCATCCGCAATTTTTGCATTTTATTTCTTCCCTTCTTATTTTATCTCAACTATTTTATTTTTGTAATACTGCAAAACAAAATTAAAGCTCCCACAAAAAATTATTTCAAGAAGAAGTTTCCTCATAATTTTGTAACAAACAACCTTGTTAGACATTCAGTGCTAACCACTATCAAGATCATTCGTTTCAAGCCGCAAATCAAAGCTACTTCCCTAAACAAAGAAACCATGCTTCAAGGAAGAAGCAAGCATCACACTGCTTGTTGCCACACATCTTGTGGGATAACCGTATTACTACACAAGGTGAAGCTATTTTTAAAAAAGAAATTATGTTGATAACTTTGTTGAAAATGTTAAAAGCATAAATTAAAAACGCGTATACAAGAAATATATCTGCTAAAATAAACAATAAAATACTTAATTAAACAAAAAATACTAAAAGATTTAAATCAAAAATAGATATTTAAGATAATTTTGTTCTTTTAAGGATATAGCAGTCGAAATATGAGTTTTTGTACTTAAGCCTTCTCCTGTAAATTTTTTAATATATGGCATTTCCCCTTATCAAAATAGCAAATACATCAAAGCTAAAGCTAATCCCACATCACAATTTTCCTCAAAGAGCAACAATAAAAGTACTAAGATTAAACTTCTTTCGCTGTCATTTAAAAAAAAGTCTAAACTACTTGATTTTACTTTAGGTGAATTATTTTTTATTTTTACATCTTCTTTTATTTTATTGAGGTCTATTTCTTCAGGTTTTAAAGTGAATTTTTCATTTTCGTCTAATTTCATTGAACTTTTAGCTTTTTGATGCATCTGCTGTGCTCTTTTTATAGCTTGTTCTTGCATACTATCAATATTATTAAACTTACTGGTTATTGATTCCATAAAACACCTTCACACATTTTTTACTATTTTAAAATAAAAATATACCTTTATCTTTAAGCAACGGAAGTATTCTTATAATATGCATCATCTTGACTGACTCATCTAACTTTTTTTGCCGCTTTTCGCTCAAAAGCGGTCTGAGTGCTCCTAAAAATCTCGTGTTTTTGTCTTCTTTTTTTACGGACGATAATATTGGCATAAGTTTCATAACGATGTTTAAAGTATCTGCAGGGAAATCTTGTTCGATTGCTTGAGAAGCTTCTTCATTTAATTTGTTACCTGCATTATCGGAATTTAAATCTTCATCTTTTAACACTTTTGAAAAATTTTTTATTTTCTCGATATTTTCTTGAGAACCTAACATCTTTATTAATTTTTCTGCTAAATCATCCATTCTTTTGGTCTCCCATAATGTCATTTAATAGCTTTTGGGCTTTGGGCGACGATAATAATTTTGAAGTTAAGTTTTTATCATTCAATACTTTCTTGATTTTAGCCGCATCTTCGCTACTTAAGTTATTCAAACTCTGAGCAATATCTCCTTTTTTTATAGATTCTTTGACGGCATTTGGATCTTTTCCTAAATATTTCGAAACTGAATTTAATAAATTTTCCACTTTATTGTCGTTATTGTTCTGATTAAAATTATTATTAAACATAAATAACACCTTCCTATAAAATAAGTCTATGTTGTGTTTTGTAAGTTTATGAAATTGCATTTTGCACTAAATTTAATCTAGCTTACTTTGTATAGTTTATATTCACTTTGAAATAATAAAAGCATAATGTTATAATTTTAGGAGGGATACTTTTGCAAGAAACTGTAAAAGACATAATGACTAAAGACATTGTTGCGGTATTACCGGATGATTTTATTAGTGAGGCTGCTGTATTAATGTATGAAAATGATATCGGATCTGTTCCAGTTGTGTCAGATAACCAGCTAAAAGGTATTATCACAGATCGAGATATTGTAGTTCGATGCATCGCAAAAGGTAAAGCACCTAATAAAACTAAAGTTTCCGAACTTATGTCCACTAATGTTAGCTACTTAACACCGGAACAGAGTGTTCATGAGGCTGTAAGTATTATGGCAAGCGAAAAAGTCAGAAGATTGCCGGTTGTAAAAAATGGTCATATTGATGGTATTGTTAGCCTTGCAGATATTGCAAGACTCCATGCCGGACCTGAGATTGCCAACGCTATTTCTGAAATAAGCTTTTCCGGTAACGAAAACGAAGTCCCTATAAAAATCACAAAATAACATTTTCTACATTATGGGCTTTTAGCTTAATTGAATTTTGAAGTTAAAAGCCCATAAGTTTAAAAATCTCTAAATTAAAATAAAGGATATTAATATGAAAAAAATTAATACATCTAGTGCGCCGCTTTTTTACAATTTAAAAAGTTACAAAAGAAAGCACTTTTCTTCCTTTCACACTCCCGGACATAAAAATTCTGCGTTTTCTTCGAAAATCAACTTTTCTAAATTTGATTTTACAGAACTTTCTGAGACCGACGATCTTTTTGAACCTTCCGGTTCGATTTTGCAGTCTGAAAAAAATGCTGCCGAAATTTTTAATACAAAAAAGACTTTATTTTCAGCAGGTGGGTGTAGTCTTTGTTTGCAGACAATGTTGCGGCTAGCTTTTCCAATCGGTGGCAAAATTATAACCTCGAGGATAATACATAAAAGTGCAGTAAATGCAATGGCTCTTTTAAACATTGAGCCTATTTATTTAACTCCAGAAAAAGATCCTAAAACAAATTTTTGGAAAGGGATTTCACCTCAAATAATCGATGTTACTTTAAAGGAAAATCCTGACGCCAAAGCAGTTTTCATCACAAGCCCCGATTATTTTGGCATTATTACTGATATAAAAGCAATTTCAGAAATATGCAAAAAATTTGGCGTGTTGCTTCTTGTCGATAATGCCCATGGTAGTCATTTATGTTTTCTTAAAGAAAACCAGCACCCAATTTATCTTGGTGCTGACATGTGTGCAGATTCTGCTCATAAGACTTTGCCGGTTTTTACAGGTGGTGCTTTTTTACATATAAATAATTCAAAATTTTTAGATCTCGCTAAAAAAGAAATGCAACTTTTTGCTTCCACAAGTCCGTCTTTTCCTATTTTGACTTCTTTAGATCTTTGCTGTTCTTTTCTAAAAAAGCACGGTAAAAAAAGCTTTTTAAAATTAGAGCAAACCGCTGAAGATATAAAAAATCTTGCACTAAAAGCCGGATTGATTTTACCGGAAGGACTTTGTGATCCAATTAGACTAAGTTTTAATACTTCCAAGCTTGGTTTATCCGGCAAAGAAATTTCCGACTATTTAAGGAAATTTAAAATTGAGCCAGAGTTTTATATCGACAATTTTGTGGTATTGATTCCGACTCCTTTCAATAGAAAAAATGACTTTAAAAGGTTAAAAAAAGCTTTAAATAATTTACCGAAATTAAGCAGTAAGCCTGTAAAGCAAAATCAAAATGCCTTTTATTATTTTGATGAACCTAAAATTGCAACATCATTAAATCGTGCTTTATTTTCTGAATCTTATAAAATAAATGCAAAAGATAGTTTAGGAAAAATTTCTAAATATATGATTTGTCCTTGTCCGCCTGGGGTTCCAATTTTACTGCCTGGAGAAATAATCACAAATTCTATTGTAGAAAATTTAATAAACTATGGTATTTTTTCTTTAGACGTGCTAAAATAATTCCATGTTGTAAATTTAAATTCGGAGGGAATTATCATGAAGCTCATATTATCCATTATTAGCAGCGAAGACTCTTCAAACGTTTTAAACGCTTTGAATGAACATCATTTTCAAGTTACTAAGCTTTCTACGACAGGGGGATTTTTAAAAAAGGGCAACACTACATTTATAACCGGAGTACAGGACGATAAAGTAGATGAAGTTATAAAGATAATCGAAAAAAATTGCAATAAGCGTACTCAACTTCTTCCGAATACTTCCACTTTAGATATGGGAGTTTACTCAGCGCTGCCTTTTGAAGTTACTGTCGGTGGGGCTACTGTTTTTGTTTTAGATGTTGATAAATTCGAAAAAATTTAATTTAAATTATTTTTCAATTGACATATATTTAAGATTTTTACTTGATTTAAGGAATAACTATGAAATTCAATGATTTTTTAGGAAATGATTTTTTAAAAGAACAGTTTTTATCATTTGTACAAAATAAAAAAATTCCACATGCTATAATTTTAGAAGGGGAAAAAGGGTTAGGTAAAAGTACTTTTGCAAAGCTTTTATCTAAATTATTTCTTTGTTCTGATTTTAATGAAGATTTTTGCAACAAGTGTTCTAACTGTAATAAAATCGAGAAAGACATCCATCCAGATGTGATTTACCCTGAAACTTCAGGAACTTTGAACACCTATTCTGTAGCTACTGTTCGAAAAATCAGAGAAGATGCTTTTATTTTGCCGAATGAAGCTCCTTTTAAAATTTACATATTTAAAAATGCCGATAATATGAATTTATCTTCGCAGAATTCACTTTTAAAAATCTTAGAGGAACCTCCAGCTAACGTGATTTTTATTTTTACGTGCAAAAATAGGCGTTCATTTTTAGAAACAATAATATCTAGGTCTCAAGTTTTTACGTTAGAACCAGTCTCGGAAAGCTTGATGAGCGATTACCTTAAACGGAACTTTAACAGCATAAAAGACGAAAAATTAAAAGCGTTACTCGAAACGAGTAAGGGCAACATTGGGCTTTTGCTTGAGATTATCTCTGAAACGAATAAAGAGGAAAGTCATTTATTAGCTCAAGATATCATAAAAGCTTTACTCACGAAAAACGAAAGCAAACTTTTATTTTCGTGTTCTAAGATTCCAACTGATAAAATTTCTCTATCTTTTTTGCTGAGCGACATTGCCAATATCTTTCGGGATGCTTTAATTTTATCTTATAAAACTTCTGAAAGTGCAGAAAGTTTAAAAAGTTCCAATTCAGGATTATCTTTTAGTGTGGCAGAGGAAATTTCTAAAGGAAAAATTTTAAAAATTATCGATCTACTAAACGAGATTAATAATTTATCGTTAAGTAACGTAAATAACAATTTATTGTTTACTTATTTTTGTTCCTCGATTTACTCTTTATCTTTCGAAAGTAAAAATTAGTTTTATTTTCAATATGAATTTAGGAGAATATTTATGATAACTCAAATTATAGGAATTAGATTTGACGACAACCCAAAGACTTATTATTACGACTCTAAAGGAATAAAATTTAGAGTTGGAGATTTTGTTGTTGTTGAAACTCCTGATGGTCTTTGTTTAGGGAAAGTCTCAATTAAAAATCATACTATTTCAAGTAAGCAATCCAATGTAAAGTTTAAAAATGTCGTAAGGAAAGCAAACGTTAAAGATATAGAAAAGTTAAAAAAAGATAAAGCCCTTGAAATTAGAGCATTTAAAGTTTGTAATGAAAAAATAAAAAAACATAATTTAGATATGAAACTTATAAAAGTTAAAAATTTTTTGGACAACACTAAGCTCTTGTTTACCTTTACCTCTGAAGATCGAGTTGATTTCAGAGCTTTAGTAAAAGAATTAGCATCAATTTTTAAAACTCGGATAGAGATGAAACAAATAGGAGTTAGAGATGAAGCTAGAATGCTGGGAGGGTTCGGTTCGTGTGGACAACCTCTCTGTTGTGCTAGGTTCTTAAAAAAATTTCAACCAGTTTCAATCAAAATGGCTAAAGAACAAGGTTTATCTTTAAATCCTTCTAAAATTTCCGGTTGTTGTGGAAGACTTATGTGTTGCCTAAAATACGAACAAGATACTTACTCTAATATGCTTAAAAATTCTCCTAGAGTTGGTTCAAACGTTAAAACGCCTAAAGGAGTAGGTATAGTGAAAGACCTAAATATATTAGCTCAAACTGTAAGGGTTCAACTAAACGAAAATCAAGAATCTTTACCAACTCAATTTAATATTGAAGATATCGAATTTATAGAAAAATAATTTTTTACTTTTTGTATATTTTTGTCTTATATTTTTATATGTTATTAAAAACTACAAATTAATACAGATTTTTTTCAATATTCTCTTGCATAGTTTTTTTCTTTATGTTAAAATATTATAGCTAGTGAAAATTTAAGGTTGTATTTTTAAACTAAATAAGATAGTTTTTTATTTTGCAATTTTAAATTTAAATTCTAATATCTATACTAGGAGTGACTTTTAATGAATATAGCACTTATAGCTCACGACAAGAAAAAAGAATTGATGGTTCAATTTTGTATTGCTTATTCTGGCATTTTAAGTAAACATAATCTTTGCTCTACAGGGACTACTGGAAAGATTGTCTCTGAAGCTACTGGACTTAAAATTCAAAAATTTTTAGGTGGAGGACAAGGTGGCGCTCAACAAGTTGCTGCTAGAATAGCTTGCAATGAGGTAGACATGTTGATCTTTTTTAGAGATCCTACGGCACCAAGCGCTCAAGAAGCATCAGATTTAAATCTTCTTAGACTTTGTGATATGCACAATATTCCTGTGTCTACAAATATCGCTACTGCTGAGGTTTTGATCCATGGTCTCGACCGTGGAGATCTTGAGTGGCGTAATATTTTAAATCCGCGTATGTGATTAATTTAATTAATTTTTTTAATATAAAAATTCCTTTCTAAAAAAAGTCCTCTTTAATTAATAAGAGGACTTTTTTTTTCGTCTTATTTACTTTATAATTATTATATTAGTAAAATTTTAAACTAAAAATAGGAGAAAAACGATGAAACTGTTGACTTCTGCCCCTAGAGGCACTCAAGATATATTACCTAAAAATAGCTACAAATGGCGTTTTATAGAGAATATCATGCTTGATCAAGCAGCAAAATTTCAATTTAAGGAGATAAGGACGCCTGTTTTTGAGCATACTGAACTTTTTTTAAGATCTGTCGGTGAAGAAACAGATGTTGTACAAAAGGAAATGTATACTTTCTTAGACAAAGGGAATCGATCCATAACATTAAGGCCCGAAGGTACTGCGGGGGCTATCCGTGCAATGTTAGAGCACAACTTACACAACGAAAGCTTACCTGTTCGCTTAAGCTATGTAGATTCATGCTATCGATACGAAAAGCCGCAATCCGGCAGATGGCGTGAATTCAGCCAATTTGGTTGTGAAATGGTAGGCTCTTCTGAACCATTAGCTGATGCTGAAGTAATTTCTTTAGCTCATTCCATATTTAAAAGACTGAACCTTAACAACATTTCAGTTGAAATCAATTCAATTGGTTGTCCTAAATGCAGAGCAGAATATTATAAAAGTTTAAAAAATTATTTTAAGGATAACAAAGAAAATCTCTGTGACACTTGTCTTTCAAGGTTAGAAAAAAATCCAATGAGAATTATAGATTGTAAAAACCCAGATTGTTCTAAAATTGCAGAAAATGCTCCGAATATTCTAGATTTTCTATGTTCTGAATGCCGTGAGCACTTCCAAAAAGTTAAGGAATATTTAACTTCTGCAAATATTGATTTTATTGTAAACCCAAAGATTGTTAGAGGCCTTGACTACTACACTAAAACGGTTTTTGAATTTGTTTCAACAAATGAAAATTCGAAAGGACTTGTCTGCGGCGGAGGTGGCCGCTATGATAACCTAATAGAACAGCTAGGCGAAGTTTCCTTGCCGGCTTTAGGTTTTGGATTGGGTATTGACAGAATACTTTTAGCAATGGAAAAGCAAAATACCATTATTCCAGCGCCTGAAACTTGCGACGTTTACTTTGCACCGCTTGACGAAAAGGCTAAAGCTTTAGCTTTTAATCTTTCAAATATACTTCGTGACTCATCCTTTATTGTGGAATGCGATAGTTTAAATAGAAAACTTAAATCTCAAATGAAATATGCAAATAAAATAAACGCAAAATTTGTAATTGTCATCGGGGAAGAAGAAATTCAAAATAAAAAAGCTAAAGTCAAAGATATGGCAGACAGTTCAGAGCATACCATAAGCCTTGATGATAATTTCTTAAAAGAATTTTTCGAAATTTATACTGAAATTGAAAAAAATAAGTTGCTTAAAAACTTTTAACAACCTACTTTAAATAATAAAGAAATTAAAATTTTGATTCTGGAGGGATCTTCAAAATATGAATAAACAAGAGCCATTTAAAAAACGTACGCATTACTGTACAGATTTAAGTTTAAAAAATATCGATCAAGAAGTTACCGTGTGTGGTTGGGTACAAAGGCAGAGAGACTTAGGTCAACTAATCTTTATAGATCTTCGCGATAGATCAGGGATTGTTCAGTTAGCTTTTGACGAATCTTTAACTTCACCTGATGTATTCAAAAAAGCTTTTTCTATCCGGTCGGAATTCGTTTTAAGTGCTACTGGAAAAGTCAGAGAGAGATCTTCTAAAAATAAAAACATCAAAACCGGAGACATAGAGATTTTAGTATCGAGCTTACAGATTTTATCGGAAGCCGAAACTCCTCCTTTTGAGATTCTGGATGACTCAAATGTAAATGAGGAGTTAAGACTTAAGTATAGATACCTTGATTTAAGGCGTCCGTGTATGCAGCAAAAAATAATCAATCGCCATAAAATCGTTAAGATTGCACGCGACTATTTTGATGAAAATGGTTTTCTTGAGATTGAAACTCCTATTCTTATAAAGTCAACCCCTGAAGGCGCTAGAGATTATATTGTTCCGTCGAGAGTTTTCCCTGGGAATTGTTTTGCGCTTCCTCAGTCTCCTCAGCTTTATAAGCAACTCTCTATGCTCGCTGGATTTGATAAATATTTTCAAGTTGCGCGCTGTTTCA
>Ga0247609_10007883_pt1 | contig 10079 bp, 12 predicted proteins | sample 172DNAGHGlowgp2_FD_193487 | JGI IMG/M metagenome (GOLD analysis project Ga0247609, IMG submission 193487) | Sheep rumen microbial communities from Palmerston North, Manawatu-Wanganui, New Zealand - 1728 DNA GHGlow gp2 | ecosystem: Host-associated > Mammals > Digestive system > Stomach > Rumen ...
TGTAGTAATGATTAATAAAAGTACAGGAAGACACACAACATATAACTTATCTGATAAATACATAAGTCTTAAAAAATGTGACTTTGACTTCACACCAGATATTATTTGTGTAGATGGATACGACTCAGTTCAAGCTAAAAACTTACTAGAAAGATTTCCACACGCTTTATCAGTATTAGATGCCAGTTTAATAACTCAACCAGTAATTGAATTATTAAGAAAAGCTAAATATGTAATTTGTACTAGAGAATTTGCTGAAACGGTATCTGGTTATAAAATTGACTTCCAACAAATGGAAACATTAGTAAATTTATACCAAAGATTAAAGAAAAAATGGTTAAATACAGAGTTTATCATTACTTTAGGTGACAAAGGTGCTTTATATTGTACAAATAATCAAATTAAGATCAGTCCTAGTTTAAAAGTTAATGTTGTAGATACACATGGATGTGGTACAATATTCAGAGCAGCTTTTGCTCACACATTAGTTAATGGTGGAGATGTTGAAAAAGCTGTAAAAATGGGTTGTATAGCAGCCGGTTTAGCAGCAACTAAACTAGGTAGTACAGAAGCTATACCAACACTAGAAGAGATGAAAAAGCTATATGAACAGAACTATTAATGATCCTTTTACTGCTAAATTTCCTAGATTAGATATCCATGGTGAAACAAGAGCTACTTGTATCGCTGTAATTGAATCTTTTATCAAAGATAACCTAAAATTACGCGAAAAAAACATTATAATAATCCATGGAAAAGGCACAGGAGCATTAAGAAAAGCAACTCATGAATACCTAAAAAAACATAAAAAAGTAATAAATTATTACATAAATGGTTTAAATGATGGAGAAACTATCATTGAATTAGACTTAAAATAGGCTTATTTAAGCCTTTTTTTAGTGAAAAAGCATATTTTATACATCTATAAAGGATTTTTATACCAAAAAGCCTTATTTTTATTGATATTTACGGTCTAAATTGATATAATAGGACTCAACCATCTAAAATTGGAAGCAGGAATGATAGCAAAATTTGACGGTTTTAACCGTCCAGTGATAAAATTAAAGCACGAATGAAGTAAGGGGGAAATTTAGATGAAAGGATATGTATTAGATTATATTAACGAAAACGAATTCAAAAAACTCGAAAGAGCATTAAAAAAATATAATATGCTTGCATATAAGAAATTAAACTTCGAGTATTATCCTGCATTAAGAAATGGTAAATTCGTTGGTGTTATGACAAGTCAAAATAAAAAAGCAGGTACTGAAACTTATGAGTTAAAATTACCTAGTGATAATATGTTTACTCAAGTACATGGTGATGTTAAATTAATTTATACAGTATATGTTAAAGAACAAACTATTATGCTAAATAATATTACTCCTTCAGACATCTTATTAGAAGGTCATCAATCAGAATTAACTACGTATAAAGGTATTATGATCTCTAAAAAGAATGCCTCTAAAGATATGTTTAAAATTGACTTATTAAAAATGTTACAAGATAAATAAGAGTTTTACTCTTATTTTTTTATGTCAAAATTTGAAAAATAACTATAAATATACTATTATAAAACCCATCAAAGGAGGATTATTATGACCAAAAAGTATCTATTACAAGCTTTAAATATTTGCGTACTATTAGTTTTATTAGTTATATTTAGTTATGGTTTAATAAGCATTAAACTGCTAAATAAAAAGTTAACTTTAACTATCATAGTATCTTTAATAGTATTTGTTATAATATCAATCCTTTTATACCTTAGTAAAAAGAATACTACTTATAATATTGGAGCATTCCTAACTTTATTATTAAATATAATTTTAGCTTTTGAAATATACAGTTTAAATAACACTTATGATTACATTAATAATCTTAGAACTAATAAATATACATATCGAAATTATGAAATATATGTTCAAAAATCAAATACAACATATAACAAATTAAACAAACTAAAAAACAAGAATCTAGGTTTATTAAAAACAAATAAAGACAACGTAAAAAATCTTATAAGTGAAAAGATAAAGATAAATTACAAAGAATACAACAATATAGATGAATTATGTGAAGGAATAAGATCTGGCGAAGTTCAAGCATTCATTATCGAAGATACAGACAAAAAAGAACTAGAAAGTCATGATTTATCAAACAAATTTCGCGTAATATACGAAACAAGAATAAAAAAACTAAAATAGAGATAAGTCATCCATTTTAGTAATTCTTAATGTTTTACCATTATATCTATTTTGATACGGTTTAGAACCAGACTCAAAAACAGAATATAGGAGATTACCATTAATAATTATTTGTTCCATCATTGGTGGGAAGTCAACTGAAGTTGATTTCCGATTAGAATAATCATTAATAGTATGGTCATATTTAAATATTTGTAATCTAGAAGCATTTTCTTCTCCAAATGACTCACTAAGTAATAAATACTTTGAGTCATTTTTTTCATAAAAAGTCATACCCTGAACTTTACCAGGAATCTTAAATTGATTTTGATATAAAAGATGAATTGTCTGATCTTCATCCATTTTCATCGTATATCTCTTAACATTACCTGTTGTAAGTATACTAAAATTACCTACATATAAGTCATTACCATCTATCGTAAGAAAAGAAACAGAATTAGAAAACGGATTAATATAATTAGGTAAACCATCACCGACATATAAATCTTTATAATAAGCAATTTCATTGTTTTTATTTAAAACATCGCTTACTCGATAAGCTTCAATATTTCCATAAGATGAAGAAACCCATATTAAATTATTATTTTTATCGTAGGCAATACCACCAACATGTGATCTGTTATCTAAATTAAAACTATGAATAAAATGGCCATTCATATCAAAAACATTCAATTTAGATTGATTTTGATGCTTATAATCATATAAAGAAACATATATATGTTCATCATCAAGGCAAACTCCCTGAGGAACATAATAACTATTTTCATAATCGTAACTAAATCTATTTTCATAATTATCAGTTAACTGCTCATAAGAAAATAAATCTTTATCAAAAGAAGGATCCCAGTTAGATCTTAACTCATGATTATGGTTGACAGAAGAAGTCAAACTACCAGCAATTATAGCTGTTAAAGAAATCGCAGCTATCTTTTTCTTAGTTTCATTCTTCATAACCTTCCTCCTTTTTATAGAGTAGTATATCAAAAAAAGTAAAAAAATGAAAATAAGCTAAGATTTTAGACAATAATATATAAAAGTATGATATATTATAAAGAGAAATTTGGGGTGAGAAATATGGCAAAAAAGAAATCAAAAACTCAAAAACTAAAGAAGAATCAAAAAACAAAGCAAAAGAAAGTTCAAAAAAGAATTCTAGAGCAAACCAAAGAACTTAAAAAGATTCAAGAGAGTGGAGCAGTTAGTGTAAAAAAGACATCTAAGAAAATTAAAACTCCAACAAAAATATCAGAAAAAGGAACCAAAAAATTAGTTGACAAAGAAAAAGTTAACTATAACATTGCCATAAACAAAAAGAGTCAAAAACAAATTCCTAAAAAAGCCCCTGAAAAAGAAGCAAAAAGAACCTTAATTGAAAAAGAAAAAGTTGAATATAAATTACCATTTAAAGAAGAAATAAAAGAAGAACCAAAAAAAGAAACCAAAGTGAAGACTAGTGGTGAAAATAAAGCAAAGCTTATCTTAACTGCTTTATTAACTTCTATTCTATTATTCTTTAAAAGAATTGGTACAAACACTAAAATAGCAATAGATAATCATCAAAAGAATAAAGCTCAAAGATTAGCAAAAAAAGAATTAATAACTCAAATAAAAACCCCAGAGAAAAAAGAAATAATAATAGAACCGGATACCGAAGAAGAACTAACTGATGAAGAATTAGAGCAAATAAAAAAAGCTAAACAAGAAGCTAAAAGACAAGAGATTAAAAAGAAAAATCTCTTTATTAGAATACTATATGGAATTATCTATAACAGACATATCTTCTTTAATGCAATTTTAATAGTATTCTTTATAGTTTTACTAATAGGTTTAACTAGAATTGAATCAATTACTGCAGGAAATATTTTCTATATTTCTGTATTATCTATATTCTTAATGGCCGTTGCAATATCATATAACAAATACATTAGTGGAAAAATATTTACAATTCTATTATGTTCCATAATGGGCTTTGCCATTTATCGTATGCAATATACATATGACTTTATAAGAAATTTAAACTCAGCGGTATACGAATATAAAACCTACTATGTTGTAACATTTAATAGTTCTCAAAACAAAAGTATTTACAACATTAATAATAAAAAAGTAGGGTTATACAAAGAAAATACAAATAATATTGAAAGAAAATTAAACACTAAATTAGATAAAGTTAACTATATTGAATATGATGATTTAAACGAATTATATGAAGATTTTTATGATCAAAAATATCGTGCTATCCTAGTTAACGAAAATCAATATAAATATATGAAAAATTTAATTAGTGAAAACTCAAGAGATGTAAAGATCTTATATGAGTTTAAAGCAAACGCTAAAAAGTAAGTTTAAGACTTACTTTTTTTAGTGTTAACTAACTTTACGCGGTCCAAAAAGGGGTCAGGCAAAAAAGAAACAAACGTTTGCTTTTACTATTGAGTCACTCCAAAATAAATAATATAATTAAAGAGAATAAAGGTAGAGTGACTTATTCTAGAAAGAAGGGAGTATGACTAGTATTGAAGCATGGGATGTGTTCTTTAAAACCGGTAAAATTCTAGATTATCTTGTTTATTTAAAAATAAAAGAACACGAAACAATTATTAAAGAAAAATAACAAAATATTTGATATAATATTATACGGATGTGATAAAAATGAAAATCAAAAGAATTCTAGCTTATGTTACAGACGTATTTATAATAATGGTAATATCACAATTAATATTTGAAATAGCATTTAAAAACAGCTCTTATGTAGAATATAATGATAAATTTGAAGAATATATAAAAGCGATAGCTTCATCAGGATCAGCTGATGTATCAAAAGAAGAAATAATCACTTATCAATATGATATAAATAAGGCACAAACGCCATATTTAATCATAAATCTTGGTATGACAGTATTCTATTTTGGTATCTTATCATTTATGTTGAATGGCAAAACATTAGGAAAAGCTATTCTCCATATTAGAACAGTCCCAATTAAAGGAAAGAAGCTAAAACCCCATTTATATTTTTTAAGAGAGATTATTAAAACAAATAGTATATTTAAACTACTTGCAATAATTAATATTTGCTTAGTTCCAAAAAACACTTGGTTTACTATTAATTCCGTTATTACAAATTTAGAAACAACAGTAGTAGTAGTCTTAATTGGCTTCTTAATATTTAGAGAAGACGAGAGATCACTTCACGATATTTTATGTCAAACTAATGTTATAGAACAAAAAAAAGTAGAATAATCTACTTTTTTTATTATATTTTAAAAAACTATGATATAATAAAAAAGATAGAGGAGTGGATTTTATGGCAATGCTGAATTACGAAGATGTAAACAAAGAAGTACAAGAAATAATTCATGGAAAAATCCAAAAGTTTTTAGAAGATGGACAAAGAGCATATGATTCAGGCTTAATAAAAGATACTAAAGCTATTGATGATACAAATGCTTATTATGTTCTAGAAGCTGATTATGAAAGATACTGTGTAGCTAATGACTTCAGAACTTTATTTGAGTTTAGTGGCAAGTATTCAGAAGAAGAATTATACGAAATTCCAGGAATGAAAGTAGGGGAAAAGAAATTCCCATTAATAATTCCAATTAGTTTAGCTGGAAAAATTGCAGAAAAAGCTCATAATATTGAAAAGAAGCTAGAATTCATGGGTGTTAAATTCCCAGCTCAATTGTATCAATTATTACCAAAATACAAAGGAGAAAATCTTCCTGGATATGATTTTCCAGCTCCAGAGCCAAAAAGAGTAAGTCAAACTGATGATGAATACGAAAAATATCTAGAAGAATATTATAAAACTCACGGAGTTTCTAAATCATCTGATGGAGCATCATTTAGAAACAAATATCCTCATGAGCAAATAAATTATGGAAAAGAAAACAAAATAGATAAAGATTTTGATAGCGAATACTATAAACACCAATTAGAAAGAGCTGCTAGAGGAAAAGGAACATCAATTCCTGCACCAACTGGTGAAAGAATAAAAGTAACTAGTGTTGAAGCTGGTGACCCATCATTAGAAAAAGATGCAGATCCAGTAAAACGTGGAATCAAACGTTCAAAAGTTTATTCAGCAGTAGTTAAAATTGCAGCATTTGCAGCCGGAGTTCTTGGTGCACATATCCTATTTAATGCAACTCCAACTGGATGGGCAATCGTAGGAACAGCTGGTGCCGTATTTGCTTTAACAATGTATATCAAGAAAAAATTCCGTCAAAGAAGACTTCGCCGAGAAATCGAAGAAGAAGCGGAAAAAGAAGCAAAGAAAAAAGCTGAAGAAGAAGCTAAAAAAGGAAAAGATAAATCAAAGACTTTAGATGATCCAACTAAAGGAACAACTGGTAAAGGAAAAGATGATCCAGATCCAACAAAAGGAACTGGTACACCTGATCCTGTAGTACCAGACCCAACTAAGAAAACTGGTACAGGAACACCTGACCCTGTAGTACCAGACCCAACTAAGAAAACCGGAGCAGATACACCTGACCCTGATAAGAAGTTTGTATTTGATCATGACAGAATATATGATGGTGAAAAAGAATTAGCATTTGATAATGCAGCATTCAGAAACATCAATATGGAAATTAATAAAATATTAATAGAATTAGAACCATTAAAAGAAACAACTGATCCTGCTAAGAAACCTGAACTAGAAAGAATCAAAGCAAGATTAAATGAACTATATCAAAAGAGAATGGATCTAATTGAAAGAATAATGGAAAGACAACAAATTCTCATGGAGGATATGGGTCTATCATCAAGAAAGAGATAAAAAGGAGGCTATTTTATGGGAGAAGATACTGTTGTAACACTAGAAAACGGTTCACGTTATTATCTAGTTAAAGAAGCAAAAGACGATGAAACTCAAAAGAAATATTTCTTAGGTGTTGGAGTAACCGATCAAAATGATCTTAACTACACAGAAATAGCTCTATTCAACGCCGAAAAAGAAGGCGATGAAGAATACTTAACAAGACTAGATTCAAAAAGCCAAGAATATATCAATATTATTACTGAGTTATTCTATGATAATATCATTGATGAAAACCCTGGTATTGAAGACGAATTACTTGTTAGACTATCTCAATTAGTAAAAGAATACGAGTAGCAATTTGCTACTTTTTTCTTTTGAAAAAATAATAAATATCAATTTAAAGATATGATATAATAACTATATAGTAGGTGATCATATGAGAGATTTGAAAACATGTCGAATAAGTGACTTAGATGATATTTTCTATGCTACCAAAGAAAGTCAAGGAACAAATAATGCTATTTTAGCCATAAAATATGTCTTATTTGATGACAATTCTGTCTTTGGTAATGGTGAACCTGATAGTAATAAATTCGTTTATATATCAAGTCATAATAACGCTAGAAAAAAAGCAATGATTTTGCAACAAGATGATTTAGGACATATCCTAGTTAAATATTGTATGCAATCATTTGGTTTAAGAGGAAAAAACTTCAATATCGATGATGATGAAATAATCGTAAACCAAAAAAGAATCAATAAATTAAATCTAACAGCATATGAAATGATTGAACAAGTTGCATACCTAGCAATGGGAGACATCTATAAAGCATATCAATACTTATTTGCTAATCACAAAATACTATTAGATGTAGTAGATTATATGCTTAGCGAACGATACATCTCAGAACTTAAAGATACACTTGACAATTTCTCAGGGATTATTGATAATAATGAAATAAGTACGGAAATACGCTATTCATTCTATGATGCTTACAGTAATATAGATGAAAACTTCTCCGAACTAAAAAGGAATAATCCTGATTACATTAAATAGAAAGGAATGTATAGTAATGGCAAACGAAAAACTAGAAAAAGTAAAAAGTAAAGGAAAAGGACTAATTGGTGAATTTAAAGAATTCATAATGCGTGGTAACGTTATGGATATGGCTGTCGGTGTTATCATCGGTGCTGCATTCAAAGATATCGTAGATGCATTAACTACTGATTTCATTAATCCATTAATCGATGGAATTGGTGGCAAAGAAGTAGCTGGTAAAATCGCTATTTATGGTGGTCAATACCTAAACTGGGGTCATTTCGTAACTGCAGTTCTTAACTTCTTAATAGTTGCTCTAGTACTATTCTTCTTATTAAAAGGATTCAACAAATTATCAAAAATTGGTAAAAAAGAAGAAAAAACTGAAGAAGAACCTGCACCTGTTGTTAAAACAGATGAAGCTATATTATTAGAAGAAATAAGAGATCTATTAAAAAAAGGAAGTAAATAATACTTCCTTTTTTCTATTTAAATAATAATGGACCAATGATAGACATTAATGAACCGAAAATCATTGAAATAGCCATTAACCAACCAACAACTTTTAAAACTAACTTTCTTTTTTCATGAGCAGTCATTTTCTTTTTAGCTGGTTTTTTAACTACATTTACTTTCTCTTCTTTTACATCTTTTATATCGTCTTCATGTCTAATTTCATTTTTTAAATTTTTCTTAGCCATTTAGTACCACTCCAAACTATTAATAATCTATCATATTTTAGGTATTAAGTAAATAATAATTTATAAAATTTAGTCTATATAAAAAGACATTTATTTGTTATAATTAATAATAGAGGTGATTACTATGGCGGAGGCTTTAGCTATCTCAGCAGCTAATCTTGATGCAATTGAACATAACCTAGGAACAGTAGCTCAAGAATTATCTGGTGTAATAAGTAATGTAAATAGCGTTAATTCGCAAGTCAATAAAGTCGAAGCTAAAGTTGCTTCACTTAATGATGAAGTTAAAAACCTTGTAAAAGAAATAAGGGAAACAACGATAATTACTAATGCTCGTCAAAGTATTATGTATAACAATGAGCAAATCGAAAAAAAATTTGGTTTCTATGATAGCGTTAGAAGAACAACAGAAGCCCTAATTAGCGCTATAGAAAGTTCTAATATAACTAAATCATCATTATACAAGTTAAGAGAAGAACTAATCTTAAATAATCCTAATTATTGGTTATCAAACTCATTGTCTTGTATAGCATCATGGTTATTAAATGATAAAGAAAATGCTGACCGTGAATTAAATAACGCTATGAGACAAGATCAAGAAAAAACAGCAATCTTCTTCTGCTTAGTAAATCATCGCTTCAATAGATACGATACAAGTATTAATTGGTTAAATAGATATTTATCAATGCAAGATCCAAGTAACTTATCAAAAGACTTTGTAACTATCTTAGATCTAATTGCAACTGGAACATTTGGTGATGAACCAAAAAGCATTGTCCTTAATAAAATTAAAGATTGGCAACAAAGATTAGCAGCCAGAGCAGCTATTCGCGAAGAAGTAATTGGCAAATGGAACGACTATGTAGAGAATCTAGAAGATAAGATAGTTACAATGCCGGTCTTAGAACAATACTGTACAAATGTTAATCTTCTAAAGAACAATTTAGCAATAACTTCATCATATAATCATGTACTAGATTCTTTTAAAGAAGTAACTAAACAAAAATACAGCAATAAAGAAATAGATGAAATAATAAAAGAATTAATATATGATTATGAAACACAAGAAAACGAATTCCAAAAAGATAACTTAAAAAATAAATTAATAGTTAGTTGTAATGGAGATCGCGAAAAAGCTGAAGAATTATTTAAAAAGCAACAAACTGTCTACGAAGAAAGAGTTGATTTAATAAATCTACTTACAAATATAGTAATCTATAACGATGAATACAAAGTAAGTAACGAAGCTCAAAAATTAGCGCTAGCTCTTTCAAAAGAATATATAAAAGAAGCTTTAAATAACAAGAATAGTAAAATCTATAAAAATGATATCAATATTCAGATTGATAACTTTCAAACTAAAACAGTTGATG
>Ga0247609_10007884_pt1 | contig 10079 bp, 10 predicted proteins | sample 172DNAGHGlowgp2_FD_193487 | JGI IMG/M metagenome (GOLD analysis project Ga0247609, IMG submission 193487) | Sheep rumen microbial communities from Palmerston North, Manawatu-Wanganui, New Zealand - 1728 DNA GHGlow gp2 | ecosystem: Host-associated > Mammals > Digestive system > Stomach > Rumen ...
CGATGGGAAATAACGGTGTGGATGGAAATAAAGAATTTTTCGGCGATTTCCTTGTTGGTGAGACCTTTGGCGACGGAGACAAGTATTTCTTTTTCTCGGTCTGTGAGGGGTTCATTTTCACTTGGCAAGGGCATGTTGTCATTTGCCTTAGCATGGCGAATGGCATTGATGAGCGTCGATGGCGTATCGAAGATGGAAACTACGGCATCAAACTGTTGAAGGATAGAACTCTCTTGCAGGGACGAAATCAAAGCGATTAAAAGTGTTGATTTGTCAAGGTCAAGAGCGTATCGAATGTTATCACGTTCTTTTCGGTCAATGACAGATGGGTTTAAGACGATGACGTCGGGTCTGCGAGACAAAAGGTGTTTTTTCAAGTTTGACACATCGTTTATCGCATCAATCACATTGATATCGTTCTCTGCATTGAGTACAGATTTGACGCTTATAACTAAAAGTGGGGAAGACTCTATGATAAGAACTTTTTTCATGCGTCAAGGACTAATGGAGTCAAAATTTGATCCTCGATCTGTGCGTGGCGGTTCAAATCGTCTTGAAAGTGAAAAAGTCGGTCAAGGAGGTCAATCTTAAACAGGTCATGCTGTGGCATGTCCATATATTTAATGATGATATTTTTCAGGTCAGAAAGTTTTTCTTCAATATCCTCATGGTGTTTCGTCTTTCGGGGATTTATCTTCTTGACTTTCGAAGGGTCATTCAAAATCTTTTCAATATAAGGGAAGAGATTATTCTCCTCGTCGTGAAGATGTAAAAGAACCTCTTGTTCGTATTGGTCAAAGAAAGTATTCAATGCAATTTGAATCCCAGAAGGATATTTTTCTGAAAGTCTTTGAATTTTGTTCTTAATTTCCGGAAGAAAGAGTGTCTTGTAATAGTTGTGACTGTTACGCAAAAACATGAGTAATTGGCGAATCAACTCTGTCTTGTGCGATTGAAAATCCTTAATGTTTAAATCCTTGTTGCAGACGGAAAGGAAAAGTAAAACGCATACTCCATTAGAATTGCACACCTCCGCTACAGACTTGTCTCCGAAACCTAAAGGAATGCCAAATCGATGGATAATCATCAAGTTATCGTGGTCAGCATGGATTGCGTCCACCATTTTTGTGTTGGCAGTAATCACGACTATAAACTAAAAATTAAAACTTATAGGCAAGACCTATGCCCACCACTTCCTTGAATTGGATGCGCGGACCTTTTGCCACTTCTTTACCTTCGCTGTCTGTCGTGATGGTTTTGATGTCATCATCATAGACAAGTTGAGTGTTGATGGAAGCTTGCAGAAACTTATTGATTTTGAATGTAAGCAATAACTCCCAGTTCACATCAATATTTTTCGGCTTTTCAACATAATTGGAGAAAAGGTCCAGTTTTGAAGTCACACCGATTGTTTTGTTCACAAACTCATTACTGTAAACCAGTCGAACGTAACCACCATATTGATAATAAACATGTTTTCCGCTATCAACGCCAAACGCGCCCATATTGCTAAGGTTGTCGTTCATGACAAAAGTCCACTTGGCAGTAATAGGAGAGATAAACGCAGAAAAGGATTTGTGAGGTTTATAGTCCATACCGACAGCACCAATCAAATAAGCAGGAGCCATGAATGTCGAAATCACGTCACTGTCATTCGGATAGTTGAAACCATCGGTGAATTGCGTCTTGAACTGAACCATCGCCGCATAATACCAATGCTTGCTGGCGCGTTGACCATATTTTGTCGTGAAGTCAATACGGTCATCCGTTTTTATAACGCTTCCCTTCCCTTGTTGCAAGAGACCGTAACCAAGATCAAGCGTCGTGTTCCACGATTGGCGGTTGGATGTATAGTCAAGTTCTACGTTAGCCAAAGCATTGCCACCGACAGAGTTTTCTCCACCGGCTGCCCAATTGAAGAATTGCGTTTGAGAGGCATTCAAGGAGAACATGCCGTGGCATTGCCATTTGGATGGTACCTTTTCTTCCTGGGGAATGCTGGCATCGTCACGAATGGATTTCTCAAGGTCTGTCACCTGTGCCATCACGATGGATGATGTCGCTAACATGAGTGCGGAAACAACAAATGCTTTCTTCATAAATTTTCAAAAAATGAACTGATTAAACTTTACGCGAAGATAAAGAAAAAACGCTACCTTTGCGATTAGAGTCTTTTAGATAAAGAAAACATGTCAGAAGAAATTCAGATGGTTGACCTGAAGGGTCAGTACATGAAGATTAAGGAGGAGGTTGACGCTGCGATAGGCGAGGTGATTAGTAGTACGGCTTTTGTGAAAGGTCCGAAGGTGAAGGTGTTTGAGGAGCATTTGGCGGAGTATCTGGGTGTGAAGCATGTAATTTCGTGCGCAAATGGCACGGAGGCGATTCAGTTGGCGTTGATGGCGATGGGTTTGAAGCCAGGGGATGAAGTGATAACTCCGACATTCACGTTCATAGCGACGGCGGAAGTGGTGGCGTTGTTGGGTTTGAAGCCTGTCGTGGTGGATGTGGATCCTGAGACTTTCTGTATGGATCCGAAGTCGGTGAGAAAGGCTATTACGAAAAGGACGAAGGCGATTGTTCCCGTTCATTTGTTCGGTCAGAACGCTCCCATGGAGGAGTTGATGAGCATTGCGGAGGAGTATGGGTTGAAAGTGGTGGAGGACGCTTGTCAGAGTATGGGTAGCGACTATTTGTTTGCCAACGGGAAACGGAAGAAGAGCGGCACGCTGGGCGACGTGGGGTGCACATCGTTCTTCCCGTCAAAGAATTTAGGTTGCTATGGTGATGGCGGGGCGTTGTTTACGGATGACGATGAATTGGCGGAGGTGATTCGTTCGATGGCAAACCATGGTATGACGGTGCGCTATCATCACGATCGGGTGGGTATGAATTCGCGTTTGGACGGGATACAGGCTGCGGTACTTGATGTGAAGTTGAAGTATCTGGACGAATACGTGAAGTCGCGTCAGTGGGCGGCGAAGGAGTATGACGAGGCGTTTGCTGGGATGGAATGGATAAAGACTCCGAAGCGCGCCACGTATAGCACGCACGCTTTCCATCAATATACGTTGGTGTTGGACGAGAGTGTGGACAGGGACGCATTGCAGGCGAGGTTGAAGGTAGCGGGTGTTCCGTCGATGGTTTATTATCCGATTCCGTTGCATTTGCAGAAGGCGTATCGGGACGAGCGTTATAAGGAGGGAGATTTTCCAGTGGCGGAGTTCTTGTCACGGCACGTGTTATCGTTGCCGATGCACACGGAGTTGACACAAGAGCAAATAGAGAAGATAACGGAAGCGGTAAAAGGGTCATGAGTTATTTTAAGCATGAGACAGCGATTGTTGATGAAGATGTGGTGATTGGCGACGGGACGAAGATTTGGCATTTCTCGCACGTGATGTCGGGTAGTAAGATTGGGGCGGGGTGCAATGTGGGACAGAATGTGGTCATCGGTCCAAAGGCTGTGGTAGGCAACGGGGTAAAAATCCAGAATAACGTGTCTGTGTATGAGGGGGTGGAGTGTGAGGATGACGTATTTCTTGGTCCGTCGATGGTTTTCACGAATGTGGTTAATCCGAGGAGTTTCGTCAGTCGGAAGTCGGAGTTCAAGAGGACGTTGTTGAAGAGAGGATGTAGCGTTGGTGCGAATGCGACGATTGTGTGCGGTCATGAGATAGGTGCGTATGCATTGGTGGGCGCGGGAAGCGTAGTAACGAAGGATGTCCCGGACTATGCGTTGGTTGTGGGTAATCCGGCACGCATCAGGGGTTGGGTGAGTCGATGGGGGGTGAAATTGGTTTTTGACAAGAATAATGAGGCTATATGTCCGGAAACGGGTGAGCGTTATAGATTGGTTGACGGCAGGTGTATTAAGTGTTAATAGTTCAGGGAGTTTAGGAAGACCTAAGAGGAGAAATTAAGAATTAATGGTTAAGAATTAAGAATAATGGATTGTTTCTGATAAAAAAGAGGTCAGAGGCAATCCTCTTTTATTATTAAGCGAAGGTATGATACAGAGAATACAGAGTTTATATTTATTGGTGGTGGCGGTGATGATGGCAACAATGTTTTTCACGGAGGTGGCTTTTCTGACACAGGGAGGGGAGTCCTTGAGATTGGGTAGGGATGGTATTCCTCTAATGAGCGGAGAGGGGGAGATGACGACATCGTTGTTGCGTATTTACGCATTAGTTGAATTGGCGTTAGTGGTTCTGGATGTTTTTTTGTTCAGAAGACGTAGGTTGCAAATGCGATTGACGGTGTTCTGCTTGTTGCTGAGTGTTGGGTATTACGTTTTGGCAGGTATATATTTGTACGCAGGAGTGGGTTTGGGTTATGAGATTGAATGGTCTTTGCCAATCACGTTTCCGATGGTGAGCGTAATTTTGTTGTGGTTGGCGTTCAGGGCTATCCTGAAGGATGAGTTGTTGGTGAAGTCGATAGACAGGGTGAGGTGAGGGTTAATGGCTCATTCATATTGTTGGTTGTATGTCTTCTTGTGAATCTCCCGTTGAGGAGTGAGGTTTCGAAGGAAGATGGCTCTCTTGTTGACACTGAGTATAGGAGTCCATATGTGTATTTCTTTTCGGTGTTTGACTGGGAAGCGAGGAGAATGTTGGAAGGCGGGGACGTTAACGGAGTGTATGGCATGTTGCATAGTAAGGTTGATTCCGTAAAGAATGACGGGAATGCGTCACGACATGTCAGAGGTTTGGGTAACGGTCACTATTTGATGGTCAGGACAGAGAGGAATCGTGTGATGGTAGATTTGATGTGCGTGGCAGACTGGAAGGTGGAAGTCCTGTCTCGTCAAGAGGCGGGAAGAAGGGTCGGGAGACGAATGGCGCAAGGGAAGCGAGACGATGAGGAGTTGTATGTCGTGGTAACGGACGAATGGGGAAATGTGAAACAGGATGCGATTGTTGACTTTGACGGCGATGTTTTGAAATGGAGCAGAAGGTTTCAGTGTTACACGGGTCAAAGCGGGAAGAAGAAAGGATGGTTGAATGTCACGCTGGATGGCGTCACGAGATATGTACCTTTGATTAGAACAGCAGAGCGTAAACAAAAAGGGAACAATGATGAACGTCAGAAAGAATTAAGCGTAAGCGCTTTCGTATCAAGCCATGGTTATCATGATGGAGATTCGATACGATATAAGTTTTTGATTAAGAACGGAGAGGGGAAAAGATTCAATAAGCCATTAGACGTATATTTGACAAGTGAGACAGAGTATTGGTTGGCAACATTGAAACCCATGAGAGACGGGGTGTATGTCGGAGATTTTCAGATTGCGGACTCAATGACATGGTACACGTTGGGAGAAAAAAGAAGGGGATGTGATTTCGTGGTCAAATCGGAGGATTGGGCGCAAAGCATTCAGGACGCATTGGTAGAAGGTGGAACGGGAGGAGGATTCATGAAGCGTGGCAAGTTGTCAGAGGGTGGCGTTCAGGATAAGGTGCGGATAAGGGCAAATGTTAGGCCTTCGAGAAATGGAAGGGTTGTTGATGTTCGTGTGATGCGGAATGGCAAGGCGGAAAGCGGTGCGGATGTCACGTTGCTCTTGCGAGAGAAAGAGAAAGGGAATGAAGGGGTGCGACAAGTGAATGACAACAAACAACGGTTAAGTGCTTATCAAGATATTCGACAATGGATAATTGACTCCGTGCTTATGAGAAACAGCCACTGCGAGTTTCTCATGAAAAGCATTGACAAGTCAGGATTGTTGGGACGTTTGGACAGTGTGGAGAGTTATCGTTTCTCGTATCCGGACACTCCCATGTATGTCAATAAAACACAAGGACGTCTTACGGATTTCGGTCATGAACTGAAGACGGAATTCGCACCTTTCGTCTTCATCAATGGGCAACAACAAGCGGTTCATGCCGTGTATGTAGACGGTACGCCTGCCTACTTATCCTTAGCGACGGATGTCCCGTACAGTATTCGTATTGTTCCAGGAAGGCATCGTATTTATGTAAGAACCGACCGTTGGTTGTATGACCTTGGCATTATAGAAACTCAGAACGGGACAAAGACTGTGGTTTCAATAGACGGCAGTAGGTTTAAGGACAAAATTGCCTTTGACGATACGTTGTCAAACGTGGAGAAGATGACAATCTATCCTACGTTGATGAACGTTGTCCATGCGGAAGAGAATGCATATCTGATGCAGAATGGAGTCGTGTTCAAACTGCAGGCGAGTGGCGACGAGGAACAGAACTATCAGATGAAGATAGGTCCGTTGAAGCCACACGTGCCAGTTCACTACATTTCAGGAAACAAAAGAATCATTTTTGAATATGTGCCATACGGAAACTACTCTTTTGGAAAAGACAGGATAGAGCGAACTTTATGGAAGGACACGGCTATGTCCATTCGACTGAACGCCATAAAGCCAAAACAGGAAATAGGAGACAGCGCATTGACGGAATATGGTATCATTGACGAACTTCAAAGTGAAAATCTGGCTTTGCAAGCAAAGAAACGAAAAAAGTTCTTCCCGTCCTTGTTGTTGAACGAACGGGACAGTTCCGTTGTCAATGTTGTTGACGACACGTCGTTGGTTGAGGAAGGATACTTAAAAATTGAAACAGAGAAATTGGCAGGGAATAAAAGGTTTCGGTTGTACAGAGGATTTTTGGATATGATTGTCCAAAATGAAACGGAAATGGATGATGACTTTAAGCAACTTTGCTTGACACATATCAATAAAGACCTTGATGTTTTGGCGTATGAATTGGATTCGTTGTCTCTTGATTATGATACTATACATGCGGAGAATAGAGAGAGAACGGATAAGCCCAATAAAGGAAAACCGTTTTGTGGTTTTGTGAAGGATGCACATGGAAATGCAATTGCTAATGCTGCCGTTGTGAATTGTGCGACAGGTGAAATGTACCGGACGGATTTTTCTGGTTTTTTCACAATTGAAAAAAGGGAAGCAGGGACAATGTCATTGAGAATAATGGCGAAAGGTTTTTATTCAAAGAGGTTGACCGTTGAGGATGTTGATGATGAGGTGCGAGATGTGATTATGAACAAGAGAATAGGTGATTATGTTACTTATCGTCCATTATTCTCTCGTCCGAAAGAATTGAGTGTTAAGAAAACGAGCCAATCGGATGAACGGAAGAGTGAAATCATAATTTTTGAAAGTCAAAAGACACATAAGATTTCTGAACAGAATAGGAAATGGATGTTACTGCCGCTGACGGACACGAACGGACGTGTTCAAACAGAATATGCTGATTGGATTGACAACGAGTTGGCGAATGGGATGGAGATGGTTGTTGTGGTAACTCTTCGCGATGGGAGCGAACACGAAACAAAATTGCAATAAAGAGTTAAGAGTTTCAAAAAAGAAGGTCAATGGGAAGATTAGTCAAGGTGTTTGGAGCCGCCGTGCAAGGAATAGACGCACACTTGATTACAATTGAAGTGAGTGTCAGCGCAGGCGTTTATTTTCATATGGTAGGATTGCCAGATAACGCTGTCAAGGAAAGTCAAGACAGGGTCACATCGGCCCTGTCGCAAAGTGGTTATAAAGAAGTGAGGCAGCAAGTAATCATCAATCTTGCGCCTGCAGATATAAAGAAGGAAGGATCCGCATACGATTTACCCATAGCGGTAGGAATGTTGGCTGCCAGTGAGCAGATGGGAATAGAGAGTCTATCGGATTATATGATGATGGGGGAGTTGAGCCTTGACGGTTCTGTAAATGGCATAAAAGGAGCATTGCCAATTGCAATTAAGGCACGAGAGTGCGGTTTCAAATATCTGATAGTTCCGGAGGAAAATGTAAAAGAGGCAGCAATTGTTAATGACATAGAAGTGTATGGCGTAAGGAACTTGTCGGAAGTCGTGGATTTGATAGAAGGAAAAAAGAGTGTTGAACCAACAAGAATTAATACACGAGAAGAGTTTTATGACCAAATAAATAATTTTGAAGAGGACTTCAGGGATGTGCGCGGTCAGGAAAATGTGAAGAGAGCCATAGAAGTCGCTGCTGCAGGCGGGCATAATTTGATAATGATTGGACCTCCCGGTGCGGGGAAAAGCATGATGGCAAAACGAATTCCTTCTATCTTGCCACCATTGACACTTCGTGAGGCGTTGGAAACGACGAAGATTCATAGCGTTGCGGGACGACGAAAAAATCTTAATTTCGGATTGATGACACAACGTCCGTTCCGCAATCCGCATCATACAATCAGTGATGTGGCTCTGGTGGGAGGCGGCACCAATCCACAACCGGGCGAAATAAGTTTAGCGCACAACGGGGTGTTGTTTTTAGACGAATTGCCTGAGTTCAGGAGAAATGTGCTTGAAGTGATGCGTCAGCCACTTGAAGACAGAAGAATAGTAATTTCACGCAGCAAGATGACGATTGAATATCCTGCGTCGTTCATGTTGGTTGCAGCGATGAATCCATGTCCGTGCGGTTATCATAATGATCCCAACCACGAGTGTCTGTGTTCGCCGATGCAAGTGCAACGATATTTGAATAAAATATCGGGTCCTTTGTTGGACAGAATAGATATTCAGGTGGAGATAGTGCCCGTGCCGTTTCATAAACTTTCGGAACAGAGCCAGGGTGAAGACAGTTCGCAGATAAGAGAACGTGTTATCAAGGCCCGAATGATTCAAACGGAGCGGTTCAAAAATTATAAAGATGTGCATTGCAACGCACAAATGACATCAAAGATGCTGCAAGAGTATGCGCATCCGGATGAAGAAGGTTTTGCCTTGCTGAAATCTGCCATGGAGCGTTTGTCACTTTCAGCGAGAGCGTATGACAGGATATTGAAAGTGTCACGAACAATTGCAGATTTGGCAGGAGCACCGCAAATCAAAAGTGAACATATAGCCGAAGCGATAACATACAGAAATCTTGATAGAAGTAATTGGGTGGAGTAGTGGGGTGAGAAAAAGGGAAAAGTTATCCTATGTTTTGAAAGTGTTCATTTCAGAGAAAACTGTATAGAAATGGTAAGAGTTTTTTGTTAGTTGATACAAAAATATGGGGACTTCATACAATGGGTTTCTTATTTTTTTATTCCCCAAAAATCTCTTCGCAATTTTGCGTCATCAAAAAAACATAATTGCAAAATGAAACACTTGATTCTTTCTTTGGCAATTGTGCTCTCATGAACTTGATTGCGTCAACGCCTGTCAGTGCAAAAACAGACAAAGGCGTCACTCTTGATTTCTATGCGATACATGGATTAAAAGCCAGCATAGAGTTTGAGGAACCAGACACGGCAGATGTTTCCGTTTTCCTCTATTCCCGCTGTGCTGACTATACCGCTGATGGAAATATTTGGGTAGTTTGGTCGCCAATGGCAAAGAATATCAGAGTGATCGTTCGCAATTAGGTTATATGGCGATGGCGAATGACCAAATGGTCATAGGCATAAGCCGCAGCGAAAAGGTAAAGGATTATGTCGTTGAACAAGGTGGAAGTTTCTTCCGTCAGTTTATACTTGTTAGCAACGGCGTCATTCCTTCTCGTTTCCTCCTGCATGGCAAAGTGGAACGACGAGCTATAGGTCGCATTGACGATACTCTATATTATATTTCCACTCGTCACAAGGAAACGCTTTGGGATTTTGCCGATGCACTCCGAGAATATGGCTTTGTAGATGCCATCTACATTACAGGAGGAACAGATTATTATATGTTCTATCGCTCGACAGATGGCGCAAGGCATGACTTGGGCAATCCGAAGGACTATAAGACGGAGAATCGGAAAGACATTGTTCCGTGGTTGGTTTTCAGAAGATAATGCCAACCTGAGAAGAATAAGGAAATAGAAATCAACGGCGATAGAGCGTAGGGTAGAAGGCGTTGGGGATGTGGGTGATGGTGAAGTTGTCCGGAGATGTTCCAACGACAGCAATGATGTCGAAACGAACATTAACGTTGAGTTGATTTTGCCGAACGTAGGTATCAGCCGCCCTAAAAATGTTTTTTTGCTTGGAGCGAGTAACGGCGGTTTCAGGGTGACCGAAGAATTCGTTTTTACGAGTTTTGACTTCAATGAACACCAGTGTTGGTCCATCATAGGCAAT
>Ga0247609_10007888_pt1 | contig 10074 bp, 14 predicted proteins | sample 172DNAGHGlowgp2_FD_193487 | JGI IMG/M metagenome (GOLD analysis project Ga0247609, IMG submission 193487) | Sheep rumen microbial communities from Palmerston North, Manawatu-Wanganui, New Zealand - 1728 DNA GHGlow gp2 | ecosystem: Host-associated > Mammals > Digestive system > Stomach > Rumen ...
CGTAAAGATCCGGAGATACTTGAATCTTTGACTCCGTGTTCACCTGAGATCCGCAAGAAATTCAAAAATTGATTATCTCACAGCATAGGCGTGAGAGGTAGGCACCATATTAGTAAGCGCTTACAATACATTAATACTTTTAAGGATATTATCAACAATTTGTTTAGAGTCCAATTCGTTTGAAGCATAAGAAAAGAGTCTAATAAACACTATAACACCTCATCTTCCTGTTTCTTGATTATTTTCCTTTCATCATTTGCCTCTAGGCTTCTTAATTCCTGATATTACACGCTAAGCCTGAAACAATTCATGCTTTATTTTGTGTCTGATAGTTCCTGATCAAGCATAATGATCTCATACACATCTGTATCTTCATAAGAATCCCATTTGATAACGATACAGGACCCCTCAGAGAAATTATGATAATCAAGTTTTTCGACGGCGATAACACTTCTTACACCGTCATTAGATTCAAAGACGACTTTAGGATATATTTCGTTATTACTATACTCTGCTTTTCTCTTGTCAACTATGGTGCCGCGTTGTACGCTGAATTCTCCCTTGGTGATCTGTCTCGTAAAAGAATTACTGATAACAAAAAGATATATGCAAAAAGCAACAATACCCAATACGAATATGCTGATGTAAAGGATACTGTGTTTATATATAGTCAAAGCCAGATCTGCCAAAAGAACAAACATAAAGACAGGCACGAACTTTTTGCGCTGTTCTTTGTCCCGCTTTGCAGCTTTTGCTTTTAAATATTCAATTTCCTCTGTTGTAGCCTTTCTTAAAATGATCTTGTCTCCGGTAGAATTATCCATGTTTATCATTTCCTTTACATACTAGGAATCATATGGTTTCATACTATTAAACTATTATACTGTTGATATTATGATCAATCTATTTCTTTTCATTTGTTGTACTCATTATTCCTTTTTATAATTCGATGATATTATCCTAAACATATTTGGCTGCCTTTCCTGTCTATATAAATTGACTCAGCCAAATGATTAGTAACTATAGTGTATTACTCAACTATAGCCACATCAAAGCTATGTTTTTATCTTTCACCTTTCAATACCAACTTTTCCTGATCATCAGAAATCGAAAATGATCACCGTTCCATACTTCTCGGAATGCTTTACTGCCTGCCAGAGAATGGGAAAAGCAAACTTTGCAAGTGATATTGTGTTGTAGTCTTCGACCGGTTCTGAGAACTGTACTTTTTTGTCTGCTCCCAAAGTCCCTTCAACCGGATATCCTTCCTCATCAGCCCATTTCAAAATGGTTGCCTCATCCGCATTCCATTCAATCGAATTGATTTGTTCCAGTTCATTCTTCAACAGTCCGACAGTTGCAAATTTCCGTTCCTGGCCTGTCGGAAGGAAATACTTGAACATAAACGCGTCATCAAACGGAAGCCACCAGCCACCCCCATTGATAAGAGAAATATTCGGGTGCTTTTGAATAAAATCGTTGAAGATTTTCTTTTCGAAAAGATCGTAATGCTTAGAAACCGTCTCTGGCACTTCTTGTCCGTTGATATTACAAATTGCATAAAGCATCAGCGCCTGAACGGCATTCCAGTCCGGCTTATTCGTGTAGTATGGGGTAAAGTCATTATCTTCGTTCCACAAAGGTTTCTTTTCCAAATTGCTGCCGATACGTTCGATCATCAGGTCGCGCCAACTGGTCACTACTTCTAAAATCTTCTCCGGCGGAGTGGACTCTTCACCTTCATTATCGTTCGCACGGAGAACGTTCACCTGATATCCGTTTGCCTCTCCCCACTGCTGGGTAATTGTTTTCCAATTCCCTGAATAATACCTTGTCAACGTACCAGCATAAATATCTAATCCCATATCAGCCTCCTGTCTCAGTTTCTTTACTGTGAACGGTTCCCGAATTTTAAACTCATATCCGTCATTCTTACTGATTATTTCATCGACCAAGGACAACCCTTAATCAAACTCAATATACTTTTATAGTCGTTTCATGATATCTTTAGCATATTCATTTACTATTAATGAACATTACATCCTGAGGCTCCTCCCCAATAAGCGCTTCAGAAACAGAAGTAATTATCTCGTTATTACTGTTTACATACAATTTTCTTGTTATGCATTCATCAACGCGATAAAGCAGAATGACAAAATCAACATCAAAATTCAAACTCTCAATGAAACGAACTAAAGGATTAGCAATAGTATCATTTTTCAGGTTTATCTGCAAAGAAAGGTCATTAATGATCTAATCACGCAAATATATACCACGATAGCCTTTGGGCAACGGTTCCTTAGTTACTTGAAGAAAAAGACCGGAATCCGTGATTTCCTCAAATCGCAGTCCATTGTCTGACAGAAATACAATCGGGTCTTGAGATAACTCTTCTCCACCCCAACTAACCTTTTCTTCAACAAAACCCAATTTAGCGGTATTTACAAAATCAAAATAGATTTCAAACGTATACTCCATGCCACTGATTACCTTCCACTATCTCCCAAAGAACATCTATTTCCTGATTATCTATTCCTATACCAATTCAGCTATTATCTTTTCACAGTATACATTTGTAACATTATCCATCTCATATGAATAAAAACGGAAGCGCTTCGTTTTTTCGTAACCATTGTCTATTAAATCTTCTATGTCCAATCCTGAATAAAAACCATTGTATGGTTCAAAAGAAACTTTGCCACACACATTTTTAAGATGAAGAATGATTTTATACCGGTTCTCCGAGTCTGTAAGAGTAATATCCAGACACCTAATATCTTGCCCATAATCATCAATATCAAAAAAGAAGTGCAGATCAACTATATTTCCAAATTTATACCACGCCTGTAATTCATAGGTGATTTTAGCACGAAGCCTCTCAATTCCTACTATACCATCCGATGTAAACATCGCAACCTCCATATAATGATAATATCCCTTTATATGTTTTCTAACCTGCTTATTAATCAAACGATAATCTATTATTATATGCAGTCAGGAATCTTCCTGAACTATCCTTTGTGTGTTCAAACAATAACCATTGACACTACTTGCTACATAAACTAATCAAATCATCTCTAATTCTTTTATACTCCAATCCATTTGGAACTAATACAATTGCAACAAGAAGTATCCCAATCAAAGCTTTCATCCAAGGATTATTAAAGAATTGTAACCTATGGTCTTTGCCGACAATAATAATAGCTAACAATATCAATGCACATAAATGAATTATTCCCGGATAAAAACACACAGATAATTCTGGTTTTCCACCTTTTCCATCTTTAACTACTACCTTAAACCGGTATATATTTATTTTCAAACTATCGTTCTCGTCATGTTTCTTCGATAATAAAAAACCATCAGATGTGTTAATACCATAAAACAATTTATTATTTGTCTCAGACATATCCCTGTGTTTATCTGAATAGTCAATTGATTCGGCAATCCTGGAATTTAACTCACCAAAATTACAACTTGTATTCAATTTAATCCTCATATGCATTCACCTTTTAAAAGCTTCCTTGTACATGGAATTCAGGAGTGTCTCCTGTCGGTATATAGCTTACCGAGAAACCCTCTATTTAATGGGGTCTGACCTTATCAAATTGCTCCAAGAGTATTAAAATATCCCCCGATAAACAATTCCTCAACAGTTTTAGTGATTTCATTTTTAGTTACTTCTCTAACTATTATTGTATTAGGTTCTGAATAATAATATCCACACTGCTTTACTTCGGTTTCAAAATCTTGATTCAATCTAGTTAAATCAGTTATATAGAGATTATATTTCTTATTATCGATAATAACAGAAACATCATTTCTATAACCTTTTGTTAGTGCTTCTGATTCTGCCAACTTTGTGTCATCACCATAGATAATTCTATATTTCATATTTTATCCTTAATATGGACCAGAGTATATAATTCTGTTCAACAGCCCCTGATATTCCTCAAAAGACATCTCAAACTCTGGAACAATTTCAAAATGTCCAGGATCTTTCTTGCCTTTTTGAATAATATCTAATCCATTTGGTATAGTTTCAACTCTATAAGCCCCTCCATTATTTATAACATTTGGGGATTTTGGATCAACATTTACTGATATGCCCTGTGATGGTTTAACATTACCTGTGATTTTATTATACTTGCCTAATCATTAATAATACTTCAAATGGTGGATGACCGCTTTCGACGTTCCTTAGGATTGATGGTTTTCTACATCTCAAACTTGTTTCCAATAATATAACTGCCATATTTGCTTCAATTTGATAAAGTGAAACATCTATCCAAATTGGAACAAATGGTTCAAAGCTCGCTAATAACTCTACTGCTTGTTGAACATTAAAACGTCTGTCTTTTATATTTTTGTCACTCAAAAGAATCAAACGCATTATATCATCTTTCGAATTTAGTGGTTTTCCTTCCTCGAGTATAGGTTTAATAATTACTTGAATTTTGCTTTCATCAATAATATTCGAGTTTATTACCTCACCGATAGCCATTAACATATTACGATGAAAAATCTGTTTATTCATTTCTTTAATAGGTTTCATAAAACTCCTTCTATCTTCAGTGATGACAGATCATATATAACAAATCTGAAGGTAATGCCTTTTTCACGTGTTTCAGCATATTTAGTATAAAGAATCGTATTAATCAATTTATTACCAGTCTCAAATACGTTGGTGTTATTAATCAATTCAGTATTCTGAACTTCAAGAATTTCTTTCATCTTATCGTACTGCTCATCGGCAATAAGACCCTGTAAAGCTGCAATGGGGTGCTTAAATCTGGCACATATTTCCACGTTTTTTGTTTTGCTTTCTTCATATCTCCAATCCTTTATCAACTTCTATGGTTCTTCTGTGCTTTTTGCTTAGTAAGCAGCAAACAATGATATGAGATAGATAAAAGTATTAGCTCTCCTGCCAATAATATTATTACTAATCGAAAACTGTTTGCATACATTTTTTCTGGACCAATTCCACGAAAAAGAAATGAAAAGACATAATATAAAAAAGCTTGCAATTCTGAAAAGAAAATAAACCTCATTCCATGCATCTTTGAAATAGAAAAACCAAATAGTGAATCTGATAAAACTAATATTGGAAAAATCAATTTATAAAACTCATTTGTATTGCCGATTTTAATACATGCAAAATAAAACAGGATACCAAATACAATAGATGATAGTAGTCCAATAATTGATATTGCTAATTGATTTTTTACTAGTATTCTTCTCATCTTAGTGTTGACTCCACATCATTTTATTTGCTTCACAAGCACCCCATTTCTATCTATCAACAAAAGTCGCCAACGGAAGATCTATTCCAAATAAATTGAACAATTTCTGCGACGCATCACTTCCACCGTATTTGTAGAACACACCGTCAGAATGCCAGACTGCACAACCGTCTGCTGCAATTGCAATATCTATTGTTTGTCCATCGGACTTATATAGCTTTAGCAATACAAAATAGCAACCGGTTCCCCCCTGTCGACTTCCATTTTTCAAAGTTTCTTCCAGCTTTTTTATACCTTCAGGATCATCCAAAACATAACTTTTATCTTTTATGATCAACTCGGCACGAACAATATCAACTATCTGATCGTTTTTTACAGGACTTATCTTCAAGTAATCATAAGCCTGCATCATGAGCTTAGCCAGTTCCGAACCATCTTCAGGTGCAATATAATTGTTTGTGAACGGAACTGACCCTTCGGGAATAAGATGATCTCCCCAAAGAGATCCATCGTTTCCTAATGTCCATCTGTCTTCAATACCATCATGCACCCAGAAAAACTGTATCGGCTTCATATCCGCATCCGGGAAAACATCATACTCTTTATCTTGTAGATGATTCATTACACCGGTAATAGCGCTTTTCCACTCATCCTGATTATCCGGAATATAGATATTTCCTATATTTGGTTGTGTCGGAGTGAAAACCACAGCTACAGTACCATCCGGAATATCTCCGAAAAGCAGATTCTTGCGTGAATCCGGAATACCATCATTTTGCAAATTTGAAGTTTCTTGTATTAAAGACTCTGTTGTTGCCGGCAATTCAGAATTAGAATCTCCGATTGATTCCAATACTTTTATCATCTCATCATAATCTAAATCACCACGTTCCATACCAACAAAAAAATCATAGCACTTCACAACAAAAAAACCAGAAATATCATTTGGAATCGTTTCTAACTCAAGAATGAAATCCTCTTGTTTTGGTTCATAATTCATTATCTGTATTACATAATCACCATGGTCGGTCATAGCGCCGGTTCCTGTAGTATATGTAATTCTCAACATATAATACTTCGTGCCATCAACCATAGTTGTTTCATATAGACTGGCATTTTTAAACCGGTAGCCCTTCACCACATATGTTGGATGATGATAGTTCAATCCCTCAACATTGTAAGCTTCTGTTTCAGTTAATTCATTACAGGTAGCTGTTGCTAAATCAGTCAAATCCGCATAGTAAGGATAAACAGCATAACTAGCCATATCCTGATCAAGTCCGGATACTCCATCCGGAGTTGTTGGTCCATTTCCTGCCCCCAGCTTTGGTAATATAGCAATATAATAAACAACCACAACCGCAATAATAAAAAGACAGGTAGACGCGATAATCCACTTAATCCTTCTTTTGTTCACTGATCCTGGTCTCCTTCCGGATTCATTCAGCACTCATTAATTTAGAAAGTTACAACGGAATAATAACAATTGCAACAAATTCGTTTTCTCTTTTCTCAAATATGCAATTACCATTATTTCGCGCAACTGCTTCTTTGACATTATCGATTCCGTAACCGTGCGGAATCACATCTTTCTTTGTGCTTTTTATATCCGGTTCGTGATCATTAATGAATGAATTGCGGCAAGAAAAAATAAACTGCCCGTCCTCAATTACAGCTTTTACTGTAAGGACCCTGTTATCAGAGCATTTCTTGGCAGCTTCTATAGCATTATTAAGTATATTGGACAGAATGACAATACAATCTCTGTCCTCTATCTTCAACGATGACAAATCATTGATAACAAATCTGAAAGCAATACCTTTTTCACGTGTTTCAGCATATTTAGTATTAAGGATCGTATTAATGAGTTTATTTCCCGTCTCAAATACGTTGGTGTTATTAATCAATTCAGTATTTTGAACTTCAAGGATTTCATTGACCTTATCGTACTGCTTATCGGCAATAAGACCTTGTAAAGCAGTAATGGTATTCTTAAATTCATGCTCTCGTTTTCCCAGAATATCTCTTTCCTTGGTAATCTGATCGTATAGCTGTACAATTCCTTTAGCGTATGCTATCTCCATTTCAGTTTTTTGTGCATTTAGTGCTCTTTGTGATTCCTGCTTAATAAACCAATATATAAAGAGGTTGATCACAAGCAGAGAAACTGCAAAATAAGTAAACACATTCTTCTGAAACAGACTGGTCGGCCCATCAAAACTATATAATAGTAATACTATCAGACTAAGAGAATATATTGGAAAGACCGTGTAAATCGGCCACAGCTTTGATTCTATTTCAGCTGATTTCACCTTATGGAACAGTTTACGAATAATAAATACTAAAACCAGCTGAATGAATTGGCTCACAGATCCCATATATACAACTGAGATACTGCTGTTTTCCACATACTCAAACAATAATTCAGGATCAAGGTATTTATCCAAGGCAAATACGCACAGTTCACAAGCTAATGCCAGCACATAAAACAAAGTGACAACGGCAATTATCTTCAGTACTTTATTCTTTTTATATAATATCAATGCGAATATAATATGAATTGATAATCCAACTACAAGTTTAACTATAAATACTTCAGATAATAATTCAGCCATCACTTGAATTGCAGTTATCCACAATACAAAAAGAGCTATATTTATTGCTTTTGAATATTCCGCACGTTTTAAAAATGTCGAACAGAATAATTGGGTCAGGATTACAAGCACTATCGTGTTAATGATGTAATAGATCATCCAATATCTCCTTTGATCAAACAGAATTTTCTATTTACTTCATCAAGCCTGTTTCTAGCAATTGGAATCTCAAGATATCCCTCACCGCTCTTTTTCACAATAATCTTATTCCGTTTGATCTGTGTTGCAGTTTTCATATTGACAACATATCTTTGGTGCACCCTTACAAATGTACCGGGAAGATCCTTTTGGGCATCATCCAGACTGCACCGTTTAATATAATTGGTCGGTCCGTCTTTGTTTATAAAATATTCAATATAATGCTTATCGCTCACAATATACAGAATATCGTCAATGCCTACTTCAACAATACCGTCACTCAATTCAAGAAGTATTGTCTTCTTTATTTTGGTCTTAAGAACATACTCTATACACTCAAGCAGCTCTGATTTGAATGTCGTCTCCTGTTTTACAAGATACCTTACGGCATTGTATCTATAACCTTCTCTTGTAAAATCATAGTAATTTGTCGCAAAAGCAATTCTTGCTTCCGGATATATCTCATATATCTTGTTGGCAGTTTCAAATCCGTTCAACCCATCCAAGTCATAATCAAGAATGAATAGATCATACTGCCTGATAGCATCTCCTATTGAAATAAGATCATAACCGGATAAATATAAGTCGCACTGAAACGTTACGGATTTCTCTGTCATATATGAAGAAATAATATTTCTCTCAAATTCAAGAAAAGGTTTATTGTCATCACAAAGTGCAATCTTAAACATTGTCTATGCTTTCTCCTACAATAATCAGCATGAATTCTTTCTGTAAAAAACGTTTTTAACTTGAGTGTGGGTAATCTATTTTATTTATAACGCTTAATTGAATTAGCTACAAATCTGAATGCACCAACAGCACAAAGAACTAATCCGATTGCAAGGTCTGTAAAATACGGTCTGGCAATTTCCGGTTCAGCCAAAAATGCATATGATCCTCTGACAGCTTGGGCAAATGTGATCTTATAATCAATTTCACCATTAGCATACCAGTCTTGAAACGCATTATAGCAATCAAGAGACAGACACATATACCACGCTAATATAATGGAGACTACTGCAGCAATAATAGAGATTATAACACCCTTAAGGCTCTCTCCTCTGGCGAATAATCTGTAACCAATATTCGCGCAAACAACGCCTACGACCCCGCTGATTGCTGAGAACCAGCCAAACTGAAAAAGAACGAACCACAACACACCACCGGCAAGAGAAAATATCAAAGCTCCAACGATACCCGCAACAACATTTTCTTTTTGCTCAACTACTTCATGTTCTTCAAGTATTCTGGGATCATCATGGTATTCTTTACTATTCCATGATGTATTTTCAGCTTGAAAAGTATCCCTTCTCCCTTCAAATATCTCGTTCTCAATATTATTTAAAGTATTCTCAAGTAAATTGATCGCTTCTTCCCTAGGAAAAACACTATGACAAAAGATACATTCGCATGTTTCAGCGCTGTCATCGAAAGATATAAGAGAACCGCAATTCTTGCACATGCCCTGTACTGTAGCCATCATAACCCTCCTTATTACTCAATGAATATCATCAATTTCATTCAAAAAAACACTAAATCCTTCTTTTGCTTTCCTTTTCTCAACTGTATTTCCGTTTTTCATGACAGATTTGAACGAAATAAGTGCATCAATTATCTGTTGTCTCTCGAAACTTACGATTTCTTCAATAATTCGTTCTGCGCGTGATATAAGTAGTTGGCTTTCTTCGTCATCGTTTTCGCTGAATCTTAACTTATCCAATTTTGCTTTTATCGATTCCATCTCTTTAGGAATAAACCTGTATTTATCATTAAAATATAAACTCTTTTCGCCAGTAATTAAAACTAACAGACCTTTTCTTTTTCAGACAGATCCGGTGTTCTAAAAAACTCGACATATGCTTATCCCCTGTTAAGCCGTTTAATAAGTTCGCGTATGCCAAATACAATTAATATTATGCCAATGATTACACCGATGATATTTATTACAAGTCCAACTTCAGTCTTCATGATACCGGGCATACTGAATTGAGCTAATATGACGAAAAATTCTATTATACATAGAATCTTTATCCCCT
>Ga0247609_10007889_pt1 | contig 10073 bp, 7 predicted proteins | sample 172DNAGHGlowgp2_FD_193487 | JGI IMG/M metagenome (GOLD analysis project Ga0247609, IMG submission 193487) | Sheep rumen microbial communities from Palmerston North, Manawatu-Wanganui, New Zealand - 1728 DNA GHGlow gp2 | ecosystem: Host-associated > Mammals > Digestive system > Stomach > Rumen ...
ATGCCATTGAGGTCAGTAAAGTTTCCGATATTCCGTTTGACTATGCAGGTGCAATGGGAGTTCCAACAACATTCCTCGACAAATTCAATCCTGACCAATTCGAGATTATTGGCTTAGCTGAAGGTGATTTGGGAAAGGAGCTTGGACTAAAGCCATTCGATCGAGAATTAAAGAAACTGAATAAAAGTCTTCGAGACGGGCAAGTATTCTATATGAAAGACGGCTTCCCTCAAAAACCTTATTCACGAATTATAATCCGCAACAAACATCCAAAAATAAATGAATGACCAAAGAATGACCATCAAGCCCTTGGAGGTGACCGTCGGTGAGATAACGATGGGCTACGTGAACAATGATGAGCAGGGCGTACGTGGGTATTATGGCAAACTCGACATTCGCCCACCATATCAACGTGAGTTTATCTATAACGAGAAGGAGCAGCAGGCAGTTATCCGTACCGTACTAAACGGCTATCCGCTGAGCAGCATGTACTGGGTGAAGCGCTCTGACGATGCCGAATGTCCTTACGAGGTGATGGACGGACAGCAGCGCACACTCTCTATCTGTGAGTATGTGGCTGGCAAGTTCTCGTATGAGTTCAAGAATTTCTTCAATCAGCCTGAGGATATACAGCGAAGGATTCTGAATTATCCCCTGACCATCTATGTGTGCGAGGGAACGGAATCAGAGAAACTGGAGTGGTTTCAGACCATCAACATTGCTGGTAAGCCGCTGAACGACCAGGAAATCAATAATGCCATCTTTGCCGGGCCGTTTGTATCGGATGCCAAGAGGCATTTCTCTAAGTCGAGTTGTGGAGCCTATCGGTTAGGCAAAGACTTGGTGAACGGAACCCCCATTCGTCAGGACTTCCTGAAGAAAGCTTTGGAATGGATGGCCGACCACGAGACTCGAAAAGGACACCGTATGACCATCGTCAGCTATATGTCGGCTCACCAGCACGACCCTAACGCCAACAACCTGTGGTCGTATTTCCAGAATGTTCTCAACTGGGCCATCACCAACTTCGACATGAAGAAATACAAGAAGATCATGAAGGGATTGGACTGGGCTTGGCTATATGATAAATACGGCTCAGAGACACTCGACACAGTAGCGTTGGGTAAGCGTATCTCAGAACTGATGCGCGACAGCGAGATTCAAAAGCAGTCGGGCATCATCCCATACGTCCTGACGGGTGATGAGCACTACCTTGATCTCCGTGCATTCCCTGAGGATATCAAACTGGCTGTATGGGAGAAGCAAAATCACATCTGCCCCATCTGTGGCAGGGAGTTCGACTTCGAGTTCATGGAGGGTGACCATATCACCCCGTGGCGCGATGGTGGTCGCACGGTTATGGAGAACTGCCAGATGCTCTGCCGTGAGTGTAATAGAAGAAAAGGAGCAAAATAAATAGTAACATTTTAAAATTATAGTATTATGGATTCATTAATTGTAATATTGATTATGGATTTCTATTATAAGGAAGTTTGCCGAACAGTAACTTGTGAGGCGGAGTATTAATAAAAAAACAAATAACATGAAGAAACTATTTACTCTATTACTTTTGACCATCCTGCCAGTTTTTGCAATGGCAGAAGGTGGCAGTCCAGTAGTCATTGATGGAATAAGCTACAAATTTGCAGAAAATGTTCTTGAAGCTGAAGTCGTTTCAAATGAATCTTCAAAGTATACAGGGGATGTCATAATACCATCTTCTGTGTTATATGAAGGAAAAGAGTATGTCGTTACCTCTATTGGGAAGTTAGCGTTTTCAGGATGTTCGGCTCTTTTGTCTTTAAAGATTCCTTCCAGTGTAAAGAATATAGAATATGGAATATGTTCTGGATGCGATGCACTTACGTCTTTAATCGTAGATGATGCAAATAGTGTATATGATTCACGAAATGATTGCAATGCAATAATCGAGACATCTTCAAACACCTTAATTTCAGGATGTAAAACTACAAACATACCTTATAGTGTTAAAAATATCGGAGAGTTATCTTTCAGCAGCCTAAAAGAATTAAAAACAATTTCAATACCAAACTCTGTCGTTTTTATAGGATCTGCGGCATTCTCTGATAGTGGTCTTACTTCTATAGAGATTCCGAATAGTGTTACATTCTTACAAGATGGAGTATTCTCAAATTGTTCTTCCTTGAATTCTGTCAAATTACCAGATTTCTTAGAAAGTATAGATCATAGAGCTTTTTGTAATTGCATTGCATTAAAGACACTCGAAATACCAAATAGTGTAAGATACATTGGTGGTTATGCTTTTGAAGGTTGTAAAGTATTAGAATCTTTGAACTTACCAAATTCACTGGAGAGAATTGGAGACTTTACATTTTATTTTTGCCATTCATTAAGCAAAATTACTATACCAGCAAAAGTTACAAGTATAGGGAGAAATGCATTTAATCACTGTATAAAATTAGAGACTGTAAATATACCTAAGAGTGTATCAAATATTGGAGACGATGCTTTTGGCGGATGCCAGATGTTGACTGATGTCTATTGTTTTGCAGAAGACGTTCCTAAAACTGAGAATCATCCTTTTTATATACCTCTTATTGACAATAATACGACATTACATGTCCCAGCTGCTTCAATAGAGAAATACAAAAGTGCAAATGAATGGAGTAGATTTGGAACAATTACCGCTTTGACTGATAGCGAATTGGCTACGTATGAAACTACCGATGAAACTATGCCAGAATATACTCCCAGTCAAGGTATTTCTGGTTTCTATCTTACACAACCTGATAGTTATAGGACCTCTGGAGGCACCTCAACATCCTATGGTAAATCATATGATATCCAGATAATCGACAATGGCGATGGGACATTTTATGTAGATGATTTATTTGGAGGGTGGTATACCCAGCGAGCTGGATATGGAAAAAAATATGCTATGACAGGAACTATTAGAATTGCAGAAGATGGAACAATATCACTTGTCGAAAGTCACGTTATAGGATGGGGAAATTCTTTAAAAGACTTAACCGGTTCCTATGATTCTGCAACTTCTACGTTTAAAATTCAAATCGAATATTTGGATGGTTTGTCATTTTATGAAACTTGGGTTAGAGATTTAGAAGCATTCCAAAAAGATGGTCTCAATTATAAGATTTGTAGAAATCATGCAGTCTCATTAATAAAGGGAGATTATGTAGGAGATATAACGATACCAAATCAAGTTTCATTTAATGGAGTTAACTATCAAGTTGTAAGCATTGACGGCGCATTTGATAGCTGTCCTAATTTAACTTCTGTGATTATCCCTAATAGTGTGGCTTCACTTGACAGAGCATTTAATGATTGTTCTTCATTAGTCTCTGTAACTATTCCAAACAGTGTCTTATCAATTTATGGATTTAAGAACTGCCCCAAATTGGCTTCAATAAGTATCCCTAACAACGTGATGACAATTGGTGATGGAGCCTTTGAAGATTGTGATAATCTACAATCCATTACAATTCCCAATAGCGTTACTTCTATTGGCCAAATGGCATTTTTTGATTGCAATGGCCTCAAGGAATTATCGTTATCAGATAACTTAACAACAATTGGCGAATCTGCATTTGTAGCTTGTTATAGTCTAAAGAAAATAGCTATTCCTAAATCTGTTCTCAAAATAGGTCAAAGGGCTTTCACTGAGTGCAAAGGGCTTGAATCCATAACGGTAGATATAGAAAACAAGAAATATGACTCACGCTCAGATTGTAATGCTATTATTGAAAAGTATACGAACAAGCTTATAGTAGGATGTAAGAACACATCTATCCCTCACGATGTAAATACAATCTGTGAAGATGCCTTTGCATATTGCGAAGGTCTCAAAGCAATTGAACTACCAATGAGCATTACTTCTATAGAAAGTGGAGCTTTTTATGAATGTGCTGGTCTGTCTTCTGTGAAATGTTTTGCATCTACACCCCCAGAGTTAAACGAGAATGCTTTTTCAAATTATAACATAACTCTATTTGTACCTGAAAATAGTATTGCCGCATTCAAGGCTGATGCGAACTGGAGTAAATTTAAGGAAATAGTTGGCATCACAAGCGAACCATCACAGGTGATAGAAGTTGTTACTCCTGAAGGAGAGGCGATTAAGACTGAGATAACAATTTCGGTTGTAGATGAGGACACGAAGACTGCAGTTATAACAGCTGTCAATGTTCCTTCATCTGAAACTGGCAGCACGAAGATCGCTATACCAAGCAATGTTAGTGGATATACGATAACTGCCATCGAGGCTAATGCTTTAGCAGGCATGACTGGTGTAACCGACATATATTTCCCAGACACTGATCAGCCGATAAGCCTCGGAGCCAATGCGCTGAAGATTGACGATGAGCATGTAGCTACAGTTCATGTGCCTGTAGGACTTCTTGGCTTTTATGCGCTCAACGAGCAGCTTGCACAGAATTTTACCGCAGGAAAGGTGAAAGCTACAGTGACGGCTCCTAATCGTTATTGGACATTCTCATCTGGAGTTGATGTCGTTGTACCTGAAGGCGTAGGTGTTTACATCTGTAAGTTAATAAGTTCTGAAGAAGTGAAGATCACGCCACTCGATGATAGCCAGTTATCAGTGGGTGGAAAACAGATTATCAAGGCCAACAATGGTGTGCTCATCGCATGTATAGGTGGTACAGGTGGCGATGCTTACGACATCGTAGCCAATCCTGGTGGACAATCGAGCATGGCACCAGCATCATACGATGCCAAAAGCTATGGTGATGATAATGTGTTAGAGCCAGTTATTGTCAGCAAGAACTATCCGGCTAATAACTACTATGTGCTGAAGGATGGTGAGTTCCATAAGATCGTTGACAACTCTTCAAAGATGCCGGCAGGAAAAGCTGTTCTTAGAATACCAGACGGATTGTCTGCAACAAGATCTTTAGTAATCGTTGGGGGTGACGATGATGCCACAGGTATTCGTAGCCGCTATATCCAACAAGAATTGAAATGGTTTAACTTGCAAGGCCGTCGCATAGAACAACCTACAAAGGCAGGTGTATATATAAAAAATGGTAAAAAGGTAGTCATAAAATAAAGGAGGGAATAAAGTATGAAAAAGATAATCAGCATGATTGTTTTCTTTGCAGTTGTCGGTATCATGCCAGTCATGACTTCATGCCAGGGTTTGGTTGATGCCGTATTAGGTACAGATGACAACCCTTCGACAACCCCTACGGTTTCACATATATCAGGAATCTCAATAACAGCTGATGGCATTGAAAATGGAGAACTGAAAATCAATGCAGGTTTAAAGCAACAGCTCACAGCAACGATAACACCTCCAGAAACCCAAGAGACATCAGTTAATTGGAAATCGAGTGACGAAAGCGTTCTGACGGTGACAACGACAGGCGAGATCTCAGCCATCAAGGCTGGCACAGCTATTGTAACGGTTACCTCAGCCGTTGATGCTACAAAGAGTGCGACTCTGACAGTTCTAATCATCGATAATAAGCTTAATATTAACAACGAGCCAATAGATCAGATGAATTCAGATTCAAGAGGATAGACAATTTTTATTATATAATTGGAAAACGGGGCTTCGCAATCGCTGCGGGCCCCGTTTACTTTCATTACTAACAATAACTCTAAAACTATTCAATCAAATGGAAAAAAGAAAATCACTAATAATAACCAAACGTATGCATATATGAATCAAAAAACTAACTCTAACTAACGTATGAATCAAATAACTGATGCAAAGGTAAGGGGATTTTCGATTGGTTCCAAATAAAATGGTCATTTCTTCGCTGACTTGTTGCGGCGGAGTTTCGAATTTGCGACAAACTGCGAGCATCCACTCATTTGCGTGTCGCAAAAGGAAAGACACACGAGACTTGTCGGTATGTCTCTTCAAACTCTAAGCAAAGATGACGGCGAAAAAATAGCGGAAATATTTGGAAGTTACAGATAAAGTCCGTATCTTTGCGACATTAAACCAAAAAGATTCAATGAATGGAGATAGTTCTGAACGATTATCACAAGAAAGTGAATGCCGAGAAGCAGGCCAGTATGGCATATTGGATGAAGCATCCGCTGTCGCACTCGGAGTCCTTAAGGAGATTGAAGCTCTTGCGGGAACAACGACTTGCAAGTCAGTCCAATTGGTAAAGCTTAAGAAATGGGCTTTGGAGCAAGGATGCTGGTTCAGCGACCGTACTCAATTTGGAGAGTTCTTCGACAGAGGTTCGGAGAATGAGGTATATTTGTCACCAGACCAAAAATATATTGTCAAACTGAATGATTTCCGTTATTCAGACGATAATCTTACTTCTTTTTTTGAGCGTTTAAATGCACACAACATATATTTCCCTGATTGTGCCTATCGCATGATAGGCTTTGGGGAAAATAGCGATGGTAAAGTATGTGCAGTGTTAGTTCAAAGGTTTGTTCATTCAGTTCGACTTGCCACGAAACAAGAAGTACATGATGAATTCATTCGATTAGGTTTCAATCCTGAGGATAATGGTGAATATTATACCAATGGTTATCATGATATATTTGATGCTGTTGAAGGTAATGTGCTGATGGGTGATGATGGTCACATTTATTTTATCGACACCATCATCTATGAATCGGGCACAGGAGGTATTGATTTATATAACAGCCTATCACCAAGAGCAAAATGCTGAAGGCCGCGAAGGAGGCTTCAACTACTGATCCGACCTCGATGACATCGGCGTACTCAAAAACCATGTCGAGGAGTTCATGAATGGGAAACGGGGCTTCGCAATCGCTGCGGGCCCCGTTTGCATTCATTACTAACACTAACTCAAACTATTCAATCAAATGGAAAAAAGAAATATCGCAAAAAACTTGTATGACAAAAGATAATTGTCTATCTTTGTAACCATATTTATATATAGGTATGATATTCTATTTTTCTGGAACAGGTAATACACGATGGGTGGCCAGCGAGATTGCAAAGGCCATCAATGAAGAGTTGTTCTACATACCTGACCTTATCAGGGAAGAACGCTTAGAGTTCTCGTTGCACGATGGTGAGCGCATTGGTTTCTGCTTCCCCACTCACGGCTGGCAGGTACCAAGAATCGTCAGGGACTTCATTAAACGGCTGAAGATGAACACAAAGAATCACTACTGCTGGGCTCTGACAACCTGCGGCGACAATATGGGCGAGACAATGTCCATACTGAATCGTGAGCTGGCTGCAAATGAGTTGTTAGCAAGCAATGGTGTGCCCCTACAGGCTGATGCCACATTCTCTGTCATCATGCCCGAGAGCTACGTTTGTCTTCCTTTCATGAAGACTGACCCTGAAGAGAAGGAGCAATGGAAGATTGAAAACGCAAAACGACAACTGCAGCACATCATCCCGATTATCAAAGACTGCAAGCGGGGTATTGAGGAACTCGACAAAGGAGCCACTCCCCGACTCTATTCGTACGTCATCGGTGAATACTTCAATAAACGGATGGTGACGGACAAGAAGTTCATGGTTGACAATGAGGTATGCATCCACTGCGGCAAGTGCGCGAAAGTCTGTCCTGTAGACAATATAAAAGGTACACCGCCCGAGTGGATACACAACGGACGGTGCACTTCATGTCTGGCTTGCTATCACTATTGTCCCGTGCATGCCATTAACTATGGCAAGATTACGAGAAAGCGCGACCAATATTATTTCAATAGACGCGGGGACCAAAGATAGCAGTACCGATGCGAACCATTGTAGAGCGTGTCTGACAGGCAATGTCATAATCGTCGCTCATGCCCCACGAGCGCTCACAGAAAGCCTCATCGGTAGCAAAATATTTCATCTTCACTTCGTCAAAGAAGTCGGCGGCAGTCTGCATCTCTCGGCGTATTTGCTGCTTGTCGTCTGTAAAGGATGCCATCATCATCAAACCGCAGATCTGAACATATTGCATGGTGCGCCATTCGCCCCCTTCGAGCAGTGAGCGACATGCATCGAGGGTAAGTCCGTACTTGGTACTCTCTTTAGCTATATGGAGCTCAAGAAGCACACGAACGACGCGCCCACAACGCTCTGCCTGACGATTAATCTCTTGCAGAAGCTTAAGCGAGTCAACTGCCTCAATCATAGACACGTATGGTGCTATATATTTTACCTTGTTAGTCTGCAGATGACCAATAAAGTGCCACTCGATATCCTTGGGTAGTTGCTCATGCTTCAGGCGCAGTTCCTGTTCGTGGCTTTCGCCAAAGATACGCTGTCCCTCAGCATAAGCAGCCTCGATATACTCTGCAGGGTGAAATTTCGAAATGGCCACCAAACGCACGCCCTCTGGTAATGTGTCAAGGACTGTGTGAAGATGCTCTTTAATATCGTAGGCATTCATTGCTCGTATTCAGGTTTATCGGATTCTTTCACTGATTTCTTATACTCGAAGACATCCATCAGGGTAGTCTCATTGACGGAAGAGATGACATAGTCTATCATCGTACCCCCCATTACTTCTTCGATATTCTTTACGGCACCATTAAAGGAACCTGCCTGACAGAGATAGGTTACGGTAGAGCGTTTCTCCTTCTCGGTCTTCTCATCGATGGTGATAAACTGCAGTTTTGCCTTATACCACTTGTCGGCCATCTCGTCGTCGGAGAAGAATATCTCTTTATAAGCAGCTTTCTTGATATCGACTACGTCGAACTCACCACTGATGTAAGACGACATCTCCTCGATGATACGCTCCTCGGCTTCACTGAAGCTTAGTGCGTCGACTACATAATTCTCGTTTACTTTTTTCTGCAAGCCATCTTCCATCACTTTCTCGTAACGGATCTTGCACTCAAACCAATTTGCTGTTCTTGATCTCATTATTTATTTCCTTCTTAATTGATAATTATCAGGGTCAATGGGATCATACGGATCAACGCCGTACCTATCCCTGTGTTGTCTATAGATATCCTGACTACTACTCTTCGACTGCGAAGAGCTTGAGGTCGAGGACTTTGTGTTGGTAGTCGTCGGGAACGTAACATCTGACGAACTACTATAATTAGGCAGTGGAGTCGTCTTCTTGTCCTGGGGTACAGTTTTCAGCCCCATATAATCTTTGTCGAGGGCCTTCATCTTTTTATCAGTAAGCTGGTCGATAATCTCTGAGGCGATATGCTGTGAACGCTCGCTGGAGAGACTGCTCGACTTCGCTATTTCGGCCTGCTTCTTGGCGAGTTCCTCTGTCATAGCCTTACTGCGTACCATGAACTCTTTCTCGCTCATGTTCATCTTATCACCAGCATAGACTTTATCAAGAATCTGATCAGCAGCGCGAGTGAACTGCTTACGGAAGATGGCCTCAGCCTTCGAATTATAGGTACGCATATCGCGATCGTCGACACCCAGAGAATCCTGACGGCGCTTCTCGTCAGCCACAATTCTGGCAATGGCGGCAGAGTCGAGATCGGCACCAATACCCAACAACTGCTCGTCGTCGACCATCTCGTCAGGGATGGGTTCTTCTACGGGCTTCACAAACTCTACGGCATCAGGACTGGGCAGCAGATAAACGAAGAGCCCCAAGATGACAAGAGCAACAGCGAGGGCAACGGCACCCATCGTAACCGTACGACGTAAGCCACTCAAACGAGAAATGGCCTTATACATTTCTTCCACAGAACCATAACGGCTTTCGGGAGCTGGCTGTGTGGCCTTATCAACTATAGATTTTAGCTCTACAGGCAAACCAGACGATTGATATAACCATTGTAGGAACTTACCAAGGGCATAGACCTCGCTATGGGCATCGGCTGTGCCAAACTTCAACACCTCAGGAGCAACGAAAGCGGCATCTGTATCGTCATCATAAAGCACATCTTGATCAGCCGCCAGATAGAAAGAGCCATGATTGAGAAGACACACCATCAGGTCGCTCTTGCGGATGAACACATTGTTAGGAGAAAAGCAGAGATGATAGATGCCTTGCTCATTGAGCAAGATAACAAATCGAAACAAATCGCGGATAGTTCGCTCAAGGAAATCATTCTGGGCTACAATAGCGGGATTATCGTTGAGCATCTGTCCGATAGTCAGGAAATGCCCTACCTCAACA
>Ga0247609_10007890_pt1 | contig 10073 bp, 20 predicted proteins | sample 172DNAGHGlowgp2_FD_193487 | JGI IMG/M metagenome (GOLD analysis project Ga0247609, IMG submission 193487) | Sheep rumen microbial communities from Palmerston North, Manawatu-Wanganui, New Zealand - 1728 DNA GHGlow gp2 | ecosystem: Host-associated > Mammals > Digestive system > Stomach > Rumen ...
AACCACAAGGGTTTGCGGTTATCCCTTAAAACCGCCCCAATATATGGGGTTGCGTACCGTTGCGGAAAGTAGTATATACAATCGCGGATAGCGAAGTCGTATAACGAATGAGGGTTCGACTCCCTACAACCTCACCACTTAAATCTAAAAAGTTTCCTCCTCCTTTCGGAAAAGTCGAACGCTTGTTCGACTTTTCTTTTTGGGAAGATTGTGAAATTTTTAACAATCGCGCCCGGCCCACCTTGTGAAATTTTTCACAATTAAAAAGGGTGTCACTTCATTATACCACGAAATGAAGAGGTTGTCAAGGGGTAAATTAAAAAAATTTTTTTTATTTTTTTTCTTAAAAGGGGTTGACATTTGCGTGCCCGTGTGGTAATATATAATCACAGAGGGGAAGTACGGCAGAACCCAAAACGGGAAGTCCCACGTGAGACGAGTAAGAACCCGATACTGACAAAGTCCCTCGACCGCACGGTCGCCACGTTGTGCGGTATACAAATGTGAACCAAACGTCGCTACTCGGGAGTGGAACTCGCGACTCTAGGCGTGGCAAGAATTACCCGAGGGGAGTAGTAAACCTCCCCAATTTTTTTAGGGTGGATTGTGAAATTTTTAACAACCCGCGCCGGTTGAGATTGTGAATTTTTTCACAATTAAAAAGGGTGCCACTTCATTATACCATAGAAACATGGGTGTTGTCAAGGGGTAAATTAAAAAAATTTTTTTTATTTTTTTAAAAAAAGTTTGACAACCCCTTAAAACTGTGATATTATATATATAGAAAGAAGAAAGGAGACAAACGAAATGACGCATAGAACTTTCATTAAAAGCAACTTTGAGGTAATCGCCGAAACCTCAAACGGAATCTTCTTCATCGCCTACGGCGAGAAGTGCTGCGAAATCAATGGAGTCGCCATTGATTGCGCATCCGTTGAAGAATTCAACGAACTCGTCGAATTCTTCGGCGATGAAACTTTTGAAGAATAAAACTTCAAAAGTTTTAAAAAAGGTATTGACAAATCGCCTACGATTTGCTACAATATAATCACAGAGAGGGAAGGAAAACCCACCAAACCCGCGGGGTAACGAGGTCACTCTCCGCAGAACCGCAAAGCGCAAGAGAACCAAATAGGTTTGAGCGTGAGACACACAAGCGTCAGTAAGACGGTCACCCGTGTAACAAATAAGTAGACCCAAGATGCCGAGGAAGGCACAGAAAGGGAAACAGCAGACCCCTTTCCGCCTCGGATGGACGGAGCAGAGCCAAGGAAAAGACCGAAAGGTCTTTTCTTTTTGGGATCTTTGTGAAAAATTTAACAAAGTCCGCCGGCCGAGATTGTGAATTTTTTCACAAAGGCTCGCAATAAAAAAGGACCCGATCGGGTCCGCGCGATGACTAACAGTCGTAGTCATAACAACCCATATATGGATTGAATCCGACTTCGTCGAAGTCGTCTTCGTAGTCGTCGAAATCTTCTTCGTCGTCCGCGAAGTCTTCGTTGTCTCTTGTTACGATTGCGATGATTTCGCCCGTTTCGGAGTCGTAGATGTCTGCCGACAGAATTGAAAGGTCTTCGGTCATCTTGTATTCGATGAAGTCGGTTGCCTCTTTGAGGGTGTATGGTTTGTTTTCGCTGTAGTTAATACAAACATCAATGTAGTAAAGGTTGATGTAGAAGTTGCCATAGTTTTCGAAGTTGATAGTCATTTTTATTTCCTCCCTTTTTTCTTTATTATATCAGATAATGAAGAGGTTGTCAACACCTTTTTAAAAATTTTGCGGTCTTAGTCGATGACCTCGACCGCGACGACCTCGCCATCTGCGAGTTGCCAGAACGCCCACTCGCACACAAGGTCATAACCGACCAAAATGTCGAACCTGCGGTCGACGGCGCCCGCCTCAACAATGCGGATAAGTCCAAATTCTACGGTGTTCAGCATAACAGTCTCCTTTCCTTTCCTTTACCTTACACATTAATTATAACAATATTTTAAAAAAAGTCAACCCCTTTTAAAAAAAATTTTTTTTCGGTTTCTGTTGCCAAGTACCGAAGAACTCCGAGTCTTACTCATTAATGAGGGCGCACCCCGTAACAATCTTTGTGGAGATCGGAGTAGATATCCCAATCCATTGGGTCATCACTCTCGCACGCTCTGCGGTAAGCATCTCTCATTGCTTCCCACGCTTTGCGCTCATCCTCGATTGCTTTGCGTTCTTCCTCAAGAGCCTCAATTGTCTCTTCAGAAAGCCAACACTCGCATCCTCTGATGACGTATTTGTAAAGCACAACTTCCTCCTTCCCTCTGTTGTATCTATATTATAGCACGGATTTATTGGTTTGTCAACCCCTTTTAAAAAAATTTTTTTCGCACATATGTTCGGGTTGGCGCCGGGTGAGTTTGTGAAACTTTTAACAAAGGTTAACAATAAAAAAAGAGGATTACTCCTCTTCAAAAGTGTAATGATATGCCTCTCTTGCGGTTACATCAGAATTATAATACCAAGACCAAAAGCAATTGTATTGTGATAGAGTTAAAATTTTACGTTCTTGCATTTTATTAATACATTCATAAAATTGTTGGAGTCGATGATATTCGTTATATAATTCTTTAATTTTTTTCTCTTTTTCTTTCTGTAATTGTTTAAACATATGTTTATTCATTTTCTCCTCCATTCTTCTATTATTAGAACACCAACTAATATAATTAACATTCCTACATATATCCCAAGTATGAAACTGTAATGGTCTAACATTGTTTTAATCCCTTTCTTTTTTCTTTATTATATCACTCATTAATAAGTTTGTCAATAGATTTTTTAAAATCTCTACGAAATTTTTTGTGTTGTTCTTTCTTATCTGCATGAATAGAATTGAGGCGTGCGTGTTCGCAATAGTAATGGCGCGCGAACTTATCTTCAAAGGTATTAGTTTTATAAGTGTTGCGTTTCATTTTCATTCTCTCCTTTTTTCTTTATTATACTACTGATTTTTGGGTTTGTCAACCCTTTAAATTGTATTTCTCCAAATACATTCTGTTAAATTTTTCACAAGGCACGCCGGATGAGTTTGTTAATTTTTTCACAAAGGTTGATAAATAAAAAGGGTCGATACTTGACCCACTTTTTCTTTATTATACTATGAAAAAGGGAATTTGTCAACCCTTATTCACCAAGAAATTCCATAAATTTCTTGTAGAACCGTGCAATCTGTGCTTCGGTGAACATTTCCGCAAACTCCTCTGCGGTGTACTGAGTTGCATAACCCTTTGCTTTCATTTCCTGAACCATTTCGATTTTAGTCATTGTATTTTCCTTCCTTTCTTCTTTGTAAGTCTATTATAGCAAAATTTTTTCAATTTGTCAACCCCAAATTTAAAAAAATTTTTTTATTTTACCCTTTGACAAAAGGGTGCCAACTTCGTTAATTTTTTCACAAAATGCACCGGATCACCTCGTTAATTTTTTCACAAAGGTTGACCAATAAAAAAAGACCTTGCGGTCTTTTTCGTCACTCGACGTAGTAGTCGTAGACGATGATGGTCATCGTCTTGAAGTTGACGATGAGGGAGTGGTCTTCCCCGAGGGAGAAGTTCTTCAACTCCTCGAGAGACTCGAAAGTCTTCTCGAAGGTGAGTTCCCAATCGGATGCGTATTCAATAGTAAAAGTCATTTGTGACCCCCTTTCGGTGCGTGGTGTTAACTTTTCCTCTCTGTATATATGTTACTACATTATTGCCTATTTGTCAACTACTTTTTCATTTTTTCTCGAACAATTTTGCCGAGCATAAAGATAATAGTCATTGTTTCATCGAGACTGTATGATTTATGAATTTTATCAAAGCAGTGAGGGCAAACGATGAATTCCTCATATCCGTAAGATTCATCCCAATTTGTTTTGTTTCCGCAGATTTTGCATTTCATTTCTTTTTTTTTCTCCTCTCTCTTTCTGTATATATGTTACTACACTATTACCTATTTGTCAACCCCTTTTTAAGAAAAAACTTTGTTAATTTTTTCACAAATTGCGCCGGTCAAGTTTGTGAAAAAATTAACAAAGGTTGACAAACAAAAAGAGGAATTTATTCCTCTTCAAAGGTACGATATATAATATTTGGGTCATTGAACCAATTATCGCAATCATACCAATCAACAAAATGATTCACTTCTGCAACATAAGAATTATATTTAGTATCAGAAGTGTACTCTTCTGCATAAGCAATTGCTCGTTCTCTATTAGTTTCAATCCTTAATACGTCACAATCAGAATAACCACTGTAAATGATGTATAATTCCATTTTTATTTCTCCTTTCTTTTGATAACTAATTATACCGCATATTAGAAAGGTTGTCAACCCCCTTAAGAAAAAAACTTTGTTAATTTTTTCACAATGGCGCCCGGCCCGCCGAACGTATGTTCGTTTTTAGGATAAAGGATAGGGCGAACATTTGTTCGCCCCTTTACCTACTCAGATTTTTCTGCAATCTCTTTTTTCTTTTCTCTGATTGCCTTATCTTTTGCAATCTTTTTTGCCTTTTTTTCGGCATCGGCTTTTGCCTTTTCCTCTTTCTGCTTGAGTTTGAGGGCGTAGTCTTCTGCCTCTGCATAACCATCGTATGGTTCTTGACCCTTATTCGCACCTGTTGGTACTTTTACGGTCACAACGAGAAAGTCTTCGTTGTCTTCGCAACCTACAACGGGAATTGCAATCTCGTTGGATTTTACTCTCAAAACCTCTTCACCTTTTGCGTTGAGGAATTCGATGAGTTCTGCAAGGTACTTTTCTCTGATGAGTTCTCTTTCTACTTTTCTTGAAATTGCCATTTTTGAAATCTCCTTTCTTACTTTCTGTAATTATTATATCAGAATTTTTTTAAAAAGTCAAGTTTTATTTTGAAAAATTATTTATTCATCGAAACTAATAAATATACATTCATCAATACGTTTGCCGTATGCATTAACAGACCATTGAGTTTGCGGTCGATTGTTAAATCTTTGACGATGCCAACCAATCCGATAACAATTACAATCCAACAAATTGAAACACCAAAACCAACAACACAAATTACATTGATGATTGTTAAAAGTGACCGCAAGTCATTAAGTTCGAAATTGTATTTGTTTCTCATTGGTTTGTACCCCCTTTCGTCATAATCATTATACAGTAAAATGAAGAGGTTGTCAACCCCTAAATTTAAAAAAATTTTTTCGAACATATGTTCGATTTAAGAATTAGTTAGATTGAACTAACTCGGCGCCGGACCACTTTGTTAAATTTTTCACAATCCCTTTTAATAAAAAAGACGGCGATCGCGCCGTCTTCGGTTTAGTATGTGTCAAGTCCGCACATTTCGGCAAACTCGGCGGATACCTCTCTAATATACTTTGGAGTGAGGAAGTATTCGAACGCAATTTCGTTTGCCTTTGGGAAGTTTTCCTCTTCTACGAAGAATTCTTCACCCGTTTCAATATCTTCGAATAGGTAGGTGTGTCTCATTTTTCTTTCCTTTCTAATCTTTTTCTAATGTAATTAATTTCTTCCGTGGTTAAAGAATCATAAAGTTCTCTTACTTCGAGAGGTGCATATTCATATAATACTTCTCCCATAATTACCAAAACTGTATAATATTGCGTATCATTGCCAATAAATTTGTCTTTAAATACATCCCACATTTATTTTTTCTCCTTTCTTCTTTCTGTTTATATTATACAATAGAAAAAGGGTTCTGTCAACATCTTTTCAAAAAAATTTTTTTTATTTTTCTTTTAAAACCTCTTGACAAACCGCCCAATCAATGATATAATATAATGGGAAGAGATATATATAAAAAATATATCCCTCTATTAACTTCATTAAAAATTTCACAATCGGCGCCGGCCGACTTCGTTAAAAAATTAACAAAGTCACCCGTAGAAAAACCGAACATACGTTCGGTTTCTCTGAAGGAGGAAAGAAATGACTAACTCTGTATGTGGTGGTGGGACTTGAAGGCGCCCACCATACCTTGGGGTTTTAGAGGGAGTATCCCTTGACCTTTCCCTTACCCTTTACCTTGACCTCAGTAACCTTGAGGTCTGCCATTCTCGACAGAAGCGAGGACGCTTTCTGCGTGGAGATTTCGCACTTCTGCGCAATCTCGCTTGCGGTCTGCGGTTCATCGGTCAGAACCTTGGCAATCTCTGCCTTGACCGCTTCGTTCGCAATCTGCGACTTGGAAGGGGTTGCGGAACGCTTCGCATTGCGTGCATCGAGTTTTGCGATTGCATCGGTGGCGAAAGCCTTGAGTTCATCGGATACGTTGGATTCGATAACTGCGTTGAAGAATTCTCTGTTTGTCATAATTTTGTTTCCTTTCTTTTAATTCTTTATCTTACATATTTATTATAACAGACTTTTTTTAAGTTGTCAAGAGTTTTTTTCGATTCAACCGAGTGTTTTATTGAATCCCTGCTTAGTGGAGGCCATCCCACCGTGCGGCGCGGTCTTTTATCTGAATTTTCAGCCTTGTCTTCACCCAAGGTCTCTTGACAATTATATTGTATCAGATTTTTCTTAATCTGTCAATACCTTTTTTAATTTTTTTTACTTTTTAGTCGACTAGGGGAGATGTCCTTTACTTATAGTCTAGAATTCAGTAGGGTTTCTCATCTCCCCTTGACAATTTTATTATAACAGATTTTTTTAAATTTGTCAAGGGGTTTCTCACAACTTTTTTAAAAAGTTTCGTGGTTTGTGAGCGTCCTCACGGGGGACTCGAACCCCACTCGCGGTGGCCTGCCGAGGTTTTCCTTTCTCTCCCCTTGACAATTATATTGTATCACATTTCTGTGATATTGTCAACCCTTTTTAAAAAATTTTTTATTTTTTTCTTTTGGGTTGTTGTCTTGAGGAAAGTCTACCAATAACATATTACCTTTTCAATCTCTCCTTTCTGCTCTCCTCTTGACACCCTTATTATAGCAAGTCAATGTGATGGTTTTGTGAAGGAAAAATGAAGAGGTTGTGAAAAGATTGTTAAAAATTTCACAAGGCGCGCCGGTCAAGTTTGTGAATTATTTAACAATTACCCTTAAAGAAAAAGACGCTTGCGCGCCCTCTACATTTTACCTACTTTTTTAAGGTAGTTGATGAGAAGAGTCTCAACATCATATTTTGGAGTATTGAGAAAATGTTTATGCATTTCCTCAGTGGTAATCTCTCCATTTTTGTGGAGATAGGTCAGAATATTGGATTTGCTTAAGTCTTTAATTCTCATTTTTTTCTCTCCTCTCTTTTCTTGATTAAATTATACTATTTAATTTTCGGATTGTCAAGTATTTTTCGGATTTTTTTTTCTAAAAATTTTTTTGATTTTTTGAAAATTTATAGAAATACTAAGAATTTTATGAAAAATTTTTGATTATTTTTTCATTTCAATTGGGAATTGTTAAAAATTTCACAAAATGGACCGGTCAAATTTGTTAATTTTTTCACAAACTTTAATTTTAGGATAAATTAATAAAAAATTTTTTTAAAAAAATATCTTTATTAATTTTATTGTAAAAATATTCTTGTAAAATTTTATAAATTTTAGGAGAAAAATATTTTATAAATTTTCTATTAATTTTATGAAAAAATATTATTTATAAAATTTTTATAAGTTTTGGGAAACAAAAATACTATAAAATAAAAAAGAATGAATATTCATTCTTTTTTTACAAAACGACTAAATGGAGTAAAACCATTGTTACAATTCCACTTACAATTCCGACTGCAAAAAATTTTAGGATATTTTTCATAATCTTTTCTCCTTTTCTTTTTTCTATAATAATTATATCAGAAATTTTTTAGGAAGTCAAGTATTTTATAGAAATTTTTCAATATTATTCCTATTAATTTTCTGTCTCTTTTTTCTTTTATCGGAATAAACCCCCGTTCTAAAAGGAATATCTTGAATCCCTCGATTATTTTTCAGTAAATCTGTTCCTTTGATTACTCCGATTTTTTCTACTTTCTTTTTAGGCATCTTTCTATTCCTCCTTTTTTCTAATAATAGGATATCATACTTTTTCTAAAAAGTCAATCACTTATTTTAAAAAAATTTTCTTTGATTTTGGGTATTATTTACATTTATTTTTGCTAAATAAAAGGATAATATACCTTTTTCTAAAAAATTACCTTTTACTTTATCGGAAAAATTGTGAAAAATTTAACAATCGCGCCCGGTCACGTATACAATTTCTATAAATGTATACATATATTAATTTTGTGTACAATGGAATATCATACTGATATATTAATAATTATATTAAAAAAATTATAGAAATATAATATAATAAAAAGGTTACTTTATGCAACCTCTTTCAAAATTTCTATGATATTATCCACATCGAAGGCTTGACCTTTCCAATTGTTGCGGTTTCTTTCTTCATCATCGAAGAGAATCCCTCTTGGATTAAGTGCCGTTTCTTCTTTTGGAGTTCCATATTTTACGATATGAATCTCATTGAAATGAACACTTGCAAGATGAGTTTCCAACCATTCAACCTTTGCCTTGGTTACCGCCTTATCATACTCTACGGTAGACCCCTTTGCCAACCAACTAATGATACCAATGATGTACCCCTGTGCTTGGAGTCTATTCAATACTCTTGCGAGGGAGTTAAGATTGATTAACGGTTTTGCTTCCTTGTATGGCGTTGCGTCTCTTGCGATAATCATTTCCAACCAATTTTCAACTCCATAAAGATTTGCGATTGTTCCGTCCATATCGAAGTAGATTGCTTTTGTCATCATCATTTTATCCATTCCTTTCTTTCCTTCTTTCTATACTAATTATAAATCAATTTTAATTAAAAGTCAAGTTTAAATTTTGTTCTTATTCTTATACAATTTTACTTAATGCAGAGGGATTAGCTGGCTCGCTTAAAATTATAATTATAGCCGCCTATGGTTAGCTCGCTCTAACAGCTTGAACAGCGCAGTAAAGTTACTGTTGTGGCTGCGGCTGCGGCTGCTCATTGCGACAGCGCGCAGCGCACCTATGGTTAGCCTGCTCTAACGACTCAGCCCGGACACGAAGCAAGCCGAGGCTTACGCCCCGGCTTCCAGTCTGAGCATCTGCTTCTCGGTGCAGAATGTGGCTCCCTCGAATTTGATTTGGATTTCAGTGCCGTCCACGTTGATGTCGCCTGCTTCAGTGAACGGGATATTATCCTTGACCCAGGTCTGACCGAAGTGCTCCGTCACGAGCATTTCGAAGATCTCGCCCTTATTGTATTTGCTTTCGGATACAAGAGCTTTGAAAGCGGCGGCAGAGCATACCTCAAAAGTGTCGCCCGTTACAAGCAGGTCCAGTTTGTCGCCCGTATTCGGTTTGAAACGGAGCGAATAGCCAGCCCCCCGGCTCGCCCTGTCAAGTTTAACATAGTCCGCACAGGTCTTAGCGTCGACGGATACAGCGATAACACGCCCCTTAAAAGTGAATCCTAAAATATAGCTATGTGCTGCATTTTTAGCATTGTAGCGATTCCATAAAACTGTTTTGTTCATTGTAGCACCTCATTTCTATTTTCATCGGCGGGCGGTAGCGATATACTACCGCCCTTTATAGCGTTTTTAGATATCCTCACCGCACCAATCGACAATAATTTGAATACCATCGGCTGTTTCATAAGTATCATCATCATAGCCATCGAAAGTTTGTTCACAATCGTCAAGGAATCGGATCAGAGCGGTCTGGTCTTCCATTGCATAGCCGTCAACGTGAATCTCACCATCGTCAAGGAATCCCAAATACATCGAATTTAATTCAATGCCTGATTCCACCATATTCGTTACAGTATTAAGTGCAGAATCGGATACAGGGCCGATTAAATTAGCTTTCGCAATAGCGGTTTGAATAGCGGTGTTATTTTCCATTTTGATACCCCCTTTTTTAGTGGCTTAGGTGTTATTTGATGATACGATTATAACACATTTTTAGGATCTTTTTTGTTGATTATGTGAATTTTTTGTTCACATAATCAACACAAAACCCGGGGTTATTTATACAAAAAAATGTATTTTTATACACCGCCACAGTCGTTTCC
>Ga0247609_10007891_pt1 | contig 10072 bp, 5 predicted proteins | sample 172DNAGHGlowgp2_FD_193487 | JGI IMG/M metagenome (GOLD analysis project Ga0247609, IMG submission 193487) | Sheep rumen microbial communities from Palmerston North, Manawatu-Wanganui, New Zealand - 1728 DNA GHGlow gp2 | ecosystem: Host-associated > Mammals > Digestive system > Stomach > Rumen ...
ATATTTTATTAATTTTAATATTTGCTGTTTCGATTCTTGCAAGCATTCTTGTCGGATTGCTTTTAATCGGAAATTACAGAGCGGAAGTGACGATTGTAAGAGCCACTATATTCGGAATTGTCGGATATTTTATGGCGTATATTGTTATATCCGCTTTCTTTTTTGCGTTTGATTATTTCTCGATTTTTAAATGTACAGCGGCAACTTTGGCAGCAGTTTTGATTTTACTTGTTGCAGCCGGAATTAAAACAAAGTTTATGAGTTTTAAAAAGATTAAATTCGACAAAAAGGAATTAATCTTTTTCGCAATTGTAATTGTGTGCGTGCTTTTACTCTCAGGTAAAAAGTTCGGATATTACGGAATGGGACAGGATCAGGGAGTATACCAGACCAAGGCAATCGAACTGATATATGGCAACAATTCGAATGTTTATAATTTTGATTATGCCTTAAAGGCTTTATCCAATCCGAAGGATTACAAATATTTCAGAGATAAGGTCATGGAATTGCAGGGTTATTATCTGGTTGGTCAGACAGATCCGTTTTATGCGGACGAAACCATGGGCGGTGAAAGCGGGCTCGAAGGCGTTTATCACGGATTGCCTACATGGCCTGCAATCCTCGCACTTTTTGGCAGGATGTTTGGTATCGGACATATGCAGGAATGCCAGACGATATTCTTTATTTGCTTCCTGATGCTTGCATTTTACATACTTGAAAACTTTAGGATTAAAGTATTGGGCGAGGCAACAGCGCTTGCAATACTTGCAAGTTCTCCGCTTATTGTATGGGTTTCAAAATCCGCCTTGACGGAGATGTTCCTTGCGGTAATAATTGCATCTTTTGTATATCTGGTGTGCAATGAAAACAGGGACGTCAGATTTTATATGTGGATTCCGGTTGCTGTTTTTTCTGTTTATCATGTGTCGGCTTATACCATGATGCCGCTGTTTGTTGTTTGTGGATGGATGTATATTTTATCGGATAAAAGAAAACGTTCTGTTATTTCGGTTTTTCTTATGCTTTTTGGGTATCTGTTTGGATTTTTATATTCAATCAAAGTTGCTACCCTTTATTCTTCACATAATTATTTCAAACCCTTAAACAAGGTTTTAGGGTATTTAGGTATTAATTTGAGCAATGAAAAACAAACGGTATTGGTGATTGCCGTCGTATTGATATGCATGGTTATTACTCTGATTTTGACCATATTAAATAAATCTTCGAAGATAAATATAATTAGAAAGAAACTGTATAACAAAAGAGGTCTTTTTATTAAGATTTATTCTTTACTTATAATGGCCGTTGGTATTTTTGCTTATGCGTATTCAAATAAAGGCACATTTCTAAATCCGAATATAAATATTATTGCAATATCAATTGCGAGTGGGATTATCAGTATTCCATTAATAATTGCGGGATTAGTATTTATTCGTATAGAAAAAATGGAAAGCATTCCTATGGGTTTCCTCGCTTTGATTTACTCATATATAATTATTTGGACGATATTTTTCAGACCCCAGGTAAACTATTTCTACTATTATGGAAGATATGATGTCCCTTATCTTTTTATAGTGACGGTCTTTCTTTTTGCGGTATATAAAAACTTTGAAAAGACTGAATGGGTTCCGATTCTGTGCTTGTCGTCAGTGTTTATATACCTTAATTATGATATAGTGATGAATGAAACTCCCGATGATACAAAAGTTGAATGGGATGTTGTCGAGGCTGAACTTAATATGGAAAAACTTCCGAATAGTGCAATTATCCTAGAGGAAGAAAGAGAGACACTGATAGAATGGATGCTGATTCTGAAAGCTTCCGGTGCTGAAGTTTATCCGTACGAGGGCAACCTGGATTCACAAACAGACAGGCTTTTGGATTATTACGATAATATTTATTTTATTTACGAGGATGAAAATGATTTTGATATTTCAATGTATACCTCGAAGAATTATAAATCTTTATATAAATATACATTTATCCATAGTGAAGATTTTGTTAACGAAAGTAATTCGTTGATGGGTTATCCCGATTCATTTTATAATGAAAGCAACCAGACATTTGTATACCTATATTCAAGGAACAATTAATAAAATGACGTTTGTATGACAATTCCATAAATGTTATGTAAATTTGCATAATATGGATATAAATGATAAAATAAATTGTTTACGTTAGTGAAGAGGAATAAATATGAAACTGATAATTCAAATCCCTTGTTACAATGAAGCAGATACTCTTGAAATAGCTTTAAATGATTTGCCGAAACATATTGATGGAATAGATGAAATAGAATACCTAATTATTAATGACGGAAGCAAGGATAACACAGTAGAAGTTGCTAAAAATTGGGGCGTCCATTATGTGGTTAATTTCAAGAAAAACAAAGGCCTTGCCAAAGGATTTATGGCCGGAATTGACGCATGTTTAAGAAACGGGGCAGATATCATTGTTAATACTGATGCGGATAACCAATACTGCGGAGAAGACATCGAGACCATAGTTCGGCCAATCCTTGAAGGAAAAGCAGATATTGTTATAGGTGCGCGTCCTATTGATCAGACAAAACATTTTTCTTGGCTTAAGAAAAAACTTCAGCATCTTGGAAGTTGGGTAGTAAGAAAAGCGTCCAAAACAGATATTCCCGATGCTCCATCGGGCTTTAGAGCATATAGCAGAGAAGCTGCATTGCAACTGAATGTAGTCAATGAATACACATATACCCTGGAACAGATTGTTCAGGCAGGAAGAACGAATATTCCTATTATGTCAGTTCCTATCAGAACAAACGGAGAATTAAGACCTTCCAGATTATTTCACAGCATGTTTGGATATGTTAAAAAATCTATGGTTACCATTATTAGGGCTTATCTAATGTATAAACCAATGAGATTCTTTTTAACGATAGGTATTATTCCGTTTGTTATCGGATTTGCCATTGGTGTCAGATACATTGTTTTCATTTTTATGGGAAGGGCATCAGGAAATATCCAATCCTTGATTTTGTGTAGCCTACTTATTATGATTGCAGTCATGATTTGGGTACTCGGAATGATGGCCGATGTTATTTCTGCCAACAGGAAGATATCACAGGAAATTCAGAAGAGAACCAGAGATATAGATTACAGGCTGGCTTGGATTGAAAAAAATATTAAAGACCAAAAATAAAGGATTATATGGATAAGAATTTAGCGGTTGTTTTCATTAGTGATGAAAAATACTATATTCCGACATCGGTAGCCATCCTGTCATTGCTGGATAATTGCAAAAATACAAATTATAAAATATATGTAATTTGCATGGAAATGTCGGAGGAATCGAAAAATTTATTTAGATTAATCGGCGAAAAATATAATAATTCCATTATTACGGTTGATGTAAAAAATGATTATTTAAAAAAATTCGGAGATTTGAAAGAACAGGACTGCGCAGCCTCGTTATCTGCGCTTATAAAATTTGATATTCCGGTTTTATTAAGGGATGAAGAGTGTGTTCTTTATTTGGACGGAGATATAGTTGTTCAACAGGATTTGGAATACTTAAACAATCTTTCATTTGATGAAAATGAATATGTTAAGGCAGTAGCAGATACTTCTTTGCTGTACAGCCATTTAGTTGATAAGAATGATTTATCATATTTTAATTCCGGCGTGATGCTTTTGAATTTAAAAGCTATGCGTCGTGATAATATTTCGGAATTACTTGTAAATAAAAAGATAAGCAATACGAAAAGCGCTTTTATGGATCAGGACATTTTTAATGATGTTATGCATGATCATAAATCGATTATTCCGTATTATTATAATGTTTCAAATTCTCTTTTCAGATTAAAACACTTGTGGAAGATTCAGTTATCCCAGGTTAATGATACCTTTAATACAGACTTTTCGGAATGGAAAGATATACTTGCTAAATCCTATATCTTACATTATGCCTCATACGATAAACCTTGGAAGTTTTCAGATATCGAAGGTTGCGATATTTGGGACAGCTATTATAACAGACTTCCGTTTGAACACCCGACATTAAAGCGTCGTAAACTACGTCTTGATAAAATTGCCAAATTCAGTTTTACTTCAAAAGTAAATTATGGAGGGATAATTTATTGGGAATTGAAAACAAAAGGGATTGCCAAAACATTCAAGGCCGGAAAAAGATTTTTGCAAAAGAAAATAAAAAAATAAACATATTGATAGATTGTTTAATCATCATTTTTTTTGTTTGTTTGTTGGACGGAATCTATTTAAGATTTAATATACTGCTTATTGGGGATGAGTATACTTCAATAGCCGTTCCTGCATCTTTTGCCGGGATTGACTGGACATCACTTACCGGTTCGCAATCTTTTCATGGATACGGATTTACTATATTTCTAACTCCTATATACAAATTTTTTAAAGACCTGAACATTTATCAGGCTTATTTGGCTCAGAATCTTTTAATAAGATGCGTGAACGGAGTATTAGTATATTTTATAGTCGGACATTTTCTAAAAAATAACAGAATAAACAAAATAACAATAGCTGTACTAGCTGATATTTGTTCATTTGGCTTTCTTGGAGGTGTTCTGCTCTGCGGAGTGGAAGCATCTATGGTAACTATAGTTCTGGCTATTGTTTTATTGCTATTGAACAGTCACGGGGATTTGGGAAAACCATCGATATCGATTCCGATATTTTTTTTGTCTGCATATACAATAACTCTTCATGCCCGTGCCGTTATTTTTATTTCAGTGATTTTGGTTATTTATCTTTTATGGTTGGTAAAAAATCGTAGCCGATATAAGGGATTTATAATTTATATGTGTTTATTTGGGTTGTTGCTGGCTATTGTCGGATTAACCCACAAACAGATATTATCTTTTATTTTTATTCCGCAAGAGAAACATGGCGGGGCTGTAGGCAATACTATGTCCTCGTTTGTAAACGAAAACGTATTTGCAAAACTATCACCGGATATGCTTGTTCATGTGATAGAAGTGTTTTTTGCAATTATGTGTTCGTATATTTTCTATTCATTCGGAATAATATGCCCGGTTGTATTGGTTTCGATTAAAGCTGTGATTCGTGAAATAAAATCTAAAAGCCCGGATTATTCGCGAATATATGTGTATTTATACATTTTCCTTTCGTGGTTGGTTGTCGTTGCCATGTATTCCGGTAAAGGTGCCTATGAAGTATACGTAAGGAATAATTATAAACCGCTTTCGTTTATCAGATACGGAATACCCTATGCATATGTAATTATTATTATAGGGTTCCTTTTACTGCTTACTGAAAAAGAAAATGGCAAGAATATTGTTTTATCGTTATTAGTAGGCCTTGTATTATGTAAAATTTATATTTTAGCCATTGCTCCTCAGTTTGTTGGCCGTTCGCAAATAACATATTTCCAATATTTTATATTGGGTAAAGCAGACAAAGATTTTGTAAGCTATTTTACATTGTTGTTTACGCTGATTGTTATATTGAGCATTATAGTATTGCTGTTTAGCAAATTTAATAAGTTTCTTCCATATTGCCTTTTACTGTTGTATTTTGGTTTTTCAATGATAGCGAGATATGACAATTATACTTTCTGGAATGATAAATATTCTGAAACTTATGAAAGTATTAATGCCGCATCTGATAAAATTAATAATCTTGATGAAGCGGAAAAGAATGATATGGATTTTTATATGCTGGGAGATATAGGCTACTGTAAAAGTTTACAGGTTCTGAACGCCTATATTCCGTTCACTTATCTTCGTTCAGCTGACGAGATTAATTATATTGAGAGCGATAATCCATATATTTTCACCGACACATATATTGACAGTATAGACGGATGGGAAATAAGTGCTTTGGATAATAATGAATATTTGTTGACATTAGGGTCAGAATAAAATGAATAAGATTGATTTTTTCCTGGATGTTGAAAAAAAATATAATTTATATGATAAATCTATCGAAGGCGTAAATTATTGGAATTACGGCAGATTTAAATTGTGGAATTATAATATCTGTGCATCCGGACTTGATTTAAAAAAATCCCATACGGCAGAGTTTAAATCTTTTTTTGATGCCATAAAAAAAGCTTTCGGATTAATTGGCAGACTTGGAAATAATTTATCTTTGCCAAAAGAAAAAATCAAAATCCTGTTTATATCGCATGAACGAAGAATAAAAAACGGATCTGTTTATGAATGCGCTTATACCTCATCAATAGCAGAGCATTATGATAAAGAGTCCGTAACTTTGGAAGCACCCTATGAAGGCAGCCATTTTTCTCCTATCCCGGAGAAAAAAATAATGTATCTGGACTTTATAGTGTTGGGCGGAAAAATACATTCATTTTTACAAAAAAAGGTAATAAAAAAACATTATAAAAAAATCAAATCCGAAGTTACGAACGATATAAAGGATGCTGTAAACAATCTGAAGGATTTTTATGGATGGAAAGCAGATTTGGACGGCGTCAGCAGTTTTTTTGCAGATTATATTATTGTATATGAGTATGAATTTAAACGTATAAAGAAACTGCTAAAGAAAATAAACCCCGAACTTGTTATTGAATCTGTCGGATATGGCCGTTCAAGAATGATGATTAATGAATGCGGCAAAGAACTTGGAATCAAAACCATTGAGTTACAGCATGGCACAATTTATGAAAATCATGCTGCTTATCAGTTCAATACTGAAAAGGAAATAAAACAGTTTCCGGATTATGTATTCACTTTTTCTGATTTTTGGAAAAGAAGAATGAAGGCTCCCGTTACGGATGATAGGATTATTTCCGTCGGATATCCTTTTTTTGAAAAGTCGGTTAAAAAATATTCTTCAAATAAAAAAGACGATTCAATAGTTACGATTTTGTTTATTTCACAAGGTACTATCGGAAAACAACTTAGTGAGATTGCTTTAGAACTAAGAAAACTTCTTTCCGATAAATATAGGATGATTTATAAATTGCATCCCGATGAATATATTATGTGGGAAACCACGTACAAGGATTTAATCAATCTGGGGGGAATAGAAATAATTCATTCAGGTTCGAAAAGTCTGTATGAACTGTTTTCCGAAAGTGATATTCAGGTAGGAGTGTATTCCACCGCCATATATGAAGGGTTAGGGTTTAATTTAAAAACTCTTATTTGTAAAATAGGACATTACGAAGAAATGAAATGCTTGGTGGATGAAGGATACGCTCAGTATGTAGACTCAGCTGATGAAGCGCGAAGTATTATTGAAAATCTTGAGAAGAACAAGGACAGTGGTTCTTCATTGGAAAAGAATCCTTTTTATGTTACAGATAGTTTGAACAATTGTATCAGAAACATTAATGAAATATTAAATAAGAGCATATAAAAACAAAAATTGCCAATAGCAGTAGAAAGGAAACTCTGTGAAAAAGATACTTATCGTTATACCTGCCAGAGGTGGTTCAAAAGGAATCCCCAGAAAAAATATAAGGTTTATGGCCGGAAAACCCTTGATTTCTTATGCAATTGAGTGTGCTAAAAACTGTAAGTATGATACCGATGTAATTGTATCGACGGATGATGAGGAAATTAAGCATGTGGCTGAGAGTTTCGGCGCAGGAACTCTTGACAGACCTGAAAGTCTCGCAGGAGACAGCGTAACTCTGGATCCTGTTATTTACCACGCCGTTAATAAGATGGAGGAGATAAACGGGTATAAATATGACCTTGTCATAACAATGCAGCCTACTTCTCCCAAGCTTTCTTCGGACACTCTGAACAAGGCAATTGATTATCTGATTCAGAATAATTACGATACCGTTTTAAGCGGTGTTAACGATCCTCATTTATCCTGGAGAATAGAAGACGGCAAATGCGTTCCCAATTATGCCCAGAGACTTAACAGACAGTATCTTCCCAAAGACCTTAAGGAAACCGGTGCTTTTGTTATTACGAGACGTGAATTTGTAAAAGAAAACTCCCGATTCGGTTCTAATGTATCCGTTTATGAAGTACCTGAAAGCGAATCCGGCGATATAGATACCGTTCAGGACTGGTGTGTCGCTGAAATGGAATTAAACAAGAAAACCATTCTTATAAGAATCGACGGATATCCTCAGATTGGAATGGGACATGTTTACAGAGGACTTCAGATTGCATATGGTCTTATGGAACATAAGATTGTTTTTGTGTTAAGTGAAAAATCTGAAATCGGAATTGCAAAAATAGAGAGCTCCCATTATCCCTTTGAAATCATAAAAGATGATGATGAGATACTCGGACTGATAGATAAATACAATGCGAATATTGTAATCAATGATATTTTAAATACAACCGAAGAATATATCGGCAAGCTTAAAGAAAAGGGTGTCAGAGTGGTTAACTTCGAAGATCTCGGAACGGGTGCATATGCAGCCGATGCCACGGTTAATGCTCTTTATGACGGTGATAATACCGAAACGATATTCTTTGGCTCGGACTATTATCTCATCAGAGATGAGTTCGTTATTGCCAAGCCCAAGGAATTCTGCGAAAATCCGAGCGAAATACTTGTGCTATTTGGCGGAACCGATCCGCAGAATCTGACGAAAAAGACTTTGAATGCGCTTTTATCGATTGATGATATTGATAAGATGCATATTACAGTAATTCTCGGAATGGGTTACGATAAAAAAGATGAGATTGAAACAATAGCAGGTAACAGTTCCAACATTACTGTTGTTCAGGATGTTAAACTGATGTCGGAATATATGTCAAAAGCAGATATTTCTTTGGGCTCTCAGGGAAGAACCATGCTTGAACTTGCGGCAATGGGCGTTCCTACAATCTTAATGTCGCAAAACAGCCGTGAAGCAACACATGAATTCGGCGGTATTAAGAACGGATATCTTAATCTCGGCGCGGGTGCGGATGTTGATGAAACGACCATTGGCAAAACAGTTGACTGGCTCATTAACTGTCCGTCCATACGTAAGAATATGAGAGAGCAGATGCTTACAAGAGATTTGCGTCACGGAATGATGCGCGTTAAAAAGATTATTTTGGGGGTAGAATAAATGTTAAACACTATCGAAAGCAGAATAAACGAAGGCAAATTCGTACTTATAGCAGAAGTCGGAGTAAACTATTATGATATTGCAAAAAAAGAGGGTATTACACCGATGGAAGCAGCAAAACTGATGATAGATAAGGCAAAGGAAGCCGGAATTCATGCAGTCAAATTCCAGACGTATAAGGCTGAAACACTGGCGGCCAAGAATTCACCTTCATACTGGGATACTTCTGAGGAGAGTGAAACATCACAGTATTCCTTGTTTAAGAAATTTGATGCTTTTGGAATTAACGAGTATAAAGAACTTTCCGAATATTGCGAGAAAATAGGGATTGAATTCCTTTCAACGGCATTTGACAATGAATCCGCAGATTATCTGTATGATATGATGAATGTTTATAAGATTTCTTCTTCGGATCTTAACAATGTTGCTTTTGTAGAATATCAGGCAAAGAAGAATAAACCGATTATTTTGTCCGTGGGTGCTTCAAATAAGGACGAGATAGATAATACTATAAGCATTATCAGAAAATACAATGACAAGCCTATTACGCTGCTTCACTGCGTACTTGAGTACCCTACGCCTTACGAGCATGCAAATTTAAACAAGATCGCAACTCTTAAAAAAGAGTATCCTGATATTGTTATCGGTTATTCGGATCATACCAAACCCGATGCAAATTATGATGTTCTTCAGACAGCATACAATCTCGGTGCACAGGTGATTGAAAAGCATTACACACTGGATAAGACATTAAGCGGAAACGATCATTATCATGCAATGGACGAAAAGGATGCGAAAGCCATTCTTGAAAAGATAGATTATATTGATATGATAAGAGGATCTTATGAATTAAAATGCCTTGAAAGCGAAACCATTGCCAGGGCAAATGCAAGAAGATCCCTTGTGGCAGCATGTGATATTAAGGCAGACGATATTATAACAAAAGAGATGCTTACTTATAAGAGACCGGGAACAGGAATCAGTGCTTCCGATTATGAAAAAGTGATAGGTAAGAAAGCATTAGCAGATATTGATGAAGATGTGATTCTTCAGT
>Ga0247609_10007892_pt1 | contig 10072 bp, 8 predicted proteins | sample 172DNAGHGlowgp2_FD_193487 | JGI IMG/M metagenome (GOLD analysis project Ga0247609, IMG submission 193487) | Sheep rumen microbial communities from Palmerston North, Manawatu-Wanganui, New Zealand - 1728 DNA GHGlow gp2 | ecosystem: Host-associated > Mammals > Digestive system > Stomach > Rumen ...
CATGTATTATACAGCAAAGAAACAAATAGAACAAACATATATAAACGATGTTGAACGTTTGATGGACGGTGATAATTTGCCAAATGGTGTTCTAAAAATTGTTAAAGTATATGTTGCTGTAAAATCTCGTTTACAACCAGGTGATAAGATTGCAGGAAGGCATGGAAATAAAGGTGTTATATCTCGTTGTGTTGCAGTTGAAGATATGCCATATATGGAAGATGGAACACCAGTTGATTTAGTGTTTAGTCCAGTCAGTGTTCCAGGACGTATGAATATAGGTCAGATACTTGAAACACATTTAGGTTTCTTGTCTTATAAGATTGGTAGAAAAATAGACGAAGCATTACAACAAAAGGATGCAAGTGATAAAGTTAGAAAAATTTTATTAGATATATCTGAAAGTGAGAAATTTAATAAAGAAATAAAATCTAAGAGTGATAAAGAAATTGTTGAACTTGGAAAACAATACAAGAATGGTATATATTTTGAAACTCCAGTTTTTGATGGTTGTAAGGTTGCAGACATGGATAGAATTGCAGAAAAAATTGGTGTTGATAAGTCTTTACAAGTCCAGTTGTATGATGGTTTAACAGGCGAACCATTTGATAGAAAATGTACAGTTGGATATATGTATATAATTAAACTTCATCATTTGGTTGATGAAAAAATGCATGCAAGATCGACAGGTCCATATAGTTTAATAACTCAACAACCTCTTGGTGGTCGTGCTTACTTCGGTGGTCAGCGTCTTGGAGAAATGGAATGTTGGGCATTGCAAGCATATGGTGCGGCCTATACTTTACAAGAAATGTTGACAGTTAAATCGGACGATGTTTCTGGTCGTGAAAAGATGTATGAAAGCATAATAAATGGGGTATCTCAATTTGAATCTGGAATACCTGAATCATTTAATGTGTTGTGTAGAGAATTTAGATCTCTCGGTTTTGATGTTGAACTTGGTATAAATGGTTAATAATATGAATGGCAAAACTTCTGTAAAAACTACTAACAATTTCGGTGCTTTTGTTGACTTTGATTATTTAAGAGTTCACATAGCAAGTCCAGAACGTATATTATCTTGGTCTTATGGTGAAGTAAAAAATTCTGACACTGTAAATTATAGAACTTTAAAACCAGAAAGAGATGGTTTATTTTGTGCAAGAATTTTTGGCCCTGTAAAAGATTATGAATGCCTTTGCGGTAGATATAGACGTTTAAAATATAAAGGAATTCGTTGCGAAAAATGTGATGTTGATGTTGTTTCATCGTCGGTTAGACGTGAAAGAATGGGGCATATTAAATTAGTATATCCTGCATTGAATACTTTATATTTAAGAACAGTTCCGTCAAAATTGTCAATTTTATTAGATGAAACTGCAAAGAATATTGAAGCAGTTTTATATTTTGAAAAATATATTGTTATAGATCCAGGAACAACTCCATTGAAAAAATTTGAAATCATATCAAAAGGTGAATATGAAAGAGCAATGGAAGAATATGGTGAAACAACATTTAAAGCAGGTTTTGGTGCAGAAGGTATAAGACAAGCTTTGGAGGCTTTTGATTTACAAAAAGAATATGACAGACAACTTGCAATGATGCAAAATGTAAAATCGGAACTCAAATTGGTCACAATGCGTAGAAGATTAAATTTGATAAACGATTTTATCATTTCAGGAAACAGACCAGAATGGATGGTGTTTACAATTTTACCAGTTTTGCCACCAGATTTAAGACCGTTGGTTCAACTTGACGGTGGTAGGATGGCAATTTCAGATCTAAATACATTATATGCTCGTATTATAAATAGAAATAACCGTTTAAAAAGATTACTTGAAGTTGGCGCACCAGATTTGATTATTCAAAATGAATGTAGAATGTTGCAAGATGCTGTAAGCTCATTGTTAAATAACCAAAATAGCAATAGTTCAAAAGTTGCAAAAAATTCATTTGGAAAACCATTAAAATCAATAAGTGATTTCTTAAAAGGAAAACAAGGTCGTTTAAGACAAAACTTACTTGGTAAAAGAGTTGACTATTCAGGTCGTTCTGTTATTGTTTCAGGTCCAGAACTAAAATTACATCAATGTGGTTTACCAAAAGAAATGGCATTGGAATTATTTAAACCATTTGTTTTGTCAAAAATAAGATTGTATGGTAAAGTTTCAACAATTAGGCAAGGATTGCAAATGATTGAAGCAAGAACACCAGAGGTTTGGGAAACACTTGAAGAAGTTGTAAAAGAACATCCAGTAATGTTAAACCGTGCTCCAACATTGCATAGATTAGGTATTCAAGCATTTGAACCAAAATTGATAGAACTACATGCAATACAGGTTCATCCGCTTGTTTGTAGAGCATTTAACGCTGACTTTGATGGTGACCAGATGGCTGTTCACGTTCCATTGTCAATTGAAGCACAAATTGAGGCTCGTGTTTTAATGTTGGCATCTAATAATATTTTAAGTTCAGCAAATGGAGATCCAATGATTGTCCCAAGAAAGGATATAACAGTTGGTCTTTATTATATGACAACAGGATTTAATGGTGAAAAAGGCGAAGGTCATACTTTCTATTCATACGACGATGTATTACTTGCACTCAACAACCATTCAATTACGATAAATAGTAAAATAAAATATTATTATAAATATAATGATGCAGAAGGTGAAGAGGCAGATAAATTACATGTTTTGGAAGAAACAACAGCAGGTAGATTGATGCTTTTTGAATATATTCCGCATGATGGAAAAATTACATTTGACTATTTAAATAAACAATGGAGCATTGGATTTCTTGGTGAAATAGTTAAAAAGGTTTATAATGTTTATGGCCCGAAAACAACGGTTATATTCTGTGATAGAATAATGAAAGATGGATTTAAATGGGCAACTTTATCGGGTATTTCATTTGGTAAAGATGACATTAAAGTTCCAAAAGATAAATATGAACTTATAAACGACGTCATGGATAAAATTAAAGAAGTTGAAGAACAATTTAGAGAAGGTTATATCACAACAAAAGAAAGATATAATAAAGTTACTGACTATTGGGCTGAATGTACTGACAAACTTTGTGATGAAGTTATGGATTCATTGAAAGAAAATGCAGATACAGCAAAGATTAACTCAATTACTTTAATGATGAATTCAGGTGCTCGTGCATCAAAAGCTCAAATGAAACAGTTAGGAGGTATGAAAGGTTTGATTGCAAAACCAAGTGGTGCAATTATTGAAACACCTGTTATATCTAACTTTAAAGAAGGTTTAACTGTTATGGAATACTTTAATGCAGCTCATGGTGCAAGAAAAGGTAATGTTGATACGGCTTTAAAAACAGCAGACGCTGGTTATTTAACTCGTCGTCTTGTTGATGTTGCGCAAGATTGTGTTATTACAGAACATGACTGTGGTTGTTGTGAAGGTGTTGAATATAGAGCAAGAGTTCAAGATGGTCGTGTCGTTCAAAAACTTTCATCAATTATTAAAGGTCGTTTCTTAGCAAGAGAAGTTTATGATAAAAATGGAAATGTCTTGTTAGAAGCAAATACTTTTGTAGATAATGATGTTATTAAAATACTTGATGACAATGAAATTTCATCTGCTTACGTTAGATCGCCTGTAACTTGTAAATGTAAATATGGTATTTGCTCAAAATGTTATGGTATAGATCTTTCAACGATGAATGTTGTAAATGTTGGTGAGGCTGTTGGTGTAATTGCCGCACAAACAATAGGTGAGCCAGGTACTCAGTTAACATTAAATACATTCCATATTGGTGGTGTCGCAACAAAGAAAATTGCAGAATCTGTAATTGATGCTGAATTTGCTGGTAAAATACAACTTGTAAATGTCAAATTTGTTGTCAATAAAGATGGAGAAAAAATTGTTGTTTCAAACTCAGGACATATTGAAATCTTAAATAAGGGGGGCAAAGTTGTATTCTCAAAAATCGTTGGATATTCAGCAAAATTATTTGTTGAAGATGGAGATGAAGTTAAATTAGGTCAAAGATTGGCAGAATGGGATCCATATAATGTATATATAATCGCTGAATATGATGGTAAGGTAAAACTTAATGATATGATATTAAATACTTCATACATTGAAAAAGTTGATGAAGTTTTAGGTCATACAAACAAAGTTGTTGTTAACTGGACAGATAGCGCAAGATCTTTAAAACCAAGTGTTTCGATAGTTGGTAAAGATGGAAAAGTTATTAAAGATGAACACGGTATATCTGTCGCATATCTATTATCAGTTGGTGCTGTTTTATCATTGTCTGATGGTGATAAAATACAAGTTGGTGATCATATTGCTAAGATTTTACGTGATGAATCTAACGTTGTTAAAGATATTACCGGTGGTCTTCCAAGAGTTGAAGAAATATTTGAGGCTCGTATTCCATCAAATTCCGCCATTATTGCAGGTGCAGATGGGTATGTTGAATTTGGTAAAGAAACAAAGAGTATCGTTAAGATGACATTACATCCAGATGATGCTTCAATAGAACCAATAGTTTATAATATTCCAAAAGGTAAATATCTTTCAGTCCGTGATGGTAGTAGAGTAAGAAATGGTGATGTTATTATTTCCGGCTCAATGAACCCACATGATATTTTACGTTTCCGTGGTGTAGGTGCTTTAACTTCATACATAGTTCAAGAAGTTCAAGCGGTTTATAAACTACAAGGTATTGATATTGACAGTAAACATATTGAAGTTATTACAAAATATATGTTAAGTAAAGCAATTGTTGATAACAAAGGCGATACAAAATTAAATGATAACTATCAATATGATATATCAAAAATACTTGAAGAAAACGAAAGAGTCGAAAAAGAAGGATTACAACCAGCAAAATATCATAGAGTTTTATATGGTATTTCAAAATCATCATTGCAAACAGAATCATTCATTTCAGCAGCATCTTTCCAAGAAACAGTTAAAGTTTTAACTGATGCTGCAATTAAAGGTAAGAAAGATGAATTAAAAGGAATGAAAGAGAGTATTATAATTGGTCGTTTAATTCCAGCAGGAACTGGATTTGTAACACGTCAATTAAAGAGAAAAGCAATGGAATTGTCCGGTGAAGGCGAACAAGTTATAAATATTGATTCAATATAATTAAGGTTATATTGAATTGATATTATAAAATAATTCATTTATTATCTTTATAATATTCGTTATGCCTAAGTTTGAATTTGAACTTTTAGAAAAGCGAGGAAAAAAAAGAAGAGGAATTATACATACTGCTCATGGTGATATACATACACCAATATTTATGCCGGTTGGGACACAAGCGACTGTTAAAGGACTTACAAATTCAATGATAGAATCAACAGGGGCAGAAATTATACTTGGAAATACATATCATTTATTTCTTAGGCCTGGAATGAAAAAAATGGAAAAACTTGGTGGTTTGCATAAATTTATGAATTGGCAAAAACCAATTTTAACAGATAGTGGAGGTTATCAAATAGCATCTTTAACAAAACTAAGAAAAATAACAGAAGAGGGGGCGAAATTCCGTTCGCATATTGATGGAAGTTTGCAATTTTTAACACCTGAAATTTCAACAGAAATGCAACGTGTTTTGGATGCAGATATATCAATGGTTCTTGATGAATGTACACCTTATACAAATCCAAAAAAGGAAAAGTATGCAATGTATCAAACTTTAAGATGGGCTGAGAGAAGTAGAAAAGCGTTTAAACAAAGAGAAGGATACGGACAATTTGCAATAGTTCAAGGAAATGACAAAAGAGATTTGAGAGAGATAAGTGCAAGAGAACTTGTGTCAATGGATTTTGAAGGTTATGCTGTTGGAGGAGTAACTGGCTATAACGAACAATTATTTTCAATATTAGATTACACACTTGATATGTTGCCAGAAAATAAACCAAGGTATGTAATGGGTATTGGAAAGCCTATTGATGTTATAGGCGCTATAAAAAGAGGTGCTGACATGTTTGATTGTGTTTTACCTGCAAGATATGGAAGACACGGAATTGCTTTTGCTAATGAAAATGGACAGCAAATTGAAATAAAAATAAGGCAAGAAAAATATGCACTTGACGAAAGACCTTTGCAAGAAGGATGTAATTGCTATGTTTGTCAAAATCATACAAGAGCATATTTAAACCATCTTACAAGGACAGATGAAATGTTGGGTTGTATGTTGCTTACTTTACACAATGAAACATATATGATTAAAACAGCAAAAGATGCTTTTTATAATGATTAGTTTTAATATTTATTTATATGTTTATGACTATTAAAAATGTTCCAAATATATTAACAGCAATTAGAATTTTACTTGTTCCTGTTATTTGTATTTTGATGTATTTTAATAATTTTTATTTAAATATACTTGCAATATTTTTTTCATTTTTTGCTTGTATAACCGATTTTTTTGATGGAAAAATTGCAAGAAAATATAATTGTTGTTCTGCTTTTGGAAAATGTATGGATCCTATTGCTGATAAAATACTTGTAATGACCTTAATTATTATGTTAGTTTATCAACAAAAAGCTTGGATTTTTCCTTCAATAATTATTTTATCAAGAGAATTTATTGTTTCTGGAATACGTGAATTTGTGTCAAAGGAAAAACAGATAATTATACACGTTTCACAATTAGCGAAGATAAAAACAGCAACACAAATGTTTTCATTACTATTTTTAATGATCTTTAGTTTTGATTATTATTTAAACATAGCTGGAAATATTTTGTTAACTTTTGCATCAATTTTGTCAATTATTACATGTTTTCAATATGTAAAATCTGTTAAAAATGTGATTTTTGCTTAATTATTGAACAATTTTTATTTTTTTTAAATAAAAACATTTTTTAAAAAAACCTTTATTTATCGGCTTTTTAAACATAATAATTTTAAAATTTGTTTATTTATAAGTAAAAATATATTATTTTTTTGATAAAATGAAAAAAAAACTTGCAATTTTAAAAATATATTAAAAAAGAAATTGTTATTTTTATGGTTTTGAAAAAGAAAAGTAGTGTTATCACAAAAACAGCATTCATTCCAGAAGTTGCTGAATGTGCTGAACAAAGCAAAGCATCAGTCGCAAGAGTTTTAGACTGTGCAACAGAAGTTTTAAAAAAACACCTTAAAAAAGGTGATAAAATTTCTTTCAACGGAATTACATTCCAAGTTGGTGAAAGAAAAGAAAGAATGGGTGTAAATCCATCAAACGGACAAAAAATTAAAATTAAAGCAAGCAAATACGTAAAAGGAAAATTCGGTAAAGCTTGGAAAGATGCAGTAAATTAGTATATTGATTTTGTTTTTTAATTTTATTAAAGGGCAAAATTATATTTAGTTTATTGATGTGGTATCAATCTTTTAGGTTGATACCATTTTTTTTGTTTTCAAAAGTTTTTAGTTTAGATCTATATCAAGATAAAAATATCCGTTCCATATATTATTTTCTAAATTTTCTTTTATTTTATAGTTTAGATTGTAAATATTATATATATTGCTTTCAATTTCGTTGTTGTAATTCGCATATTTATTTATCTCCATTACAATGTTTTTATATAAATTTTCCATTATTTCTAGCAGTGATTTGTTGTTTTTCCAATTTGTAGCAATAAACAATTCTATTGTAAAACTTTGAATGTTTGAAACATTTTGTTTTGTATTCATCGATAAACAAGACAATTTTATATATGGTGTTTTTATTTTGTCAGGTATAGATGAATAAATTTTTATGTTTTGTTGTTTTAAATAATCAATGTTATTAACGCTATTTATGATAATTTTTTGTAATTCTAAACTTTTGTTTTGCATATTTTGTCAATTAAAACTCAATAAATTATAAAATTTCTCTAACATTAAATGTTAAATATTCGTAATCTTCATTTTTGCAAATAACTCCTAAAACAAAAAACTCTCTTTTTCCAAAGATGATTTTTTTGCATTCTTTTGCTTCTTTAAAATATCTTATTTCTATAATGTGTGAAATCTCCGTTTCTTGTTTCATTTTTGAAAAGTTTTGATTTATATTTATAGGTGTTATTTTTGCCCAAACTTCTTTTATTTTTTCAAAATTGTATGTAATTTCTCCAAAATTTCCTTCTTGTTGATTTTCTTTATATAAAATAATACGATGATTAAAATTAAAATTTTTTATTATCATAAAAATATCATTAAAACTTTAAAATTATTATTAAATTTTTATTGGTTTATATAAATTGTATATATCTATTGATGATTGAGGAATTGAAAAATCACCATCTTTATTATTGTATATTTTTGCAACGTGATACATTATTGCTTGTCTAATATCGATAAGGACTTCGTCAAAAGGTGTGCCAGCTTTAAAAGTTATATCAAAATATCCAGATAGTGCTTTTTTTAAAAAAATTTTTCCATTTTCTAATTTATAATTTTCACAATCAATTTCATTATTATTATTTTTAATTGAAACTATTTGTGAGATATTCATTGATTGTTCTATTTGATTTATTTTTGTGTCAGTTTGAAAAGTTAGATTAAATGTTTTTAAGCCTATTATTGTATTTGTATATTTTTCAGCATAGTTGCAGGCAGTTGCTATTGCATTTTTTAAAAAATCATCGTCATAGTCGTTATCTATTCTAAGATAATTTTTTACATAATCCAATGGAAAAAGTTCCAATATATCACTTTGTATTGTTATTAAATGTTCATTTTTATATCTATTCATATATTTATATTTTGAGATATACAAAAATAATAATCATGGAAGTATGATTTTTAAATTTTTTTATAATTTGTTAATTTGTTTTTAGAATGTATTTTTCCTCCCGCCCACCCACCCCCGGCCGGCCGGAGGCCGGCCGGGGGTGGGTGGGCGGGAGGAATTTTACACAAAACTTCAATTTTTCTATTTATAAATTTTAATTTTGATTTTGATGTATTTTTTAATAAAATAATATGTTTTTATATGATAAATATAATTTTTAATGAAGTTGCGGCTATTTTACTTTTTTTCTATGCAATACACAGATTTTCAAAGATTATTGCAAGATGTAATATTCACTCTTTAAAACATTTTTTTTCAAAAATTACAAATAATAAAATAAAATCATTGTCAGTTGGTGCCGGCGCAGCCGCTTTGATGCAATCTAATAAAGCAGTATCGTCAATCGCTTTAACACTTGTAAATGCAGGCGCAATCACGGCAATAGGTGCATTACCAATATTATTTGGAACACCAATAGGGAGCGCAAGTACTGCTTTTTTAGTATCAATGAAACTTGAATGTATGGAAGAAGTTTTAATTATAATTGGCGCTATTGTAAAAAAAATAAAAAAATATAAAAACATTGGGCATATTATTTTTTATCTTGGCTTGTTATTATTTGCACTTGAATTGATGTCAAAAGCAACTATAAGTTTAAGAAACGAACAATGGTTTAGAGATATATTTTTATTTTCCAACAATGTCTTTGTATTATTTATTTTTGGTTTAATATTTTCTTTTGCATTGCAATCAGGGGCTTTAATGACAAGTATTATAACAATTTTAGTTAATTGTAATGTTTTACCTTTATATAATTCCGTTGCAATAGGTATAGGTGTTACAGTTGGTTCAACATTGTCTTTAATGATAGTTTCCGCATCAATGAACAAAGAAGCAAAAAAAAGTTGCTACATCCATTTAATTTTTATTTTTACATTTGGTTTATTAAGTTTATTATTTACAAATTTATTTACCATTGCAGGGACACATTTTCAAGGTGGTTTGTCTTTTGCAGTTTCAAATATTATTTCAAGAATAGCAATTTCAATGTTAGGATATTTATGTTTTTGCTTATTGTATAAAAATAAAAATATACTTATTAAATTTCGTGAATACATTAAAAAAATGTCGATACATCACAATTCAAATTATGAAACAAATTTGAAATAGATTTTTTATTAAAACAAGATTGTTTTTTATTTTACTTATCTTTATGTTGCCATATTTAATCGTCTTGCAATCTCCCGTGCATCTTCTAAACTAATCGTATAGCTGTTGCTATTGTTGTTTATTCTGGCTTGTTGTTTTATATAATCAAT
>Ga0247609_10007894_pt1 | contig 10069 bp, 9 predicted proteins | sample 172DNAGHGlowgp2_FD_193487 | JGI IMG/M metagenome (GOLD analysis project Ga0247609, IMG submission 193487) | Sheep rumen microbial communities from Palmerston North, Manawatu-Wanganui, New Zealand - 1728 DNA GHGlow gp2 | ecosystem: Host-associated > Mammals > Digestive system > Stomach > Rumen ...
AATTGTAAGCAAGAAAGAAAGTGGCATATTATATAATAAAGCTAATAAAAATGATTTAAATCCTTTAACATTAACCATATTATAACGGAATGTATTATTTCTTCTATTATACATCATTCTAACAAATGGTCTTACAATGTAATTTGAGAATATAGCTAAGAAAAGACCAAATAAAATTGTTAAAATTAATGCTTGGGATAATCCATATGCTACTGCATCTAAACCATCGGTGTTAGCCGCAATAGAATCTGTCTCACTCCAATTTATTATAAAGGTATCCATTCCTATAAAATAAATGGCAGCCGCAGCTGCCCAATATTTTAGTATAAGAACGATTAACCAAGACGGAATCTTAGAAAGTTTATCAACTTTGTAAGGATCAACGTCATTAATGTCTTGTACTTCTTTTTTCATTATCTATCAACCTTTTCGTAAGTTCTATCATACTTAATGAATCCTAGGATACAACCAGCAATTGCAGAAACCATTGAAAGTATGATTGAAATAATTGACATTAAGTAATCAGTATTGCTCCAAATAGAGAAGTTTTCTACACCTGTGTTAATCTTATGTTGATCAACTAAACTTTGATAGAAGAAAATAGCATATAGATATGCAACACCAGCAATAACAATAATTGCTGAGAAAATAGTTGCACGAACTACAGAACCTAAATTCTTTTTACCAATAACTGAAGCTGCACCAAAAATATTTAAAATACCAGCTAACATTAAGATAAATAAAGCTATACCAGTGTAGTCAAATGGAATATAACTCTTATCTACTGTTGCATCTAAAACTTCATCATAAACTGAGTAAGTGAATGCTAAGTTTTTAACAACTGGAGCATGCCATTGTAAGAAGAATCCAATGAAGATACCAGGTAAAGCAATTAACCAACCTGCTAACTTCATATTATTATATCTGAAAGATGCAATAAAATCCTTCCATACTCTTGCAATATATTTGCCAAAATTTTTGAAAGCTAAAGCAAATACATTTTGCTTTTTTTCAACTTCTTCATATCTATTATTTTCCATGATGAGCCTCCTTATCTAATTCTCTTAGTAGTCTCAACGTCAAAGAAATGAATCTTTTCCATATCAAAACAAGCTTTTAATGAATCAGCCTTAATTTCATCACGGCTGTATACCTTAGCGATAACATTTTCTTCGCCAATAGTACCATAAATTAAGTTATAAGCACCTAAGAATTCTGTATAATCAACCTTTAATTCAAATGTAGAATCAGGATTCTTAGCTAAAGATGCATCATCAATGAAGATGTATTCAGCACGAGAAGCCATGATAACTGGTTTACCAGCATAGCTACCTAAAATTTCATGTTGATGTTCTGTTAATTTTAATTTGATACCTGAAATATGTTCAAAGTATTCAACATTATCATCAATAACACCATTAGCAAAGTTCATTGGAGGTGTTCCAATAAAGCCAGCAACGAATAAGTTTTCAGGCTTATCAAACATTTCCTTTGGTGTAGCAATTTGTTGTACATAACCATCTTTCATAACAACAATTCTTGAAGCTAATGTTAAGGCTTCAATTTGGTCATGTGTAACGTAAATGAAAGTAGCATTTAATCTTTCATGTAATTGCATTAATTCCTTACGCATTGTACCTCTTAACTTTGCGTCAAGGTTAGATAGAGGTTCGTCTAATAAGAATACTACTGGGTCACGAACGATAGCACGACCTACAGCAACACGTTGACGTTGTCCTCCTGATAATTGTTTAGGTTTTCTATTTAAATAAGGAACAAGACCTAAAATTTCAGCAGCCTTCATAACTCTAGCATGAATTTCTACTGGGTCTACCTTTCTAATTGTTAAAGAGAAAGCCATATTATGATAAACAGTCATATGTGCATACAAAGCATAGTTTTGGAATACCATTGCGATATCTCTATCCTTTGGAGCTGCATCATTAACCTTTCTACCATTAATTTCTAATGTACCTGAAGAAATTTCTTCAAGACCTGCGATCATACGTAAAGTTGTAGATTTTCCGCAACCAGAAGGTCCACACATTACAATGAATTCGCCTTTTTGTATTTCGATATTAAAATCGTAAACTGCATGGAAGCCATTAGGATAAACCTTATTGACATCCGTTAAAATAACATCAGCAGACATCTAAATTACCTCCTTACTCATTTACCTTTAAACTATCTAAATAAGTATTTAACTTCTTTGAACGAATATAGCCAAATACACCTGCAGTAATAAATGCTGCTGCAGCAATTAATAATAATACTATAGCAAAAATACCTCTAAAAGTACCACTAGCAGGTAACCATCTATAAGCATCTTCTGACTTAGAATATGCTGTAATAATTGTTTTACCTAGATAATTTTCATAAGATGTATCAGTTGTCTTTCCAGCAAGGAAATCTTGGAATTTAGAGAAATAAGTGATTAATTGTAGAGGAATCCAGAAGATTCTAGCAACACAAACACCACCAAATACAACTAATGCAATTGATGCATTTTTTGAATAAGCTTTAGCTTTTTCAATACATAAGAAACCACCAAGTAAGATGATGATATTCATCATTACCTTTGCAACAACAACAGCATTGACAGGATTTGTACTATTTAAACAAACAAAGCATGCAAATAAACTAGCAAAAATACCGATAATACCAATATTATAAGATAAACGATTCTCTCTATAACGCATCATCTCAAGCTCGTTTTTATCATGCTCAAGATCTGACATTTGATTAAGAGAATTATTATTTTCAACTTCATTAATCATTGTTAGCTACCGCCTTTTTTTCAATTTCAGCTCTTTCTTCTGCAGTAACTTTATACTTTAAGTAAGCATAAACAGCCATGAATACAGAATAAGCAATTACAATAATAAATAATACAGTGAATAGGACAAATGTTAAAGATGTACAAGAAAATTGTTGCTTTAATACAGCATATTGTGATTGTGATGCAGCAATTTGTGAAGAACCTTGTAATAATGAAACTACATTGAATAATTCACTATTCTTGTTAAAAACGCCCATAACACCGAAATTTGCAATTAATAAAATAACCATGAATACAACTACAAGAACTGGTAATAGGATACCACCAATTAAATTACTCTTATAGTATATTCTTCTATTGTGGTTTGATAATACTAATAATAATGCAAAACAAACCAATGATCCAAGACCTAAATTAATTATTAAACTATTAACTGTACTTAATTGTACTTGGAAATTATAAACCAATGTAGCATAAGTTTCAGTTGTTGTAGAATAACCACCAAATGATGAAGAGAATCCACTTACAGCAAAACCATAAGGATCTCCATTTGCAATATTTTCAAAATATTCATATACGTACTTATTTGTACGGTTTAAGTTATCAGTTGTATCACTTTCGATTGTAATCATCTCACCAGCTTTAGAGAATAAAACTCTAATGTCTGCATATTGAGATGCATAGAATAAACCTGCAATAATTACAACTGCTATTAAAATACCATATGCATAATAAAATGCTTTACTATGTTTCGTTAAAAAATTCATTTTAACCTCCTCAAGTTTGTTTCGTGTAGGGGATTAATTTCCCCTACACTATTTCAAACTAATTAATTCTTTAAATTATTTATTTTTTTATATTTTTATGCGTTTGCTTTCTTAGCATAATCAGGAACGAATGTATTAACATTAAATCTCTTATTTAATGAAGATGCATAAGCATATAAATATAATTTGTTCATGTTGTCTTGTTGAGATTCAACATCAGTCTTCTTATATGACTTAGAAGAGTTTGCAGTTGTACCTAATTCAGCATTAGTGTCAAGGTTAGTCCAACCGCCGTTAGCAACAACATATACCCAACCAACTGGAGTACCTTTGTTCTTATCTTGAGCCCAGAATGATAATGTAGCATCATAAGAGTTAGCTTCTTCTGACTTAGCAGCTGGAGCACCAGAATATCCATTTACAGGAACTGAAGTATTCCATGTAACTGTACCAGACTTGTTATCGCCATCTTTATCAACCAATGATAAATCTAATACACCAGATTCCATAGCTTTTTCTACAGCTTCATAACCAACTTGGCCATGAGCGTTAGTAGCTTGGATTTGAATTGCAGTAGTTCTTTCATGACCAATACCATTTGTAGAACCCATGCAGCCTCTCATATATGTCCAGAAGTCTAAGTTAGATTTTTGAATCATTGACTTTTGAGCATTTGACATAATAGGAGTTACTTTTTCAGGATTAGCATTAACTGCTGCAGCATTTGACCAGTAAGTATCTGGACCAAAGTCTTGAATATATAGACCTAAAGGTGAGAATAAGTAATCCATTAATTTTAAAGCACCTTCAATGTTATCAGAAGATGAAGGAATACACCAAGAGTTACCCTTAATTGTTCTGTTTTCATCATAGTGACGCATTAAAGTCTTACCAGTGAAGTTATCTAATGCTTGATTATGAGTTACTGTATTTTCAGTACCCCACATTGTTAATGGAGGTAAAATAGGCTTAATACCCTTTACTTCAATGTTTCTTACAGGTTCTGCTCTATCAGATGACTTTGTACCAATACCATCAACAGCATCGTTAGCAACACATTGAGTTGCAGTATAATCATATTCCATTAAACCATAGCTATAATCTGAAGTTGTCTTCTTGAAGAATCTATTTAAGTAAGCATTACCATTCTTTGCAGAATCAGAATAATACCAGAAGTCACCTAAAATTAAGCCTTCAGAATATAATGCAGCTAAATTATCTAAAGCATCATAAGAAGCTTGAGAAGTTCTAGCATCATTTAATGTACCATTTTGTAAGAAATATAAGAAATCTTTTTCAGAAGTTAAACCTTGAACACCCCAAACTTGTGCAAAGTGTAACATATTTTGGATACGATTTGCAGCTTGTCCACGAGGGAATAATGTTTCAACTTCTTTATTCTTATCACCAGTGATTAAACCTGGGTTAGCTTTAACAACACGCATTAAAGCAACTAATTCATCAACGTTATAAGCAGCTTGTTCTTCAGTGAAGATTTGAGATAATTTAGTATAAGTCTTGCCTTCACCAACATTACCTTCAAATGCAGCATTTAAATAATCAATGAATTGTTCAGCTAATTGTTTACCTGTACAACCAGCTTCTAATAAAGCATTTTGTTGCTTAATGATATTAGTTGTTTGCTTAATAGTGATTTCTTTTGCTACACCATTTACAGAAACTTTAACCTTAGTTTGAGCATCTTTATAGTTGAAGTTATCATTAATGAATGGTTCATATTTAACAGCAGTTACAACATTTGAAGCACCATTTTTACTATTCTTAAGTTCGTTATCGAAAGCAGCATTACGATTATCTAATACTGTTTGAACGATTGTTGTATCCATAACGAAGTTTCTTTCAACGTCATTATATGAGTCGAAATATGGAGTGAAGTAAATAGCACCATTGTTAGTGATTTCTTCTTTTACTGATTGATTTTCATCAAGATATTTCTTGAAGTTTGGCATCTTGCCAGCATTGATATAAGATGTTAAATCAACAGCTTTACCAGCATTACCCATCTTATTGATGTTTGATGTAGAGTTATAGAATAAGTCAATTGCTTGCTTATTATCTAAATCTGACATAAAGTTGTTTGTTTGAACACCTGTGAAATTATCGTTATCGTTTGTAGCGTTATAACCACAAGCTTCCTTAACAGTAATATCACATTTCTTACCAAATTCTTCCCATGTTGGAAGTAAAGTGCCTGTTGTGTAAGTCTTACCATCAACAGCATTTGCAAATGATGTACCAGCAGTAGTACGATATGTAACACCTTGAACGCCGTTGTAGTTTAAATGTACATCAACACGTCCACCTGCACGATAAGTTTCCTTATCGCCGCCGCAGCTTGCGATTGATAATGCAGCAACTGCAGCTAGTCCGCATAAAGCGAAATTTCTTTTTTTCATTTTTTCTTCTCCTTCTCTTTTTCTATCTTTTTCTTTATTCTTTTACTCCACCAACGTTAACACCGGCTGCAAAGTACTTTTGTAGCTTAGGATAAATAACGATGATTGGAATGATAGAACATACAATAAATGCATATTGTAATGCATAAGTTGAGTAAGATAATTCCTTACCTTCATCAGCTGCCTTAATGATTTGGGCAATCTTAACTTTGATATAAACTGTTAAAGGTTGATCATCTTCACTTAATAACATTAAAGCCCAAATATAACCGTTCCAACGAGATACTGCATAGAACATTGCAACAGTTACAATAGAAGACTTTGACATTGGAATATATACTTTTGTAAGGATTTGGAATTCAGTTGCACCATCAATAGTTGCTGCTTCTTCGATTTCTGTTGGAATACCTGAGAAGTAGTTTCTTAATAAGATAATATTGAAAGCACTGAAACCTAATGCAACAATGAACATTTCACGATTGTTAACGCCAAATCTAATGAAGTTTTGTAAGTTAGGAATCATACCAGCATTGAACCACATAGTAAATACTAGCATAAAGTTGAATCCACGACCAAACATTAATCTTGGCTTAGATAGTGCATAAGCACCAGTGATAGCAACTAGCATAGATACTAAAGTACCATACATAGTAATATAGAATGAGTTACAGTAAGCTAACCAGAATGATTTTTCTTGGAAAACTTGTGCATATGTGCTGAATTGTAAGCCGATAGGCCATAATACAATTTCAGCATTATCTACAGCTTCTTTTGAAGATACTGAAGCAGATAGGATGTAGATAAATGGATATAAACAACATAAAGCAAATATTGTTAAGAATACATAAGCTAAAATTTTGAAGATAATCTCTGATCTGTCTAATCTTTTCATCATAATTGATTACCTCCCCTAGAATAATGAAGTAGATGATACACGTCTACTAATTGCGTTTGCACCTAATACTAGACACATAGCAATGATAGCATTAAATAAGTCTGCTACAATACCGATTTGTGGAATAGCATCACCTGCTTCAGATGAAGTATCCTTACCTGACATACGGTATACTAATGTAGAAATAATATCACCAGTTTCCCATGCTTTTGGTTTATCACCAATTAATAGTAATACTTTTTCGTAACCAACAGTTAAAATATGACCAATACGTGTAATTAACATGATTGATAATGTTGGTGCCATACCAGGGAATGTAATATATCTGATTTGTTGCATCTTTGATGCACCATCAATTCTTGCAGCTTCATAGCTTGTAGGTGAAATAGCAAGTACTGCAGCGAAGTATACGATTGAACCGTAACCAGCACCTTCCCAAATACCAGAAATTTGGTAAATAGGTCTAAAGAACTTAGCTTGAGATAATAATGTAGTAGTATTTACTGTAACACCATCATCACCAATTGTCCAACCAATTGCCTTCATTGCCTTGTATAAAACACCACCAGTGTATGATTGGTGTTCACCTTCACACCATAAACCAATAATTGATGTAATAACAACTAATGATACAAAGTGAGGTAAGTAAGCACATACTTGTAAGAAGCTTCTATAACCTAAAGACTTAACTTCACTGAATAATAATGCTAAGAAAATAGGAATAGGGAAACCAATTACTAAGCCATACATACTGTTTACAAATGTATTTCTAAATGATCTCCAGAATACAGGAGCAGAATCACCAAAGAAAATATTTTCTAACCATTTAGCTCCACACCATTGGAAGTTGTATAAAACATCTGAGTCATCGCCCCATTTAAAACCTGTTAAGATACCTCCAATAGGGAAATACTTAAATAGTACTAAGAATGCAAGCATTGGAATTAATAATACATAAAGACGCCAGTCTTTTGCTAAAGTTAATCCAATTCTTTTCCACTTGGAACGTTCAACTTCGTTAACGACATTTTGATCTCGTTCAACAACTTTTTGCATTTTTTAACACACCATCCTTTAAAACTTAATTAATCAAGAATCTATTGTGTCACTAGATTCTTTTTGTTGATTAGTAGATTCATCAGTATCTTCTTCTGATTTGTTTTCATTCTCGACCTCGTCTAAATCAGGAATTGAAAACTCTTCATCATTTTTTCTAATTTCTTCTGCTAATCTTTTATCCTCTAAAAGCTTCTCAGTAACATTACCGAAAGCTCCTTGAGCCCTTAAAACAATACCACCAATAATTCCAACTATTAGTCCAAATAAATTATATATAAATCCATTTGTCATATATTTAGTTATATTGGCTGTAAGCTCTTCACCTTCTTTAGAATTAACACGTGATATATAAGTTATCACGTTCCATCCTTCAGGTGATTTAAATATCATACATAATAGATTATATGCTAATAACTGCATTACATTATATATAATATAGTTAGCAATTACATATAAAACTATCATATAATTTTCTTTAAGCATCTTAGTTCCTTTTTTCTTAAAAACTATAACGCTTAATCCCGTAAACATTAATCCTATTACTATAGATATATAGGCTCTCCATTCATATGCTTCTCTGAAATATGGAATAGGACTTAGCCTACCGCCTATAAATGTTGCTAACGCTAAGAACGGAATTGTAAGTAACCCCCATTGATTCCATCTAGCAAGCGCTAACAAAACAATAAGTAATGAGATGCTAACTGTAGGTGCTGAATTAAGTACTAATCCAGACATATAGGTTACTGCACCTTCTAAGATGCATCCTATGACAGTTATCATAGCCAAATCTATTAGCATATATGATTTAATACTTCTTTTCATATTAACTCCTATTCAGCTATATCTATAAAAATTTCTGGATAAAGATTTAATCTTTTCATTTCTTTATAAAAACAATTAGCAACCATAAATGCACCTTCATATCTAAGATGAGTATTGTCATTTAATCCATCAGGTTTGCTTTCATAAAGTCCAGCTTCGAAATTCATATAGAATCTTTTAGATTTTTCTTCCCCTTCAGCTATAACTACCTCTCTTGTTTTTTCAAACAAGTCGATATAATCAAAATTATTCATTTTTGCTAAATCAATTACTGCATTTGGATATTCGCCATGGGTTTTTACTAAAACACCATTTTCAAACACATGCTCAGTTATTGATGTTAATAAGATAACCTTAGCTTTTTTCTTTAAAACCTCTAAGGCCATGAACTTTAGGTTTTCTTGATAACTTCCATAAGGTTCAGTATATCTTAATGGATCAGCTATCTTTAAATCATTATGACCAAATTCTATTAACACTAAGTCATTCTCTTTAATTTCATCTAAAGCTTCTTGAAACAAGCCTTGGTCTATAAAGCTTTTAGTACTTCTGCCATTTCTAGCAAAATTTTTAATAGGAACTTTAACAAACCTATCTAAAGCTTGTGGCCATCCTGTTTGAGGGAACTTAGAGAAATTATTAAATTGCATTGTAGAATCACCTAATGTAATAATTCTATTAATCATAAATCTTTACTCCCTAAATGAACACACTTATGGCAATAAGCGTTTTCATAGTTCATAACTTATTTTACCATTAGGCCTATTATTAGTCAATAGAAAATAAGTAACTTTTTAACATAAAAAAAGCCTTATTTTAAAGGAAAAAATTGTGTAAATACTGATATATTATGATATAATTTTATTGATAAAAGAAGGTGGAAAAAATGACTATCAAATTAACTCCAAATGATTCAATCAATGAAACACTTAAACATTGTTCAAAAAATGACGAAATTCTTCTATCTAATGGAATTTATAATGAAAAAGTTTTAATAAATGTAGACGGAATTAGTTTAATAGGAGAATCAAAAAATGGTGTAATTATTAAAAATAAAGATTTCTTCTATAAGATTATGTCTGATTTTAACGAATGTAACACTTTTAGAACTTATACAGTAGCTGTTACTGCTCCTAATGTAAAAATAAAAAATCTTACAATTGAAAATTCTTCTGTTCCAGCTGAAAAATATGGTCAAGCTGTTGCCCTACATGCAGATGGTGATAACTTATTATGTGATAATGTTATTTTAAGAAGTGAACAAGACACATTATTTACAGGACCATTACCAGAAGATTTAATAATAAGGCATCAAGGATTTTTAACT
>Ga0247609_10007896_pt1 | contig 10066 bp, 9 predicted proteins | sample 172DNAGHGlowgp2_FD_193487 | JGI IMG/M metagenome (GOLD analysis project Ga0247609, IMG submission 193487) | Sheep rumen microbial communities from Palmerston North, Manawatu-Wanganui, New Zealand - 1728 DNA GHGlow gp2 | ecosystem: Host-associated > Mammals > Digestive system > Stomach > Rumen ...
TGAACCGCCATTCCGCCTTGCCAGACGTTTAACATTTCGTCGAGATGATTTTGATAATAATCCCAGTCGAAAAAGAAAACGTCCCAGAGCCTCGCGCCCAATAGCCCGAAAAAGCCGCCGACTAAACCAATGTCGATTATAAATTTCTCGTAGCCGCGCCCGTCAACTTTCGCCATGAAATAGCCTACGCCCGTTGCTAAGAAAATCGACAGCGATAAAATCACGCCGTAAGAACGTATCGGGAAGTCGCCAACGTAAAATAAAAATTGATGCATTATAATTACTCCAAAAAAACTCTCGCGAAGAAATTTCTTGCGGGAGTTTTTGTTTTTTATTCGGCGATAATTTTCATAGTCGGGAAAAGCAAAACGTCACGGATTGACGGCGCGTCAGTCAGGAACATAACTAAACGGTCGACGCCAATGCCAAGCCCGCCGGTCGGGGGCATACCGTATTCCAAAGCGCGGATAAAATCTTCGTCCATAACGTGCGCTTCTTCGTCGCCGGCTTCGCGCTGTTTAAGTTGCTCCTCGAAACGCGCCCGCTGGTCAATCGGGTCGTTTAACTCCGTGAAACCGTTCGCCAATTCCCGCCCATATACAAAGAATTCAAAGCGGTCAGTAACTCGCGGGTCGTCGAAATTTTTCTTTGCAAGCGGAGAAATTTCCGTTGGGTGATGCGTGATAAAAATCGGCTGAATTAAATCGTCTTCAACTTTCGCCTCGAATGCCGCGTTCAAAATGCCGCCGATACCAAATCGCTTTTCGTAAGCCACGCCGATTGAATCAGCCATAGCTCGCGCCTCTTCGACGGTCTCGCACGACAGGAAATCTTTGCCGGTCTTGTTTTTAACCGCGTCATTCATGCTAAGGCAAGGAGCCTCCGCTAAATCAATTTCGACGCCTTGATAAGTGATTTTTGTCGTGCCTTTGACAGCTTCCGCCGCCGCGCAGACAATGCCTTTGGTGACTTCAATTAGGTCGCGATAATCGCCGTACGCTTGATAAATTTCGACGGAAGTAAATTCGGGATTGTGGCGAATGTCCATGCCTTCATTGCGGAAAACTCTGCCCAATTCGTAGACGCGCTCGAAACCGCCGACGATTAATCTTTTTAAGTTAAGTTCGGTCGCAATGCGCAAATATAAATCGGCGTCAAGGGTGTTATGATGAGTTATGAACGGACGCGCCGCCGCGCCGCCCGCTATCGTCGATAAAACCGGCGTTTCGACTTCAACAAAGTCGCGCTCGTCCAAATATTTTCTAATCGCCTTGATAGTTTTATCGCGCTTAATGAAAACGTCGCGGACTTCCGGATTCATAATCAAATCCAAATAGCGTTGGCGGTAGCGAATTTCAATATCTTTAAGCCCGTGGAATTTTTCAGGCAACGGGCGGAGCGACTTCGCCAAGATTTTAAAATCCTCAACGCGAACGGTTAATTCGCCGCGCTTGGTCTTGAAAACTTGCCCGCGCACGCCGATTATGTCGCCAATGTCCAAAAGTTTGAACTCGCTGTATTTTTCTTCGCCGAGAACGTCCAGCTTGAAATAAATTTGAATCGCGCCGCTTCTGTCGGCTAAAGTTGCGAAACTGGCTTTGCCGTGCCCGCGAATCGCCATTAAACGCCCAGCGATTGAAACTTCGCCCGCGTCGACTTCGCCTTCAATCGCTCCGAATTCTGCGCGGACATCCGCCGCATGGTGGCTGACTTCATAACGTGTCCCGAACGGCTCAACGCCCTTATCAATAAAGCCCTTAAGCTTTTCGCGCCGAATTTTAATCAACTCGTTTTCGTCAAGCGGCTGATTTTGAAAATTTTTTGCCATAAGTAATCCTCCTTAACAAGATTGCTTGAATATAACATTTCCCGCCGCGTTTATCAATCTTGCGTTGAAAAAAAGCGTCGCCCGTGTTAAACTTTGCCAAAAGTTTTCAGGGAGGCTTGAAATGGAAAAATATAGAGTAGTTCTCGTTGTGCTTAGCCAAAATTCTTTGAAAAGGGCACTCACAATCTTAAATTACGATAGGGCAAATCCGGTCGCCATTTTAATGGACAATAGCAATAAATCCGTGACGGTCAACGGCAAAATTAAAATTCCGGTGGTGCCGTTCTCCTTGCTGAATCAAATTATAAAGCAGGCGAAAAATTCTCTGTGGCTAATTTGCGGCAAAGGCTCTAATGATGACGCGCTCGCTAAGCTGAAAAATTTTTTAGTGGCTAACAATGTGTCCGAAAATAATATTATCAACTTTGAACTGACAGAGCAAATTAATCAATCATGGCTGGCTAATCTGCGCTACGTCGAAGAAAATCCGATTGATTGTTTTGCGACGGGCAACGCCTTCATGACGTGCGGACTTGATTTTAAAAATTTGCCTGGCGTCAAGGGCGTCAATCTCGCGACGTCTAATCAAGATTTGCGCCAAAGTTTTTTGACGGCTCAATATGTTTTTAAGCACGTTAAGCACGGCGCGATTAAATTTGTTTTCATCGGACTTGCGCCCTATTGCTTGCGCGTTGATTGTCGTAAAAATTTCTCGACCCGCTCGAATGATTTTTCCTACGCCTTTGCTTTGCGCGGAACTATCACGGTTAGTTCCAATCATGACAAATTGCTTGCTAATCTTATCGGCAACAATACCGAGAAAGCTTTTTTAAGCATAACGAGCAAGCAAGCCGATTTGAATTTCGACAGCATAAAATCTGCGCGGAATAAAACAATTTCAGTTGACGATATGACGGCTTGGGAAGAAGAGCTTGCCAGCCTGACGAAAACTTTTGACGCCGAAATTGTCGAAAATAATTTGCGCGTCTTAGAAAATTACGTAAAACTTTGCGTTGATAACGGCGCGAAACCTATTGCAATTGTATTTCCCTTTGCGCCCGTCATGAAAGAAAATTACAGCCGAGAAATTTTAATGCCACTTCGTCGCGAACTTTTCCAGCTCGAAAAAATTTATAATCTAATGGTCGTCGACATGTTCGACGCGCAAACCGATTATGATTGTTTCAGCGACTTGACGCACTTGAATTCAAAGGGCGCGGCTCTCGTGAGTACGGCGATTGATTTCGGATTGCGCGGAAAAGATTTTTTGCCGCTCGATAAAATTTCCGGCATGAACTACAGAGAAATTTTTAACGTCTCGAACTTTCTGGCTAAGGACACTTACAACGCCAGCTTAGAAAAATATTTCAAGCTCGCGGCTAAGAAAATTCGCGATAAGAAAAAAATCCACGTCGGCTTTGTCAGCGACGACCCGTCAATGTGGTGCGGCGATTTTTTGTTCAATCTCTTTGCGAATGATAAGCGTTGCGAGACAACTTTTTTCCTCTGCTTGCAAAAGAGTTTGCGCAATCAACCACTTGTCGTGGAGGATTTTAAGCACGGCGTTATAGATTTCAAAGCCCGTAAAATAAACGTTGTCGCCGTCACCAATGATGAGCAAACTTTTCCCGCGCAGGACGTGCTGATTTTTTTGCGCCCGTACTTTGATTATCTGCCCAAAGCTTTTGCGCTGTCTTCAATCGGCGCGGAAACTTTGTTGGCTTATGTGCCTTACGGCTACAACATGACGAATTGGAATATTTACGACACGCCGATTTATCATCTTGCCTGGAAACTTTTCTTTGATACGCAATTTCATATCAACTTGCTAGAAAAGGAATGTCGGACGGGAATGCCGCGGGGAATTTACAGCGGCTATCCTAAACTCGACGCCTTTTATAAAAATCCCGACGCGCTCAAATTTGATTGGAAGATGACGCGCCCAGACGCAAAGAAAATCATTTGGGCACCGCACTGGTCGATTGCTAGCGGCATTTTCTATTCAACTTTCCAACACAACTATAAATTCATGTACGAATTTGCGAAGGCGCACCCGGAAATTTCTTGGGTTGTTAAGCCGCACCCTATGTTATTTGCTTCGGCGGTCGGGCACAAAGTTTTTTCGTCAAATGAGGCATTCAAGAAATACCTGCAAGCTTGGGACGCCTTGCCCAATGCAAAAGTTTATTCGGGTTCTTATTATCAAGGGCTTTTCGCTACGTCCGACGGCATGATTATGGATTGCGGCTCGTGGCTCGGCGAATACCAATACACTCACAAGCCAATTATTTTCTTGACTCGCGACACGCAAAAATTTAATGCGCTTGGCACGGAACTCATGAAAGTGCTTTATCGCGTCGACGGCAAGAACTTAAAGGGAATTTCGGAACTTGTGCAGAAAGTTTTTATCGAAGGCAAAGACGAAATGTTTAACGCCCGCCAAAAATTTTTTGATAAGCATATGAATTACATGGCGGCGAATAATATGACTGCCAGCGAATTTATTTTCAAGACTATCTCGAAAGAATTAAGGCTCTAAAATAAAAATCCCGCCAAGTTTTTCGACGGGATTTTTTTCTGCGCATTATCGTCATTCAGCAATTTCAGGAATATTTACTTCGGGCGCGTCGAAAGTTTTATCCAGCTCCAAAATTTTATTATCAACGACATTATATTTAATGTGCTGATACTCGTTGCCGTCAAGGGAAATGTCGTCCGCGAATTTAACTTTCTTATCCGCCTTGACCGTAACTTTGCCGTAGAAGTCAACTATTTTATCTTTCCAATTAAAAATCGCAGTGTCCGAAGTTATCGCGACGCCTTTTTTATTTTTAAAGTCGACGTTGCCAGTAACTTCAGCGGTGCGCGTCGCCCATTCTAAATAGGCGCGGTCGCAACTAAAAGTTATATCTTCTTGCACGAGTTTAACATTTCCTTGCGTCCAACATTTTTGATTGATAACGCTGACCTGCGCCTCGTCGGCGGTAATCTTCGCCTTGAAACCGTGATTATTCACCGTGACTTGAACATTATCTTTCAGAACGTAGACGCCCTTGAAAATGTCGAAGTAAGTTTCGCCCGCTGATATGTCGGGAGCTTCGGCGAAAGTTCTGCCCTGCGCAATCAGAATCATCAGCAAGGCAATCGCGAAAATTTTTACAGCTTTCATTTAAAATCCCTCCCAAAAATATGAAACTAGCGTAGCGCAGCGGAGCGTTCCGGCGCGGCGATTTGTCCGAACAGTTAAACGCTAAATCGCGTCCGCTGGGTCAAGCGTCACGCTTGCTCCTCATAAGTTGGATAAAAATTAACGTTGCGTCGACGACCGCCGCGATTAACACAATTAAAATTATTGAATCCATTTCGATGCGCCCCGACGAATTTAGAACCGGCGACGGGTGCAAGGAAAAATACATGCGCGGCACTATGAAGACTAAAAACGGAACCGTCAAGACGCTTAGCAGTGAATAAACCGCCGAGACTTTAGCGCGAACTTTTTCGTCAGCGACCGCCGCCCGCAAAGTCAGATACGCGCCGTAGATTAGAATCAAGATAAAAATTGTCGTCTGGCGCGGGTCCCAATTCCAGTACGCGCCCCAAGTCAATTTGCTGAAAATCGCGCCGCTTATCGTCGACAGTAGCACGAAGATAAATCCTAATCGCGCTGCTCTCTCGCTTAATCTATCGAAGGAAAAGTTAGACGTTCGTAAAAATTTCGCGGCGAAAAATGCGCTCGCAAAAAATGCTATCACTGATACCCAAGCCGTCGGCACGTGGAAAAAAATTATCTTCGCCAAATCGCCCAGCCCTTTTATCGGCGGCACTAAAAAAATAATCGCCGCGATAATTGCGGCAGTCAGTAAGATTAAAATTTTGTTCATCGAAAAGCCTCACAGATAATCGTACAGGATTGAAGACGCCGTTATCAAAATTGAATCGAACGCCGCTATCACAATAAGCGAACTTATATCGAACGCCGCGCCCGTGAATGATATTTCCGTCAGCGCGATTGCGGGCAGGAAAATTGGAAGTGTTATCGGGAAAAGCAATATCGGGAAAAGTCCGCCCTTGACTGTCGCCGAAGTCGTCAAAGCCGCCGTCAAAGTTCCCGCCGCTGCTAAGCCCATTAGCCCTAAAAATATTGTCGCGATTAGCAAGAAAAAATTTTCTGTCGGCGCGTCGAACAGAATAAAAAATATCGGCAGAATAAAAATTGTCAGCGCGACCAGCGATAAGAATACATAAATCATTTTGCCGAAAAGAATTGCCTGCGCGGGTGCGTAAAGTTTCAGCGTCGGGAGAGTTCCGGCGGTTGCTTCGTCGTCGAAGGTACCCGATATGCCCGCACTCGCCGCGAAAAATATCACGACCCATAACAACGCCGCTAAAAATTTTGGTTCAATAAATGCGCCGCCCGTCGATAAACTTAAACTTGCGGTCGACGTCAACGCGAACATCATCATTGCCGCGAAAGTTGCGCGTCGCCTCGTGCCGATTAGAAAATCTTTTCTTAGAATCGCTACGACAGCTTTAAAACGGGAGTTGGATAATTTCATCGCAAATATCAACCTCTGCGCGGTCGTTGGTCGCCAGCAAAATAATTTTATCGGGCTTAGCGGCTTGAATCGCCCTGAAAAATTTTTCTCGCCCCGCGTCGTCAAGATTGGCTGTCGGTTCGTCGAGGAGCCAAATATCAGCGTCGACACTAAGCAGGATTGCAAATTTCAGACGTTGCCGCATGCCCGTCGAAAAGTTTTCTACGCGAACGTTGCCGAAAGTTTCAAGGTCAAGCCCAACGCGCTCGCCCAGTTCCAAAATATTTTCCGCAGATAAATTCTTCCCGCACAGTTCGGAAAAAAATTTCAAGTTCTCAATCGCAGTCAAGTTGTCGTAGATTTTCATTTCAGGCGCGACCGCCGCAATTTTTTTATCGGCAAGGAATTTAACTTCGCCGCTATCGGGCTTAAGAATTTTCCCGGCAAGTTTAAGGAAAGTCGATTTGCCCGCGCCATTGGCACCCGTCACGCCGATAATTTTTCCGCCGCGCAGTTCCAACGAAATATTTTTAAAAAGTTCATGCCGCCCAAAGCTCAAGCTTACAGAGTCGAAGATAATCACTAAATTTTATCCTTGTTTAGCCGCATCCAATGTTCGCCGCATTCAACTATTCCCGCCGCTTGCATTTGCGAAATTTCCCGCGTCAAAGCCGAGCGATTGCATTCCAATTCTTTTGCTAGTTGCACGCGCCCTGGCACCCGCACATATTCTGATTCTTGGCGGCGTTCGCGCTGTAGCAGATATAAAATCACTCGTTCGCGCAAAGTTTTTTGGCTTAGCAATTCTACCTTTTGCATCATCAAAACATTTTTGCGGCTGAACGTTTCCAGAAGATTTTTCATAACAATTCCGTGCGTTCGTCCGAGTTTTGGTCCGGCAATTAGCAAAGCGCGATACGGCAACCACATGATAGTTGAAGGCATAGTAAGTTGAACGCTGGTTGCGATTAAATCTTCGCCGAGTATAGCCGAAGTTGCTCCGAACATCGCGCCGCTTTCGAGTGAATGACCAACGGATTCATTGCCGAGCCGGTCTAGTGCTAAAATTTGCGCTTCGCCCTTGACGATGATTCCGATATTGGCGTTGGGCGCGAAGGCTTCTAAAACTCTTTCGCCGCGTGAATAGCGTTTAATTGTCGTGCCCGTGAACTTTACGAACTGTTCAATTTCGTCCGGCAATAAATCTTTAAAGAGCGGCACGCCTTGCAAATCTTCACCTTTCAACGCCGCTCACCTCCTATAAAAATTTTTCCGATTATAACACGCCGCATTTTATCACACGGTTATAAATGTCACAACCGCAAATTATTGACGGCGCAAAATTAACTTGCTAAACTTTCTGCGAGGTGAAATTTATGGACAAAGAAATTACGGTAATCGGCGCGGGCGTCGTTGATATTTTGGTCGGTGCGGTTGACGAGAAAATTTTAACGAGCAGTTCTTCGCCAATGAATTTTATAAAAATGTCCTTTGGCGGCGACGCGCTCAACGAAGCGATAGTTCTTTCGCGGCTGGGCAAAAAAGTTCAATGGATTAGCAAAGTTGGCGACGACGACGCGGGGCAACGGGTTTTAAATTACGCGGAGGAAAATGGCTTATCGGTTGCGGGCGTGAAGATTGAATCGGGTTTGGAAACGGGCATAAGCATTGCTTTGATTGACGAGCGCGGCGAACGACGCTTTCTGACGAATAAGCAAAGCAGTCTGCGGAAATTGGCGGCGGAAGATATTCTTCCACACGTCGACGAAATGGCGCAGATAGTTTCATTCGCGAGCATGTTTGTTTCTCCGCCTTTGAACATTCCGGCTATGGAGGAAATTTTTAGTCGGATAAAGTCGGCAGGGAAAATTTTAGCGGTGGACGCGACGCGGGCTAAGAACGGCGAGACTTTAAGCGACTTGAAAAATTTACTTGCGCAAATGGATTATTTCTTCCCGAATGAGGCGGAACTTGCGACGCTGACGGGCGAGCACGACGTTAATAAAAATATTGCGGCGTTGCTAAGTCACGGGCTGAAATGCGCGGTTGTCAAATGCGGCGGCAAAGGTTGCATAATCGCTACGAAGTCCGCGCAGATTGAAATTCCTGCTTGCCGCGTTGAAAAAGTTATCGACACGACGGGCGCGGGCGATTGTTTTGCGGCGGGCTTTTTATGGGCGTTGTCGGAAGGGTGGCGGCTTGAGGATTGCGGGAAATTTGCCTGCGCGGTCGCGAGCTGTTCAGTTGAAGAAGTCGGAGCGGTCGCGGGCGTGACTTCGTTGGAAAAAGTTATGGAGCGTTACTCATGAAGGATTTAACTTTGCCGCAAATACTTTTCAGCAAGATTTTTCGCGCCGTCGTCGAGTTTGAATTGATTGACGCGGGCGACAAAATTTTAATCGGCATATCGGGCGGCAAGGACAGCTTGCTTTTAACTTACGCGCTGGCTTGCCTCAAGCAAAGGACTAAAAAAAATTTCTCACTTGCCGCGTTGACTATCGACCCGAAATTTAGCGACGACTTTTGCGAGAAAATTCTTGCCGTCAAAAATTTCTGCAATGAACTGGGCATTAATCACGAAGTCCGCGAACTTGACATTGCGGGCTTGATTCGCGAGCAGGATAATAAAAGCCCGTGCTACACCTGCGCATATTTTCGCCGCGCCCTTGTGAATCGCTATGCAAATGAAATCGGCGCAAATAAAGTTGCCTACGCGCATCATCTCGACGACGCCGTTGAGACTTTTTTTATGAGTTTGCTATCAACGGGGCAACTGAATACTTTTCGCCCGAAAACTTTTCTTGACCGGACAAATATAACGGTGATTCGCCCGCTTGTTTACGTTCGCGAGTTTGAAGTTGAGAAATTTGCGCGGCGGCAAGGCTTCAACGTGCTGAAGTCCCCTTGTCCGTTTGACGGAACGACTAATCGCCAGCGCGTCAAGGAACTTATTCACGACCTTGAAAAAGATTTCCCCGACCTGTTCAGCCATTTAGCGGCGGCTTTGCGGAAAAATTCTATCGGCGAACTTTGGGACGCGCCTAAAACCCGCGACCAAATGCGTCAAACTTATTTTTCATTCAAGTAACAAAAAATCCCTCGCAATAGTTGCGGGGGAAATTTTTTATTTTATCTTTCTGAAGTAGAGCCAAGCGATTATCAAAATGCTGATTACGATAAACGCCGCGCTGAATTTATGTCCGAGTTCTAACAGATATTCCCAATTATCGCCGAGCAGAACGCCCGCGTACAAAATTAACGCTGTCCACGGCAACGAGCCGGCAAAAGTATAGAACAGGAACGGCGGGAACTTTACCTTTGCGAAACCGGCGGGCAATGATATAAACGTTCTAATAACCGGCAACATTCGACTAAAGAACACTGCACGGATTCCATATTTATCGAACCAATTTTGCGCAAGGTCGACGTGCGACTTTTTAATCAGAAAATATTTGCCGTACTTGTCGACGAACTTTCTGCCGCCCGTCGCGCCGACGACGTAAGCAAAAATCGAACCCGCCATGCCGCCAATCATACCGGCAATCATTGCGCCAGTAAAAGTCATTCGCTCCGCGCTGACAAGATAGCCCGCGAAACCTAAAATCAATTCGCTTGGCACGGGGATACAAGCATTTTCCATAGCCATTAGGATAGCAACGGCAAGATAGCCCCACGAATCAATAAAACTCAAAAAAGCTTGGAA
>Ga0247609_10007897_pt1 | contig 10066 bp, 7 predicted proteins | sample 172DNAGHGlowgp2_FD_193487 | JGI IMG/M metagenome (GOLD analysis project Ga0247609, IMG submission 193487) | Sheep rumen microbial communities from Palmerston North, Manawatu-Wanganui, New Zealand - 1728 DNA GHGlow gp2 | ecosystem: Host-associated > Mammals > Digestive system > Stomach > Rumen ...
ATATAAATAAATGATTGGTTTTTTTACTTCTGTATGGGAATCAAATTCATAAACATTTGGACACAAAGCTTCAATATCAAGCCAATTAGGAATAATTCATATTTTAATTAATCATGCCAAAACTCATCAAGCCACAAAAAAAGATACTCACGTTACAAGTCAGATTTTCAATCATTTTTTCATTTTCTTTTATATTTGTAATATAAACTATTCTACATTTGTTTCTGTAGATGCCTTATTATCTCAGTTTTTTGATCATTCATTATCAGTATTCTCTGGCAAATCGTTTTCATCTATTCATAATCATAATCTCGCTCTGGTTTCAGCATCCACGAACTCCCTTCTTCTTCCATACTTTTTAGCAGAATATTCCTTAAGAATTGGAACTATTTTCTTGTTTTGATAATCTTGCGTATATATTGAATTCATGCTAAACACACGCGTTGTTGCATTATCAATATTTAGTTTTACATATGATTTATAGTTTGCTATTCACACAATATCTTGTCACGAAAGAACTGGCGCGTATTCTTTTTCCAAAAATTCAGCATCTGGAGCTCCAACTTTAAATGACATCATAGTTCAAACATTACCAAATACCGCAGATTTTACATCATTCTTTCAACCTCACGTATCTCATAATCATTTAGGAGGATCTAACTGTGCGATATACTGATGCGCCATAATCAATCCAAGTCTATATTTTCTGGCCTCAGATAAAATATCCGCAAAAGTTCATGACACAAAGTTCTGGAATTCATCGACATACAGATAGAAGTCCTTTCTATCCCTCTCCGGAATTGATGCCCTGGCCATGGCTGCATTATAAACCTTAGATACGATAATCATACCCAAAAGCTGAGCGTTCATTTCTCAAATTTTACCTTTTGAAAGATTAATAAGCAAAACTTTCTGATTATTCATAATATCATCAAATTTAAACGCAGATTTTGTTTGTCAAATAATATTTCTTATAAGTCTGTTTGTATTAAATGATACAAATTTAGAAGAAAAATATGGAATAATCTCTTGCTTTTCTCTATCTCACATAGCATTATAAGTTTTTTCCCATCGATTTCTTACTACAGCATTCGTCACTTTCTTAAGCTTAAATTCACGAAAACTATCATCTGTAAACAATCTTGTAACATCAAGCAATGTTGGTCTATCCTCAAAATCTTCAAGTAAAGTCAAACTTCCATATTTAAAATATTCTTGGATTCTTGGTCAGAATATTTCCGGTCAGAACATTTTTAAGAAAATTTCTGTAGCATCATTTACCGTCCTATCCGCTTGATCAAGATTATCGATTTCATAAAGATTGAGTCACATTGGTCTTTCTTCATCTCAAGCTTCAAAATATACCACATCCTTAGCTCTTTCTTTCGGAATATAAGCAAGCATATCTTCAGCAAGATCTCCGTGAGGATCAATTAAACATAATCAATCCCCATTCCAAATATCTTGCCTCGCTAATGTTTGCAAAAATACAGATTTTCAAGTACCTGATTTTCAAATACAATAATGATGTCTCGTTCTATCATCACGTTTAATATACACTGGAGAATAGACATTTCTATAAATATTTACTCACAAAAGTACTCATCACTTATAAGTCTTATATCATTTAACCTGTCTTTCTTTTTTTATACCTAAGAATATTTTTCAATCTTTTTCTGTAATCCCATTTTTTTGTTTTTCCTCATCAGAGCATTCTGAAATAGGCTTTATAATTTCCTCTTCCTTCAAAAACCTCACAAACAAAAATCCCTCCTTTTCAACTATATTATTTTCTGACAATTCTTCAGCAGAGCACTCAGAGATTGGTTTTACTACTTTTCAATTATCAGTTTTTACGGCCACAAAATATATTCAATCCTTTTCCATAATATCACCTCCAATACATTCTGAAATAGGTTTCAGATCCTCTTTTTTGTTAACAATCTTTACAAAAATCCCATTTTTTTCTTGATAAACATTGTGTTCCTCTTTCTCCTTTCCAGTACACTCATCCAACAACTTTAAAATCTCAATCTGATCTGTTTTCGTTCAAACGGCCCAATGATGAGTATATTCATCAAGAATTGTTGATAAATTTCATTTTTTATACTTTTCTGCCAACACTCACGATATCACACGGCCATTTCGATCACTATCATCAAACATTGGCAAATTACTTGGAGGAGCCACAACTTTATACTGCATTCGCTCTATTACTGGAGAACGATTATATAATCCATCTGGAAAATGAAATAATGATGATAACTCATTCGTCGAAAAATACGAATATTTAGAAAAAAATCATGTCAAATATGTATATACTCATGCCGTCCACAAAGGTACGAATAAAAATCCGAACACATCATGTTTTAAATTAGAGCACTCAAGAGCATTACTATATTCATCACTATACACATTATATGCACCCTCCAAGTTATTAATAATCTGTTTTGGCCTTTCTTTAACATTACTGGATGCAATAATTGAAACTGTAGAACGAAAAGTTGGATTTGCTGCTTCCTCTCACATAGCATTCCTACTATCTTCTTTAGCTTTTACCATACGCACCATAGTAACATCCTTCTCTTCTTTCTTTATAGAAATAAGTCTATTACGAGGTCAAAAAACAGCAAATTCAAACCACTTAAACGGATTTATTAAATTTCTTCGATCTCGCCATCTTCTTTCATAAAGATCCAAATTCTTATATAATCTATCAGCTGCAACCTGCCTACGAATATTAAATACTGATTTTTCTGGCTTTACAACAAAGACAATACTTACCGTATCCTCTGCACTTACCTTACCCATAGAATCTATTATATTATTTATTGGATCATCTGGAATATTTTTATAAAGTTTTATCGTATAAAGTGGATCTTTTTTCGTTTCAAGAACTTGAACATCCGAATACTTTCTTTTAAAAAACTTCGGTCTCGAAACTCTTTCAATAGATGCGGCCGAATATTGAGAAGCTATAGCACTTTCAACCATTTCTTGATATTCTGGATATGTTCAGACCAAACAAGAAAGCTGTCAATTTTCATATTGATAAACAAAAACTAATTTATGTTTTCAAAATAAAAACTGCATTATTTTTTCATGAGTACTAACTTCATTCATTTTATGAAGGTTTCCCAGAACCTGAGACATTCTTCAAATTTTTTCCTTCATATCTTTCGCTATTTCTTTTTCTTGCTCACGATCAGACTTTGCATCTCATCTAGGTAAAAGAACCTTTAAAAAGATCAACCTATAAGAATTACAAAATCAATAAAAATATCTCAAAAACGCTTTTAGCATCCTTATAAAGATACCCAAAAATATTATCACAAAAAAAACAACAAGCAAATATTTACCAATAAGCAATAACGATTGTCCTAACTCTTTCGGATTACTATAATCAATTTCAGACAAAGACTGTACAGTAGCCATAAATTTATTAGTTACAATTTCTTCAACTGGCTGCTTATCATCGACTTTACTTGTTCATTCTTTTTCTGTTTGTTTCCATTTTTGCAAATCGGCTTCTACTTCCGTAAACCCACCATAATAGGAAAGACAATCACGTTTATCTTTTCATCGAGAGTTATCTGTAAGCTTAGAAATATAATTTATTTGAGAAAAATCTTTCACAAACTGATCGTGAAGTAATATTACACAACTTTCTTTATTAATTCCCATCTTTCCACAAATAATACAACTCATAAAACATACATAATTATACTCTAAAAGACTGAAAAAGTCAAAAAAAATCAGACTTTTTTACAATCAAACAATACAATTTAAATTATAAAAACTCTTGTACGAGAACAAGAGTCTTACCAAAAAGATCTATATTAAAATATCTCTTTATCACAAAAATCTTTGTATTTTTACCAATTAGTAGCAATATCAAGTCAATTTGGATGTTTTTTTACAAAGCCTCACGTATCACAAACTATTCATTCACCAAGACTTGTTGGTAACTTTGTCCCTCTCGGTCTTGTTTTTAAATTAGCTGCAACCATCACATAATCACCAAGCATTTTAACTCAGTCTTTCCTTACATAATAAGGATACTCTTTTTCAGAATACCCCTTCTTACGCATCGTTTTAACAACACCAGACATATCAAGATTATAATATGTCTCCCTGCCAGACGGTCAATTGAACACTCATGCATTTTTTGTCAATCTATCAGAAGTTACATTTTCGACCCTATATCAAGATTTTCTTTTAAGGTTTACTTCTACGATAGAATTAGCCAATTCATTTAACTCCTGCCTCGCCTCATTAACAACAAAGCTTTCAGAGGTTACATCAACAATATCATGACCTCTTTCCACATACATTTTTTGGTTTCATAATTTTAACATTGCTACAATATTAATAATGTAAAATATTACAGTCATATTATACATTTAAAAAAAAATTTGTCAAATTTTGAGAGACTTTTTTAAGATTCCCTTTTTAATTTAAATTATAACCTCTAATTATAAATAAAAATTTTTCTATTTCATTTCAACTTGAAATTCATAATATTCCTCAAAAAGAAAACATATAAAACAAAAAAATCACTAATAAATAGAAAAATATGCTTACTATTATTGGATCACCGAAACCTGCTGTTTTTGAAGCGACACAAGAAACAGCAACTGAACGTGCAGATGAAAGCTTCAAATTCATCTGCAGGAATATTTTGGAATACGGCTCTTTTGATAAAAATCCACGTCCAAAATATTCTGATGGAACTAGTGCCCACACTATTTCCGTAAATCATGTAACACAAGTGTTCGACCTACAAAACAAAGACTTTCCCCTCATTTCTTTAAGAAATATTGCGGTCAAAAGCGCAATTGGGGAGATCCTTTGGATTTACAAAGATCAGTCAAATGATCTCAAAAAACTATCTGAATACGGTGTAACATGGTGGGATGATTGGGACATCGGCGATGGTACTATCGGTCAATGTTACGGTAAAACTGTAAAAGACCATAATATTATTGATAATCTTATCATGGATCTCAAAAAAGATCCTGACAGCCGTCGTCATATTATAAGCCTCTATCAATATGATGATTTTGAGAAGAGACATGGGCTCAAACCTTGTGCGCTATATAGCGAATACAACGTGAGATACAACGGCAATGATACTTATCTCGATGGATTTCTTCTTCTACGTAGCTCTGACTATGTAATGGCTGGTGCCATCAACCAAGTTCAATACATTGCCCTCCTCATGATGCTTGCTCAGATTTGTGGCTATAAAGTTGGAACTTTTACCTGCACTTTGGTAAACTGTCAAATCTATGATCGCCATGTGGATGCTGTAAAGGAAATGCTCAATCGTGAATCAATTCCGGCTAATCCTTATCTTGAAATTACTAACGACTGCAAAAATCTCAATGAATTCAATCTCAATGATTTCAAAATCAGAGATTACCCAAGAGATATTATCAACACCAAAAATCCAAAACTCAAACTGGATATTGGAATTTAAAAAATTTCATCATCTAAAAAACGTAGGAAGGAACTCTCTTACCTTTTTTTTATTTTTCAAATTTTTATGCAACAGTTAATCAGAATTTTATATTTCAATTTTCACTCTCAAATATATCTGAACGTGTATCTCCGTCACAACTACCTTCTGAAACATCTATAATCAACGCTTCTTCTTTTAAGAATTCTGCGAATTCTTTAACGATACTTTTTATATCTTCGCTATTTGATTGATAATGCATATTCACTCTAGCATCTACTGAAAAATCTGCATCTTTTCTCATTTGATTGAGAAATCTAGAAATCTCACGAGCTATTCACTCTCTTTTAAGATCATCTGTGATTTCTAGATCTAATTTTACGATTGTGTTTCACTCAACAGTAGTATCATTCCCATCCAATCATTCATAAACTACTTCATAGTCAGATTCTTCTAATTTCCAATTATGTCACGCGTTATCAAAGACTTCAATTCAACCATCCACCTCACGAACATTTCAATACTTTCAGTTGGCAATAATCTGTCACGTATCTTTCCCAAATTTAGCAGAAAGTTGACTTCATAAAGGTTTATATATCTTGGTAATTGGCTTATCTGACTGATAAATGTCTACACCTTTTACGTTGATTTCTTCCATGATAATATCTCAATATTTCTTCAAAAGTTCTTTTTCGTTAAGCATAATATATTTAAATTAATAAAACACCAATTACTTATAATAATGTATCAAAAAAATGCAAATATTTATTAATATTATTAAAAATCCAAATAAAAAACCATGCAAAAATACAAATTATAGGAAATCTTGTCATCCTGTATAAACACTTTTACAAAATCTTTCGTTTATTTCATTAATAAATAGATTTATGCCAAATAACAAATTCATTAAGCATTTTTTATAATATCTTTTTGCTTATTAGTCAAATTTGACATATTCAAGCCAACTGAAGTTTTTGATAAAAATTCCGCCTGTTTATCACTTATTCTTGTTAATCAATTCAAATCAAGATGTTTTATATTTGACAAAGATTTTGCCTGATTATCTGTTATTTTCTTCAGTCAATTTGCATCCAATGTAATTAATCATGATAAAGCTTCCGCCTGTTCATCAGTTATATTAACTAGTCAATTTAACCATAGTCTCTCCGCTTTTCACAATCATCAGGCTTTCTCACTTGTCAAATTCTTCAATCAATTAAGATAGACTTCTTCCAAACCTCATAAAGCCTCTGCTTGCATTTCCGTTAAGTTTCTTAATCAGTCAAGAGATAAAGCCTTTCATCCCCCCAATAATTCTGCTTGTCTATCGGTTATATTTTTTAATCAATTAAGCCAAAGCATTTTTAGTTTTGACAAAGATTCTGCCTGCTTATCCGTTATTTCTACTAATCAATTAAGAGATAAGGTAAGACCTATTTTTGATAAACTTTCTGCCTGCCCATCTGTCATTCTCGCCAATCAATTAAGAGACAATATTTCAACATCTGATAATACCTTCGCTTGTCTGTCTGTTATGTTCATTAATCAATCCAAATATAGAAACTTCACTTCAGACAAGAGCTCTGCTTGTCTATCTGTTATACTTGATAATCAATTGAGAGACAATACTTTAACATTTGACAAGAATTCTATCTGCTCATCTGTTACCATTTTTAATCAATCTAAATGAAGATAGTGTAATTTTCATAACTCTTTTGCCTGCTCATTTGTTAAACTCATCACCGAAAGATTTACCCATCAACGATTATCTTCCTTCGCATAATCTATTATCTTGTCGAACTCCTCATTTGTAAGAAAAGATTTTCTACACAAAGAATTAAATTCATCTTCTGTAATATTTACTTTTTCTGTGTTAGGTTTATCTTCTATAATCTTTTCCTCTGTTTTCTCTTCTTTTTTATTATCCTTGTTAGCATGGATTTCTCATTCAAGTTCCAATAGCTTTTCTTTTATAAAATTTAATTCAGATTGTAATTTCTCCGGAGATTCTATCATTTTAATATTTTATTAATTTAATTAAAAAACTTATACCCATTATAAGCAAAAATATTTAAATTGTCAAATTTTAGCAGACTTTTTTACTTGTTGTTTTTTTACAACAAAAGATTACAAACAACTATTGTTTTTAACAGAATTATTCTCAATGAAATCAATTCTCAAAAATCTGAAAGTCTATAAACTCTGACATGGATGAATCTGAATTTCATCACTTTCTGATGGAAAAAAAGTTTTGATAAAATGATGAGCTTTACCTGGAAGTACTGTGGATGTAATCATAGTAAAAAGGAGAAAAGACTATATTGAAGCACATATCGTAGAAACTAAAAAATACGATGAAAAAATGGCTGATGGAGAAATTTTTTGTCCTCATTTTTTCATTCCAAAATGAATCAGTAAAACTAATACGTGAACTGAAAAAATAGGTTGTGGATGATGTAAATGGCAGATGATGAGCTATCAAACTCAATTATGAATTAAACAGCAACTCGTAGAAGATGCTTTCAAAAAGTTGAATAAAAATTTGGAAGAAAAATGAAAAAAAATCCAGATTTTACCAATTATTCCATCTCCATTAGATAAATGATATAGAAATAAAATCGAGTTTAGTTTTGGAGTTTATAAGCAACAAAATCCTGAATTTCGTAAATGAATAAAAGAATGAAAATCTGAAGAAGAAATTTTAAAAGAATGAATTCATAAATATGATATAGATGCCAATCAATGTTGTGGTTTCCATAAACAATGAGAATTTGCAAAAATCGTGAATGTAGATAGTTGTGGATTAATATCCGAAAAAATGAACCAGATTTATGAAACAATTAAAATTTTGTGTTTCAATTCATGATTACCAGTTTTTGACCAAAAGACTCATCAATGATTTTTTCGTCATTTAGTTATTCGCGAATGAATTCACACTGAACAATTAATGGTAAATCTTTCCATTTCTTTTGGAAATTTAGATGCTGAACAGACTAAACTTTGGGAACAACTTATGGAAGATTTTCAAAAAAATGAATTTTTGAAAAAAAACGTGACAACCTTTGTTATCACATATAATGAATGACTTTCAGATACTGTAAAAAATGACCAATCTGAAACTAAAGTTTTTTGGTGAGATGGATATATTCATGAACAGCTAAATTTTGTACAAAATAAGAAAAATAAAGATGAAATAGTAGACGAAAATAATGAAAACTCTGAACAAGAAATAAATAATGAAACTAAATTAACATTCAGAATTTCTCCTTTTTCTTTCTTTCAAACCAACACTTTGGGAGCGGAAAAATTATTCTGAACAGCGTTTAATATGCTATGAAATATCGAGTGAAATCTATTAGATTTATATTGTGGAGCTGGAAGTATTGGATTGTCATTATTGAAACAAAATAACTGAAAAAATAAAGATTCAGAATTGATTTGAATTGAAATAGTGGAAGATGCAATTCGTGATGCAAATGTAAATGCAAACATAAACTGACTAGAAAATCAGACTTTTTTTGTAGCTTCACCTTGTGAAAAAGTTTTGAATAAATTTCCAGAATTAGAAGAGAAAATCAAAAATATCGGAGTAGTTGTAATAGATCCACCTCGTGAATGATTACATCCAAATGTGATTAAATGGATTGGAAATTTAAAAAAAGAATATAAATTCAAACTTCTCTACATTTCATGTAATCCTGTAACAATGGCAAGAGATATCGAACTGCTAGTAAATGAGCAATGATTTAGTACAAAAGAAGTCCAACCAGTGGACATGTTTCCCCACACACATCATATTGAAAATATTTGTGTTTTAGAATAATTTTATTTACTGAGAACTCTAGTACTTTCTAAAGATTTGAGAAAGAATGTAAAGTTATTTGCCATATCCTCAATACTATTTCATTCATAAAAATTATATTCTTGTGTAAAAATAGTTAATGGATCAAATTGTGTTCGTTCTTTGCATTCTCCAAAAAGCATTGGATAGCTTGGGAATAGCATATATCAACAATATCAAATAGGAATCCATAATTCATCTTTTAACACTCGAACCAAAAGATAAAATTCTCCAGAACCAGCTCATTCACTGATTATCTGATAAATATAATCAGCATATCAATTATTTTGGTGTAAAACAATTGGTCAACGTTCTGGGGAAGATCACTGTAAAATAGCATCTGTATAATATGGAAAAGTATATCAATATTCATTTTGAATCCACTCTAACATACTTCCATTAAATACAATTCATGATGCAATTATAGAAATATAATCTCCACGTTCAGTTCTTGTTATGTTTCATTCTCAATAAGTATAAAATCATGTTTTATTTTTACTATAAAGTTCTCGTCATTTTTCTTCATCTCACCAATATCATCAATCTGGTTTTTCTGATAAAGGTGCTTTAATTGGATACTCTGGCATTCAATACAATCAAACTCAATCAATAATTTCTGTATACAAATCTACAAAATAACGAACGAATGGATGATCTCATTTTAAATCATTATAATAAGAAGTCAGAACTGGATCATCTCATGAATAATTTTTTTGTGGTAAAATTAAATTAAGTCTAAGTTTTTCATACAAATCTCTGATATA
>Ga0247609_10007899_pt1 | contig 10065 bp, 4 predicted proteins | sample 172DNAGHGlowgp2_FD_193487 | JGI IMG/M metagenome (GOLD analysis project Ga0247609, IMG submission 193487) | Sheep rumen microbial communities from Palmerston North, Manawatu-Wanganui, New Zealand - 1728 DNA GHGlow gp2 | ecosystem: Host-associated > Mammals > Digestive system > Stomach > Rumen ...
TGCTGGTGCTACGGTGACGTTGGTCAGCGACGATGGCGACAATGTGCAGTACACCGCCACCACCGATGCTACGGGTGCCTACAGTCTTGATGTCATTCAGTCGGGACGCACCTATGTGGCTACGGTCACGGCCGAGAACTACGAGGAGGCAACCGATACCATCGCCTTTGCAGGTGAGAACCTGACGAAGAACTTCGTCATCAAGTCGAAAACTCCGACGGGCATCGCTGTTGCGAAGACTGCCGACAAGGCCGGACAGGTCTACAGTCTGCAGGGCCGAAAGGTGACGGGCGCCTTGAAGAAGGGCATCTACATCATCGATGGCAAGAAGACGGTAGTCAGATAATGGTAGTCAGATAATCCGTGTACTCGGATCATCCAAAGAGCTTCCCTCCGAATCGCGATTCGGGGGGAAGCTGCTTTTTTAGGCCTTACCTGTTTCCTTCATACAGAAGTGCTTTTTCTTCTTCAGTATGAAATTGTCCTTGATTTCTTTTGTCGTTTTAACGAAAATATGTAACTTTGCACCTTGATATATATAATAATGATTACCTAATTATTAATAAAAGTGACAAGGACAGAATGGAAACGACGGCTATACATATCAATTCGAAACTGTACAACGACGTGGCTGACTATGCCCGTCGCCACAATACCGACATTGGAAAGATGACGGAGAGTTACTTCATTTCCTTGCTGACCCCCCAAGTCTCTACCGCTCATAAAGAAAAAGAACTGCCCGCCTCATTTAAGCGCTTGAGGGGTATGGCATCACATACGCAACAAGAGATTGCTGAAGATGAACGACTTTCATATATCTTAAGCAAATGATACAAGCATTCTTGGATACAAATATTCTAGTAGACTATATAGAAAATAGGGTTGGCGCAGATGCAGCAATTGCTGGAGGATGTGAATGTATTGTGACAAGAAACAAGAAAGACTTTAAGGACTTTTCAGTCCTCGAACTATTCACAGCAGATGAATTAGCAGACAAAATTTAAATATTAACGATTTAATTAAAAACTAAAAGAACAACTAAAAAGCAAAACAAGAAGACTACAACATGAGGGTGTCGTTACCTGGTCTTACCACTAAGAATGGGAGGCAGCAATAAGAGGTCCGCAGGTAGGCACAGAAAAACAAACTTCAACAAAACTCATGGCGCTCACGGACCAGAAGGCGCTACAAAAAGAATACTAACAAAACAAGCAAATGAAAAAACAATTAAAAAGACTATTGTTTACTGCCCTCATCATATTGCTGGGGGGAGTGAATACTGCTTGGGCTGAAGACTGGGATGTGGTCTGGAGTGCAGATTTTTCTAGTGCGCCTACAGGACTTACCTACTCTGTTGCTAATGGTAGCACGGATATCACCACAGGCGTGTTGTTATATCATCAGGGCGGAGGTTCTGGAAATCGTGCCCTTACGACACAGTTTATTGATAATCAGTTTAAGGTTGAAAGTAACTGGCAATTAGAGTTTGACTGGGGCGCATCCTCTTCAAACACGAATGCATCTAATGTGGCTTTTGCGACGAATAATGGTACAGCCTTTACAATCACATGGGAAAAATATGCCACTACTGTCACCATTACTGATGCCAGCTCAACAGAATTAACGACAACCCTTCCAATTGATGGATACAACAAATCTACAATGACGAATCTGTCTCATTTTGTCATTTCAGGTGATACAGAGAATGGAATCTATCTTACGGTAACCAATGGAGTAACAAAATACGTTGACAATGTTCTCGTTTCTTCAAAGTATGGTTATCCAGCCACTTTCAGCGGTTCTTTGGGACGTGCGGTTTCTCACATGGCTCTTGATAATATCGTCTTTAAGACACCTGCTGTTGCAGGTTTTGTTGCTTCGCCAACATCAGTTCTTACAGGTGTTGATGGTACTTCGCGTACCCTTACGCTTTCTTCGCTTACAGATGGGGCTACCATTAAATGGAGTGAGTCTGCTCCTGGGATAGACGAAGATTATTCATCTTGGACTCTGTACGACGGTTCGCTTACAACTGCTGCTGATCCTATTTATGCTGTAGCGACTGATGGTACATATTTCTCTGAAGTTGCTACGATTGAGACAGGAGCTGGTGTTGCAATACAATTAAATGCCCCTGTTATTAATGTTGCAGGACTTGTGGCAACGGCCGATTATTATTCTCCGACATTCACGGCTACTTCAAATCAGAATGACAAGCTTTTGTCTCCGTCTGCGATTCTCTCTGCAACGTTTAATGGTATAGAGGTTACTCTGCCTTATACTCCAATAGAGAATGGTACACTGACTGTAACTGCTTCTGCTTCAGGCTACACTTCTGCATCAACAGAAATCGCTGTCAAGGCAAAATATTCAAAGATTTGGACTTCTCCAAACTATAGTACACTAACTGCTGATGATATTACTGCTGTTCTGGGCGAAGATTGGACAAAATCAGAAGGAACAGGCCGTTGGGCAAGTTGGACTTCAAGCAAAGAGCCATATACCTATTATCAGCATGGTACTGCAAACGGTACAAAAATTACAATTGAGGATAATATTAGATTCCGTGATGTGGTCATCCTGAATATGGGTTATGGCCTGAGTCGTAATGTTTCAGGAACGGAAGCTATTGAATTCTTGAATTCTTATGAAGGAATGATAGCTGAAGTTAGTGTCTACAATGGCTATGGAAATGATTTGACAGAATCCAATGTTTATAAGACCTATCGTCTTGACACAGGAAGTGGACTTCCGAGTTTTGGATGTAACAATGCAAATGTTTTTGTACAGGTTGCCTATTATGGTGACTATGTAGACCCCAATATGAAGACAAACTACACAGTTGACTTCAATACCGCTATCTCGACGAGTGCTCGCGACTTCCAAGTAGCTTCTAACTGGGATCATCTGGTTGACTACGATTCGTATTACGATAATCACATGAGTTATAGCTATTCTTCCTCTGGTGGTATTGAAAGCTCTGGCGCATTGTTGGCTTATCAGCAGTTAGATTATGATTGGGGACAGCAGTCATCAGGAAAAGCTACCTATGACCTGCTTGTCACTCCAGAGGTAAAAGGAACTGTTACACTTTCCGTAAAAAAATATAACAACAATGGCTATATTGAGTTTTATGCTCTTTCAGGAAATAGTGGTAACTGGACTCGTGGCGATAAGATTGACTATGAGTTCGTTGGTGAAACAACGGAACTGTCTACTACTGAATGGGTAACAGTTAAGATTAACGTAGATGAATTTGCTCACGTTGGTATCCGTGGCTCGTATGTCTATATGGATAACTTCACAGCCGAGCAAGCTATTATCATGCCTGAGCGTAAGATTGTGATTGCTTATGCCGACCCCACTGCTACAACTGGTACTATCTATTGGGAACAGCAGGCTAACGGTAAAGTGCTTGTGAAGTATGACGTTAAGGTGGTGAATACAGGTGAAGTTGACCTCACTCAGGGCGATGAGGGCTTTAGTGTTTCAATCATCAATAACAAGACGAGCGAAGTATTGGTAACGACTCCTGTTCCTCAGGATTTGGCAATAGGCGATACGACTGATGTCTTTACTGTACAGGTAGAAGTAGAACCTACTCTTTGGCCTAATACTTACACTTATATTAATATGAACTTGCGCGAGAACCTGAAGAATACCATTCTGCAGCGCGCACAGTCTACTTATAAAGCCTACGAGCCTAAGTTCGTGTTCCGTGCAGCAGAAAGCACAGCCACCAGCAGCATCTCTACTGCTGAGGCATGGGGTACCATCACTGAGAGTACCACGAAAAGCTTCGAGATTGCCAACACAGGTACTGCTCCTCTGACCATCAAGAGCATCACGCTGCCCGAAGGCTTCACCTCAGAGAATGTTCCTGTAATACCTGAAGGGGGGCTGGTGATTGCAAAGGGTGGAACCCAGGCTTTTGCTATTACTCAGAATGCAGCTGTAACTGGTACGTATGCAGGCACACTGACCATCGTTTATCTGGACAAGGATGATGCTGAGCAGACTTATACGCTGGCATTCTCGGCTACCGTTATCGGAGCAAATACTTGGACGGCTGACTTCAATAACAGCACTTCTACGGTGGTATATCCTGCCGGTTCTGTTGCAGAGAGTGGTATTTTCAAGGATTATCAGTACATTTCTTCTGGCAACTACAACAACTGGCTGGTTGGCAGCAACTCTTCAAGCTATGCTTCTGTGAACAACAAGTTCATCACACCGAAACTGCATGCTAACGCAGGTGACAAGCTGGCCTTTGATGTAAAGGCAGGCTATAGTTCAACTGATGCTTATTATGTAAAGGTTTATGTATCTAACGACCGTCAGACTTGGGGTGACCCCGTTGAGACATACGTATATAGCAATACGGGTAGTAGTTTCACCACGAAGACTGTCAGTTTCGACGATACAGGTGACTATTATGTTGCATTTGCTATCTATGGTTCTGGCTCTGGCATCGACAATCTCGTTGGACTGGAGAAGGTCGACGTGGCTCACGACCTTTATATCAAGAGTATCTCGTGGCCTGATGCATCGGTGAAGAGCGGTACCGCTCTGTCGAAGCCCAGCGTAGACATCATCCCGCTGACTGACGAGGCTGCTGAGAACTACACCGTGAAGTACATCTATGGTGAAAATGAGGTGGAAATAGCTTCTAAGGCTCTGACTACCAGTGCTAACAGCACCACCAGCTTCGCCGCTTCTTTTACTCCCACGGTAGAGGCTACTACGACATTCCCCGGAACAAAGGTTGTCTTCGAGTTCACCGACGGCACGAAGTTCGAGACTGAGACCTTCGACCTGACTGTGACCAATGAGGCTATCTTCCATTTCCAGAATGCTAAGTACACCAGCCGCTGGTATGAGCCTTCTTCAGACTATACCACGCCTTACTCTTTCGGCAAGACCAACAATGCTGACTCAAAGACATTCTGGATTTTGAACTGGGGTTCGGCTCCTCTCACCGTGAAGAGCATCGTTGTGCCTGAGGGCTTCACAACCTCTGTCAGCTCTATGACGCTGCCTGCTTTCGACGGCACACAAGACGGGCTTGAAACCTGTCAGCAGTCGTTCGATGTAACCTTTACGGCTACTGAAGCTGGCACTTACAGTGGCAACATGGTCATTACCTATGTGAATGGTGCTGGTGAGGATGCCACCTTCGAGCTGGCTTTGAGCGGCACGAAGCTTGATCCTTCGAAGTTCTATGCAAACTTTAATAATCAAGAGTGGCCTGCAGGTTCTATATATCAAGACAATGTAAGCATTTCATACATTAGTACTGGCGACTACGGTTTACTTTCTTCAAGCTCAACAAAGAATCTCTTTATAACACCGAAGTTAACAGCTACTGAAGGTGAGAATTTACAGTTTGATGCATCAACCCGCAATTCCTATTATGATGGTACCGTGAAAGTTTATCTGTCAACAGATAGAGAGACTTGGGGTGATCCTGTAAAAGAGATTGAATTAAGTAAGACAGAAAACACATCTAAGGCTACTTATGAATATACCTTTACTACTTCAGGTAACTATTATGTAGCTTTCGAACTCAATGAGGCTCGTGTTGATGATATCTATGGTCTCACGCAGGTTGCTGTGGCTCACGACATGAAGATTGCTTCTTCTTCTGTTCCCGAAGAGGGCATGCAGAACATCACCACCACTGCTACGGTGAATGTGCTGAATTTCGGCTTGGCTGATGATAACGCTACTGTCACTGTTTACGTCGACGGTGAGGCTGCTGCTACGAGTGAGGCTGTGGCTGTTCCGATGAATCATAAATTTACCGATGCAGGTACACAGCTCTCTATCAACTTCCACTCTCCAAAGGCAGGCACCTTCCCCGTTTACCTCGAGGTGAAGAACGGTGACTACACGTTGACTACTGAGCCTGTAGACGTGGTGTTTGCAGAGGAAAAGGCAAAGAGTGATGCCGATATGGCTGTCAATGGTACAACGGGTGAAGTTCCTCTCAATCTGAACTATAAGAACAGTGAGTCTGTTACGATGTACAATGCTGATGCTCTTGCAGCAGCTGGTATAACTCCTGGTGCTGTCATCAAGAAGATCACCTATAAAGGTTATAAGACTTCTGACGAACAAACCACATCGTTCCAGGTTTATTACAAGTGGACTGATGATCAGACACTCTCACAGCCTGCAAGCACTTATCCTTACGCAGCAGAAGACAATGGCATGACAAACCTGATTAACGAGGATCATACGTGGGCTAAGGTTGGTTCGTCAAGTGAAATGGGTGACATGATTGTCCTCGACTTCACTGAGAACCCAATTACCTATGAGAGTGGTAAGTCGCTTGTTGTCTACATGCACTCATACGTTGATGGCTACAAGACTGCTTACTTCGAGAAGTCAACGCTGTCTTCAGACTTCTGCTATGCCCGTAAGCAAGATGCAGCTACTCTGACTAATGTGTTCAGCAAGCAAGTACCTGCTGCCCTTCACTTCACGCTGGAGGCTTCTACCAATACCTTCGCAGGTACTGTTAAGAATGCTGCTGGCGAGGCTATCGAGGGTGCTACCCTGACGCTGGTAAGCCGTGATGGCGAGAACATCCAGTATTCTGGTACGACTGATGCCGAGGGTGTTTACAACATCAGTGTGATTCAGTCGAGCCGTGACTACAATGTGTTCATTGTTGCTGATGGCTATATTACTAAGAAAGCTGTAGCTCTGTTCACTGACGGTGACTTCAATAAGGACTTCACTATGTATGAGTCGCCTCTGAATAACTGGGAGAATACTAACCTTGCTTCTACTGAGGGATGGACTGCAGTTGCATCTAGCGGATTCAGAGACTATGGCAAATATCAGATTGGTGGAGAAGAGTTTGTTCGCTTCGCAGCTCCTACTGCTGACGAAACTCACCTTAATACTGAGTATGCATTTGGCTTTGAGTGCCGCTGGTCTTCAAACTTTGCTGCTTACACGCAAGAGTCTAAGAATGAATTGCCTGCTGGTAAGTACACCCTGACCTTCGACGTGGAGAATGTCAATGCTAAAACGACTAGTGCTTCTTATGAGAACCGCTTCACGGTGACTGTAGGTGATCAGACGTTTACTGATAACTCTACTGAGTGGATGAGGGGCAAGAGCAACTGGACTGAGCACAGCATCACGTTTACTGTTGCTGATCCCGCAAAGGCAACGCTGAGCTTCGGTTATGGTACTGGTTCGAACAATTTTGGCGCTGACAACACTCCAGCCCTTTATGTGAGCCATCTTGCTATGACCTTCACATCAGCTGTAGAAGTTGCTATTGAGGCACTGGATGCTGAGATCGCAAAGGCTGAAAGCTATAAGGAAGGCCGTACCGAGGGACTCGCTGAATATAACGATGACATCGCAATCGCTAAGAGCTACCTCACCTCTGATGACGCTGACGAAATCAATAACGCTATCGAGGAACTGCAGTATGCCGAGACCTTGTTCCTGACCGCTAACTTGCCTTTGGCTGAGGGTACATACTACGTCTACAACCCATTGACCGAGATGTTCTTGAGCCGTGGTAATGCTTGGGGTACCAGTGCAGTGGTTGATAACTATGGTGTAGCTATCAATGTGGCTGTGGCTGATCTGCCTGCTGGCAAGTACACGCTGAGCAGCTTCGACTTCGGTTCTACTTACGGTGACGATGAATGGATGTATGCTGACGCTGGCGGCAACCGTGCTCGTAACTACACGCTGACAGCTGTTGAGAATGGCTTTACCATCACCAACACTAACAACAGCCAGTTTGTCTATGTTTACACGAAGGAGGACGGTAACAAGTATCGTGTGGCTGGTAACGCTATTAAGGACGACAACTATACTGACGACGCACAGACCGTATGGCAGTTCCTGACCAAGGCTGAGCGTGACGGAATAGTTGCTGACCGTGAGGAAGATGCTATGATTGCAGCCTTCGATGCCGCTGGCGTAGACCAGTTCATTACCACCATGGCTGGTGAGGCTACAGAGGTAAGCTTCACTTCTGGCAATGCATGGACACAGACTGTGGTGCGTGAGCAGGGCGGTCAGCCTGCAACCAATGCTAATGGTACCGAGATGTGGCAGGCTACGGGTAACTACACCCAGACTATTGCCAACCTGCCCAGCGGACTCTACAAGGTTTCTATCCAGGCCTTCTATCGCAATGGTAGCTCTGACGAGGATCAGGTTCGCGTTGCTACTGGCTACAACACCGTGCTTGCTTATCTTGAGGCCAATGGCAACAAGGTGCAGGTGAAGAGCTGGACCTCTGATAAGGGTGACGGCAACAATCCTAACTCTATGACTGAGGCTAAGGCTAAGTTCGATGAGGGCAAATATGTCAGCGAGGTATATGCTTTCGTTGGTGAGGATGGCAATCTGAACCTGAAGGTGGACAATCCTGCTCATATCGGCAACGGCTGGTTCATCGTCGGCAGCGTGAAGTATCAGAAGATCGAGGAGTATGTAGAGCTGACCGAGGATGCTGATGGCGTTATGGCTATGCAGGATGTGACCGTAGGTGTTGAGCGTACGTTCAATGCTGGCTGGAACGCTGTTGTCCTGCCGTTCGCTCTCTCTGCCGATGAGGTGAAGGCCGCATTCGGTGTGGATGGCGAGGGTAACGCTACTGCTCAGATTGCTGAGTTTATCGGTGACGAATTGAATGGTAACGACTATGTGACGGTTAAGTTCCAGACGGTTGAGGCCATTGAAGCAGGTAAACCTTATCTGATCAAACTGGAGGCTCCTGTCAGCGGTCTGAAGTTCCGTAGCAAGACGCTCACTGATGAGGTGACCGCGACGACAACGGGTACTTACTACAACTTTACGGGTGTCTACGAAACTACTCAGGTAGACGAGGGTGACTACTTCGTGAAGGGTGGTAAGCTGGTGAAGGCTACAGCGAATAACTCTGTGAAGCCGTTCCGTTCTTACCTCAAGGCCGAGGCTGCTGCTGCAGGTATCCGTGGCTTGAACTTCTTCTTCGATGAAGACGAGGTGACTGGCATTAATGGTATGCTCGTCAATCGCATGGCTACCGATGATACCTACAATGTGAAGGGCCAGAAGATGGAAGGCAAGCTGCGTAAGGATGTCTACATCCAGAGTGGCAAGAAAGTCGTGATAAAGTAATAACTTAAAAAACTTGTACAGATTATGAAGAAAAACTATATGGTTCCCGAAGTGAAGACAAGGGAGATTTATTCCGAAGATAGTCTGCTCACGACTGCTTCTATCACAGGTGTTCAAGGTGCAGATATTGAAATAGGAGACGATGCTCAGGACGGTGACGTGAGCGACAGTCGCCGAAACAGCATTTGGGACGACGAGGAGTTCTAAGCTTCTCGCCTCCCGGCGACTCAATAAAGACTTGGAGTATAGGTTGTTCCCCTACGTGGGGAACGGCTTATACGCCAAGTCTTTTTAGTTTACTTGCATGCCTGCGTGTCGATCGTAAAGTAAGCATTCGACCGAGTACAGAGTAAGCATTCGTTGTAAAAAGAAAATGTTTATTTCTTCCTACACCCTACACATTTTTGCTTAATCGCTTGTGAATCAGTGTGTTGCCGCGTGAGGGATGGGGTGTGAGGTGTAGGATGATAGTGCAAAATGCAGCGAAAATCAATATGTCAGAGATCTACGTTTCGATGCCGAAGAAGGCGAATGCGACTTCAAAACAACCTGAATGAGACCGTTCCCAACGGCTGGGACAAAAATCCCAATGCTTGGGAGAAAAGTCCCATGGCTTGGGAACGATACTAACTGACGTAGATAGCGGGCTTACTTTTGTGCTGACTCCGGGGCCAGTGCCTGCCACAGTGGGTCGGAGGGTAGGGGTGCCTCTATGCAGATGGGTTGTTGCGACACAGGATGGACAAACTCGATGCGGTGGGCCTGCAACGAGATGCTGCCGTCGGGATTGCTGCGCTTCGCCCCATACTTCAGGTCGCCCCGGATGGGAGCACCGATGGCCGAGAGCTGACAGCGTATCTGGTGGTGACGCCCCGTCATCAGCTGCACCTCAAGGAGCGTGTAGCGGTCGCACTGGCCGAT
>Ga0247609_10007900_pt1 | contig 10065 bp, 10 predicted proteins | sample 172DNAGHGlowgp2_FD_193487 | JGI IMG/M metagenome (GOLD analysis project Ga0247609, IMG submission 193487) | Sheep rumen microbial communities from Palmerston North, Manawatu-Wanganui, New Zealand - 1728 DNA GHGlow gp2 | ecosystem: Host-associated > Mammals > Digestive system > Stomach > Rumen ...
TACAATGGACGGACAAAATGAACAAAGAAAATATTTTAATTACTGGGGCAAATGGTCAATTGGGACGTGAATTGTCTGCGATGCTGCCAGGGGCAATTTTAACAGACAAAGATGATTTAGATATAACAAACGAAAGTGTTGTTAAATATTGGGTCGATAAAAATCATATTGATACAATTGTAAATTGTGCGGCATATACTGCAGTTGACAAAGCAGAAGATGATGTAAAATTAGCAACCAAGATTAATGTTGATGGTCCGCGTAATTTGGCAAAATCTGGGGCAAAAATAATTCATATTTCTACAGATTATGTTTTTGACGGCAAAGGACATAAACCGTATCAAACATATGATAAAACAAATCCATTATCTGTTTACGGAAAAACAAAATTAGCTGGTGAAAATGAAGTATTAAAATGGGCAAAAAATGCAATAATTATTCGGACTGCGTGGCTTTATTCACCATACGGCAATAATTTTGTGAAAACTATGCGCAGGTTGGGAGCCGAAAAGACTATTTCGGTTGTGGCTGATCAAATTGGAACACCAACATACGCGTATGATTTAGCGGACGCGATAGTGAAGATTTTGCCACAAATGACAATGCAGAATCGCGGTGTTTATCATTTTACAAACGAAGGTGTTTGTTCTTGGTATGATTTTGCACATGAAATAATGAAATTATCAAATTTGAAATGTGAAGTGATACCAATACCTTCATCTGCATATCCAACCCGTGCAAAGCGTCCGTTTTACAGTGTATTAGATAAAACAAAGATAAAAAATACATTTGATATTAAAACAAGACATTGGTCAGATGCATTGCGTGATTGTTTACAACGGATGAATGCAAGATAAAAAATAAAGACCGCGTTTGCGGTCTTTATTTTTTTTATTGACGTTGTTTTTGTGTTGATGGTTTTTTCTGTTTGTATTTTGTTAAATATTCTAATTCTTCTATTGTTTCCATATCTGGACGTTCAGATTTATAATAGAACCCGATTGACGGAGACAATGTATGCAACAATTTGATATTTGTTGGATTATTAAGTGGTATTACAAAATTATCAAAACTGTCAATAAACATACCTTGCCATCCAACTTGTTGTAAATAATAGCCTAATAATTGATTGTATTTTGCGATTGTATTTTTTCCTATTTTTGTTAATCCGTTTGGTGAACTGAATTTAATACCGAAAACCAAAGTTTTTTTGTATTGTTTACTTTTATCCATACGTGCCCAGCCAAAAGCATTAATTTTTTCATGATATTGACGTTTTTTTGCGGTGCCGTCTAATTTTTCTTTGGCATTGGCAAAACTTTTAGAAATTTTATTTGCAAAAGGTTTATTTTTAAAATCGTATCCGCCCATTAATTCGCCCATAGTGTATCCAATAGACAGGCGTGAACTTCTGGCTTCGGCTAATTCTTCTGGTAAAAAAACAGGTTCTTTGAATTTATTCATAATAAATCCTTTTGTTTCACATTCGCGTATAATTATATCACATTTCTGGTCTGATATCAAACTGAATATAAACTGAATACAAATGTTTTTATTTTTGCGTTTTTGTGATATAATGTATGGCATGATGAAGAGAGGATTGTTTTTAATTATTGGTTGTACGATTTTTTCAAATGCGTATGCATCTGATTTAGATGTTGCATTGCAAAAAACTTATATGTCTTGCATGGGAATCGAAGATATGTTGTCGGATATGAAAACGTTGGCGGGAATAAATACTGCTGTGACTGGGGTTGGAACTGTGGCAGGTGGGGCAGCACTGGTTGTTGGTATAAAAAAATCACAGACATTAAAAGAACTGGATGATTTGCGTGACATGGAAGAAAATGGCGATATTATTGTCGATGATGATGACGATAAAATTGTAATATCACAACAGAAAGGTTTTAAACCAAATTTAAAAGCGCAAGCCAAGGCAAAAAAATTAGGAAATTGGCGTACAGGGTTATTAGCTGTTAATACTGTCACAAATGTTGCAGGGGCTGTCATTGCATCCCAGAATACAGAAAACGAAGATTTGAAAAATAAAATTCAATCATGTATAAAATCTGTATCAGAATTACAACCTGTTATATTACAGGCGAAAATGGATGGCATAGATGTTACCGAAGCCCAAGATATATATCGTGCATGTTCGGAATATAAATATATAGATTTGTCTGATGTGTATAAACGCGCCAAGGGTGCAACTGTGTCATCTGTGGTTGGTGGCGGAACAGGGGCGGCGGGCGCAATAGTAAGTCATATTGCAAACAATTCCACTGGTGAAAAAGAACAAAAATTAGATACTGTATCAAACGTGTTGGCAGGTGGTGCGACTGTGTTTACGGGTGCGGCAACTGTGTTTAATGCATTACAAATATCTGCAATCAAGAAAGTTTCAGAAGTTTCAGAACAATGCGAGAGTTTATTAAGATGAAGAAAATATTTTTGATTTTCGCTGCTGTTTCTTTCGCAAACGTCCACGTTGGATATGCAGAATATTTCAATTCATATGCCATAGAATCAGCAATCAATGAAGCATTCCCATCAGATTTACAACCTGTGGTGGCGGCTGAATATATGGCACAAATTGATGAAAATGGTGAAATAGATGCTAACGGTTTTGCAAATGTTTGTTATGCTGGGGGATATGATATATCCACAGAAGACGGTGCAAAAAAATGTAATGATTTGGCAGAAAATGCCAGAAAGAAAAAACCTAAATATTCTGCCCCATATGGCAAACCGCAACAATGCGCAAGTTGGGATTTTCAAAATGCTTCTAAAAAATGTAATTATATACCCAGTGGCACTGCATCTGATTACACAAATCCAACAACATCAGCACAAAAATTACAAAAATGCATTTTTGATAAAACTATGGATTTTGTAATTCGTGATTGGGAAAAAGGATTTCAACAAACCAAATCGGATGTTGGAAATCGTATTTGTAAAGATTCTCGGGCTTTATATACGGATGGCACCATTGTTGATTTAAAAAATATAGATCCAGACAAGACGATTCAATTGGGTGCAACGAAATTTGGAATAACTACGTGTGCATCGAATTTGTCTGTTGAATGTGTGTGTGTAATGGATGAATTGGCGGCCAGACAATATTATTGGACATCACATTTCAAGAAATATAAATATAATACATTACCGCCCCAAGCCATGGCGATAGTTGTGGAATTATCAGTTGCAGGTGTTGGCAAAGTCGCCAAAGAATTAAGGGCAGTTGTTAAACCCAATTGTAAAAACAGTGTGGTTATTACCGATTGCATTGCGGATTCTGTGAAAAAATACATAGAAACAAATGGTGTTCAGAAATTTTATGATGCTATGGCCGAAGAACGTTCTCGCACCCGCAAGAAAAATTCCCCGCATTATCGTCGTGCCCAGGCCGCAAAAGGTTTGTCATCCGCATACACACAATGTGGCGGTAAATAATATATATCGAACAGCACCATACAATTTTTTGAATTTTGTGGTCGTGCTGGTCTAGCGGTTCTCGAGCCATAAATTACAACGATTTATTTGATATTGGACATGAAATCCAAATTATTAAAGAAAACTTAAAATCACATATATCGATGTACTTAATTTGATTAAATTCCAAATTATGATATAATTATCAGTAACATCAAACGTGAAAGGTATAAAATGTATATAGATAGAGACACGGCGGAAGCTATAGTGTTTTTGGGTTTGTTTATTTTAGTAATGTGGTGTATGACATCTGGCGAATGGTGGCCTTTGAAACTTGTGTTAGTGATTAGTATAATAATGGTTTGTTTATGGTTTATGTTAGAATATTTTGGGCCATTATGGGGTTTTGGGCTTTTTGTAGTCGGTTTATTCGTGTGTTTAAGAATTATAGCAATTTTTTTAAAACCTTCAGATAAAAAGGGAAAATAAAAATAGAAAAAATAAAGGATTAAAAATGAAAAGAATATTGTCCATATGTGGTTTGCTGTTTTTATGTGGCTGTGGTGCGGGTTCCTTAGAAAGACCAATTCAAGATGATTTGAATTCAGAATTGGCTAAGCAAACATTAAATCCTGAAATAAGTTTACAATTTGGTAAGCATGATATAAAAGGTAAAAATTTAGGAACGTTTGTATCTAACAAGAAAACAAATGCTTCAAATAAATATGCGGAAGAATCATGTAGAATAGCGTTCTTATCTGCTGTGAAATCTTTACAATCTAGAGCGGAAAAAGAAGGTGGCAATGCTGTTGTCAACATACATTCTTATTACAAGAAAGTGCCCAGTTGGAGTGATACAACTTATCATTGTGAAGATGGTAATTTAATGTCAGGGGTTGCATTACGTGGAACTGTAGTGAAACAGTAACAAAAAGTAACTAGTGATAAAAGGAGACGATATGCGAGGTGGTTTTTGGGAAATTTTATTAATAGTTATTTTATTGGGGCTTTTTTACATGATAGTAAGCGTGCCAATAAATATTGCAAAGAGGAAAGGTGTTAAGGGTAGTGATTTGACCACGATAATTATTTTGTCGTGGCTCGGCATATTTTTTGGCATAACGTGGATTATAGCACTCATTTATGCTTGTGCAGCAGAAAACAAGAATAGCATGGTAGAGAAAAAAGAATCTGACATGGATAAATTAGAGAAAGCATATAAATTGATGAAAAAGGGTATTATTAGTAAAAAAGAATACGAAAAAATAAAAAAAGAAACCATATAGGTAATCCCTTTTGATGAACTATGAAAAAGGTTGGTTTTCTAACCTTTTTTCTTTAGAAATTCAAAAAAGTCCTATTTACAAACCCTTTCGGCCCCGCCTTAAACACAAAATTAAAACCGCCAAAATGGCGGTTTGAATTTTGTGGTCGGGGCGAAAGGGAACCGGTCATTTTTTGTAAAACCCTAGAAAACTAACCTTTTTTAAGTTCTGCTTTTCCCAACTTTGTTAAAATGTCATACACTTTGTATCACACTTTCTTGTTAATCTGATTATAATCCATTTTTTTAATAATGTAAACGGGTTTTGTTAAATTTTTTGTCTTTGGGACTTGAAATTTTGGATTTTTTACCTACATATATCGGGACAGAGTGGGATTTATAACCACTATGGGTGTTCGAAGCCGATAACTGGGGACGCGAAATGGACCATACGGTAAGGCAAGAGATCTAATCTATTTTTTATTAACTGGTATAAATTACAAAATTCGCAAAAAGCGACGGTGTTTTTTATGCCCAAAAGTAAAACTTGTTACCGTAAGGATTTAATTATGGAAAATACAGATAATATTGAAAATTCACAAAATGATGTGGTAAAAAAACAACCAGAACCAAATTTGGATTGTTATGAATTGACCCCAGAAGAATATGAAATTGAAAAAAATTTTCAAGTTCCAGGGACACCAGACGGTTTTATAATTCGTCCATATGGTTTATATAAAGCAAAATTTTATCCAGCCAAAAAGAAAGAACAGGACAGTTTTTATTTGTTAACTAAGGTTTCCGACCCGATAAAAGTGGTTTCAAACACCAAAAATATATTTGATGAAAATTGGGGACTTTTGATTAGGTTTAAAAATATGGAATTTTTGACCCAAGAATTTTTAATCCGTAGAAAAAGTTTTTCAGATTTGGTAACTTGGTATGACGATAGTTTTGTTGAATTACTTGGAAAAGGTTTTCAGGTTTTTGATGAAAGTGGACTTCGTGAATATTTATACAGATGTCATTCAAATGTGTTTCAAACCGAAATAACCTGCACCGGTTGGTATAAAAATTGTTTTATTTTACCGAACCAAATTATTGGTAATTGTAAAGATGATATTTATTTTAGTGGTTCTGATTATGATAATTTTTCTTGCCAGGGGTCTTTGGATGAATGGAAAGAAAACATCGGAAAGTATTGTGAAAATAACCACAGGTTGAATTTCGCCGTAAGTTGTGCTTTTGCAGCACCATTATTAAAATTATTGGGTATTGAAGGTGGTGGATTCCATTTTTATGGTCCATCATCTTGTGGTAAAACGACAATGTTAAAGGTTGCTTCGTCTGTTTGTGGTGGTAGGGAATTTTTGAACAATTGGAGAGCAACAGATAATGGACTTGAAGGACTTGCCGAAAAACGAAATGATACTTTAATGATTTTGGATGAAATCAGTCAATCCGACAGTAATACTATTGGTAACACGGTTTATATGTTAGCAAACGGACAGGGTAAAGCCAGAGCAAACACCAAAGGAAACTTACGAAAAATAAGAAAATGGTTAAATTTATTTTTGTCCACTGGTGAAAGTGATTTGATTACACATATGAAAACCGTAAAGAAAACCACAAAAGAAGGTCAAGATGTTCGTCTTTTAAGTATTCCTGCCATATCTAAAATTGCTGATTATGGTGTTTTTGACGATATTTATGATTTTGAATCAGGTGGTAAATTCGCCGATTATCTTAGTGACCAAACCAGAAAATTTTATGGGACACCATTTGTTAAATTTTTGGAAAAATTGGTTGAACACCAATCGGAAATAGAATCTGAATTTAATGAATATGTTAAAGACCAAAAACGATATTATACCGAAGATTTTGATGGAATAACCAATCGTGCTTTTAAACGTTTTGCTTTGGTCGGTTTTGCCGGTAAAAAAGCAACAGAATGGGGAATAACAGGTTGGGATGAAAATTCTACCAAAATGAGTATGCATTCTGTATTTGGTGGTTGGTATTATAATCCAGACCGTATGACCGAATTAGATAAATTAAAACATCAAGTTCGTAAATTTTTTGAAACCGACCCTGCTTATAAAACCGATCCGTATTTTAATCAGGGAACATATGGTGCAACGAAAGAATATTGGGTTACACCTGAACGTTTCAAAGACGATGTTGTTCGTGGATTTGATAGTAGTTGGGCAGAAAGTCAACTTATTGAACTCAAATGGATAAAAAAAGATAAAGACGGACATCATAAACGAAAAAGACGTTGTTGTGGTTGTGAAACTACGACACGGGAATATTGTTTCGATGCCGTTGAAATGTATGGTTCAAGGGAATAACAATTAGTGGTTGTTCCCTTTGTTCCCGAAAAACCCTGTTCCCGAATAGTGTTTTTCACTAGTAATTATTTTTATTCATTTTTTATTAAAATCACAGTTCTATACAGCCGGGGGTGGAACACCCCCGGGGACTTCTACTTTATACACGGTGTTTTTGACATTTGAAACAGACGTCATTTCAAATTCATAAACCGACCATTTTTACCCGGGTTGATAAAAAAATGCTTTATAACGTGTGGAAGTTCGACAACGTATACGTTTTCTACTAGGTTTTGTTCCAACCGGTAAAATTCGTATATAAAACGACATTATTTTATATGTGGACTCATCTTGGTTACAGTAAAATAATTGTTGGACATCGGTGTTGTTTTTACTGGGATTTGTTAAAAACGTCCTAGTTAAAATTTTAAGCACCGATAAAAGTTATTTAATCTGATTATAAATTATATTGGTCAAAGTCGTTTCATTAAATCTAGCCCTATCAGAATGTAAAAGGTGATGGTATGATAAATACAGAAAAAACCGAAATTGTTCAAAAACAAGTATCAGAATGGTTAAGTGATAAGTATTTTAGTCATTATTTGGTTGTTGATTTACCATTTAACCGAAAACATTATGGATTTGAACAAGCAACGGAATATCTTAAAATTATTGTTAAAAGGTTTGAAAAAGAATTGGTTGGTCGTCATTGGAATAAAAAACCGGTTCATTTTATTGCCTTTGTAGAAAAAGGTAAATTTCATATTTATCATTGGAATCTTTTGTTGTGGGCTTTTCAATATACCGACCAAGAATTACAAACTGCCGTGGACAAAACATTAAAATATATGAATTTGGATGATAGTGTAATGGAAATTCAACCCATTGAATACACCAGATTCCATTTGAATGATTATAATGTCAAAGAATTGGAATCTGATAATAAATTCCACGTCAATTCACATCGTATCTTTTTGTCTGAAATGTTGTTTTATTTATAAATAATAATTATTATTTTTGGACATCACGCACCCATTTACCGTTTGAATCATAAACGTGGTTATGGGTTGTAAAAATTCCACCACTGGTAATAACAAAATCGGATGTATATGATACCAATTTACCATTAACCCGACAGTATTCACGATTGGAACTATCGTAAAGTCCAACTTGATTTCCAACCTGACGAACATACATAATTTTCATATAAAATCCTTTTGTTTTAACGATTATATAATATGAAAAGGTGGTCGTAAACGGGTAATTTAATAAAAAAATGGGGTGTCTGAAAATTTACACAACACCCCATTATTATTTGATTTTATTATAATATAGAAATATTTAGTTGTAAACGGTAAAATAATCTAAAACCGTCCTTGATAGACGGTTTTAATGTTGTTTATTGTGCGGTTTTACCACCAAATATAGAATTAAATTCTAACATTTCCGTTGACATTATGTTGAATTCGTTATTTGCCTTATCTGCCAAGAAATGTGCGGAACTTACAGCTTCACTTGCAACACCATTGTCACCGTAAAAAGTATTGTCTAATACTACATTTTGTTGGGCATGAGTTTTCATTGTTTCAGTCATTCTGAAATCTTCTGCTATATTGTTATTCACATTGTTTGTGTTGGTGATGGTTATCGTGTTGTGTGATTGGTCGTAAAGGTCAGTGGGTGTTCTTGTAATTACAACATCATACCAAGGATTTTCCGCTGATGAAAAATTCATTGTTAAGGTTTCTGTGCCGTTAGATAAATGCAAATTTGCACTATTAGTACGGGTTATCATAGATGTATCGTCTTCACCAGAAGAATGACTTGTAATCATAGCAACAGCCGAACCAGTAAAATTCGTATCTTGATCTGGTTTTGCAACTTCTTTCAAACTATAACCACCAGAAAACAAGTCGTAACCAACATCGTGCATAGTTTCACTATTAAATACGTTATCAGAAGCCATTGCATAATAACCAAAATCAGCAAAAGATAACCCTGCTTCTTTCCCAAGTTGAGTAATCGTTAAAGTGGGATTGTTTAATTCTATCGTGCGAATATCACTATCAGAAATATTGTTAATAATATTTGTGATATTTGTTACAGCTTCATTGCTACATGTTGGGCAAAACGTATTTATCCTAGCAATTAAATAGTTTTTTATTTGTGTTGTTGTTAATTCTGATTCAGACATAACTTTGAAAAAGCCCTCATTATTCCAGACGGGACCTTGACTTAAAATATTCCCTATCACGTCATCCGACAAACTATAATTGTGTTTATCAGCTGTTGTAAATGTGTTTTCGCCTTGTTTATTCCAAGTAATAAAACCACCATTATCAACATCTTTAACATCTTCAATGTCAATAGATGTTATTTGCCCATTCGTCACATTTATTTGCATCCTGTCACCGTAAGGTTCTGTTGTAAAAACAATATCAGATAAAGATTGTGTTACAGGGCTCCAAATATAATTGACACCATTTGATTCAAAAAAATCATTTAATACTGTAGTGTAATGATTTGTAATGAATGATTGTGCTGTTGATTCGTTAAATTCGTCTTCATTCCCACCTGCAAGAATATATGCTGTTCTTAATTCGATTGTTGTTGGTGTTGTGTTTGTTCCATTGCCAATATTATACATGTTTTGGAATTCTTGCAAAACCGTTTCATAACTTGACCCTTCTGGGACAACACCAAGTGATACAGCATAATGTATGGTCTCTGCACTGTTATTAACCGACAGAGCAATACCATTGTTTGTATTTGGTGTATTCGGGTTTTCTGGATTATTTGGTATCCCGTTATTGTAACTGTTACTGCCACCACCAGAACCACCACCACAAGCAGCCAAGGCCAAAATAGATGTTAAAATTAAACATTTTTTCATGAATAACTCCCTTTGGTATAAAAAAAGTTGACCACCAAGGGAATGGTGGCCGGGGAGTGCTAATCAGTCTGTTAATGATTCCGTTGGGTTTTCGGTTTCCCGTATTTTATAACCAACAGCTCCACGACCATAAACCAGGGACATTA
>Ga0247609_10007903_pt1 | contig 10063 bp, 8 predicted proteins | sample 172DNAGHGlowgp2_FD_193487 | JGI IMG/M metagenome (GOLD analysis project Ga0247609, IMG submission 193487) | Sheep rumen microbial communities from Palmerston North, Manawatu-Wanganui, New Zealand - 1728 DNA GHGlow gp2 | ecosystem: Host-associated > Mammals > Digestive system > Stomach > Rumen ...
TTTAGGTCTGTCGGAGATGTTCATGGCTTACAAGGTTCATCAGCTGGCCAAGAGACTCCGTGCCGCAGCGCAGCAGGAGGCTGAGCAGATGAGGCAGAACCAACAGACGATTGTTGTTGAACCAATTGAACCAGACCAGGAGCCGGCCCAGACAGAATTTGACGATGAGCCTGTGCAGGCAGAACCGTCAGAGCAAGTCTTCGAAGAGAACTCTGATGAGGAAATCGCTGAGGAAGAAGACGGAAGCGGCTTTGGCTCTTCAGAGGAATAGCACGGCGTCAGTATATGGCAAGGCCTATCAGACCTCCTGCCAGAATCACCCAGATAGGGCTTATTTTCAAGAATTTGCAGCTTACAAATGCTCCGGCCAGAAGAAGCCAGCTGCTCCAGTGGAAGAAGTTCTGCGGAGTAACGAGGATTCCGGCCGCCGCTGCTATCATTCCTATTATAAGTGGCCTTATGTCTTTCATCAGCGATGCAAACAGATTGCTTTTCCTTACCTTCTGGTAGAGCCAGCAGATAGATAGCACGATTACGAAAGACGGCAGTACCACGGCCAATGAAGCAAGTGCCGAACCTCCTATGCAGGCCCATTCGCTGTAACCCAGGTTATGAGTTACGGTATAGCCCATATAAGTTGCGGTGTTTATTCCAACAGGCCCCGGTGTTGCCTGGGAAATGGCCACTATGTCCGTGAACTGTTCGGCCGTTATCCATGCGTGTTCAGTCACAACCTTGCTCTGGATGAGAGACAGCATGGCATATCCTCCTCCAAAGGAGAAAATCCCGATTACCAGGAATGTCCAGAACAGTTCCAGGAATATCATACGCCATCCTCCTTTTCTGAATCTTTCTTACCGCACGCCTTAATGTATCTTATGCAGAAAAAGCAAGCGAAGAACACCAGCAATATGTACACAGGGGATATCTTCAGGAATATGATGGCCGCTGCCGTTCCAACTGCCAGCAGTGCCCTGAAGATGTTTAGATGTGATTTCTGGATCATATCCACCACCGGCACGGCTATCAGAGCCACAACCACAGGCCTAATGCCTTTGAATATCTTCTCCACATATATATTGTCGCGATAACCGGCAAAGAATATGGCTATAGCCAGGATTATCAAAAAAGACGGCAGGCAAGTGCCTATCGTGGCTGCTATGCTGCCTTTGTTGCCTCTTACCCGGTATCCGGCAAAGATGGAAATGTTCACGGCCAGCAGTCCCGGGGCGCTCTGTGCAATGGCAAGTATGTCATAGAACTCGTCAGATTCCAGCCAGCGTCGTTTCTGCACCACTTCCCGGTCTATCAGCGGAATCATGGCATAGCCCCCGCCCAGGGTGAACATACCTATTTTAGTGAATGTGGTGGCCAGGCTCCAAAGAGACACCTTCCTCTCCTTTACGGGAGCGGTAGGTTCAGGATTATCCTTCACCAGATCCGTGTCTTTGAGTGGAAACTTCTTCATTGCAAGGCTCAAAAATACTCTTTTTAAAACTTTTGGAAAAAAATTTTGCACAATTGGAAAAATCGTTTACCTTTGCAACCCCATTGAGACAGTGGGGTGTCAGTCAAACCTGACAATACTTGTTCATTATAGGCTCGTAGCTCAGTTTGGTTAGAGCACCACACTGATAATGTGGGGGTCCGCGGTTCAAATCCGCGCGGGCCTACAGATTGGGGGACTAGCTCAGTTGGCTAGAGCACCTGCTTTGCAAGCAGGGGGTCAAGGGTTCGACTCCCTTGTTCTCCACAAATATTAAGGCCTAAGTGCACTTCTATCAAGCACTTAGGCCTTAATTGTATCAAAAAAATGCACCAAAAATGCACCGAGGCTCAATTCTAGGGCATTTCAGGGCATTTTACCTACTTCTCTTTAGGCGCAGTTTCGGAAAATAAATGTATAGCCCGATATATTTCAGAATAGGATTCGTTGCCAGAGCCAAGCAATGCGGCACGTTTGCAAGCGTCTTTCAAACGAGCATCAGAACACAACTCTGGGCCTAATAGACATTTTGGGGGATAAAATCTTTGTATTATATTGAGTTACTTAATATTATAAGGATTATCATTGAAATGGTAAAAAAATGGAGCTAATGAGTTTGAACGAAAATGGAACAATATATTTTTGAACAAATATAAGTATAAAATCCTAAATATTCTATTTATTGTTGGATAAATTTCAAGGAAACACCAACTCCGGAATAAACTATTTCGTTGTTAAGATTGGGAAGTGAACAGCAATAATTATTTTTTGTTGATTCAATTATTTTACCCTATATTTGGAAAAACACTATTTTGTATGAAAACTTCTTTACGTATTTTCCTTCTATTGTTCTTGCTCCATGGACAATCCTCTTCCTTTGCTCAGCTTTCTCTAGTCAACGAGCCTGACAAGCCTTCTGCACAGGCATCTGAGATGACCAAATACGGCAGGTTCAATCCTCAACTCTATAGCGGGCGGCTTTCCCTGAACATACCCATCTATGTCTATCGGGATGCCGATTTCACAATTCCCATAAGCCTTTCATACAATTACAATGGTCTTGTAGTCAACAAGCAACCTGGTGTAGCTGGCTTAGGCTGGGTTTTGGAATGCGGCGGCTACATAACCAGAGAAGTCTTTGGAATACCCGACGAAAGCATTGGCGAATACCACAGCTCTGTTTTACCTGGAGGAACTATCTCCTATCAACCTTTAAATGGTTTTGATTCCCTTTTCACAAACATATCCCCATTCACATATCCTGAGTATATCTACAACATCCATTCTCCTGGAGATGTCCCAAAGATGATATGGTTTCTTCAGCGAAACGGCAAAACAGTCTATTATGAGTCTTCTCCAGACATATACCATTTCAATTTCCTTGGGCGTAGCGGTTCTTTTGTCAGGAATATGGACGGCACCTTTTCTGCTTTCCACACCAACACTTTTGACGGCGATTATCATATAGAGAAGACCAGTGCCTATCTTGGTCAGAACGGAGACCTGAGCAGCGAGATAACCATAACTACCTCTGACGGCTTCATCTATGTTTTTGGTGATATCACTCCTTCCGGATATATGGATTATACCGAGCGTTCTGTCTCTTCGGGCTCAGGTGCCAAAGGTGATGCAGGAGGCGAGGAAAAGACCCAGACCATCTCCTTCCTCCTGAAAGAAATCCATGCCCCAAACGACAGGGTGGTTTATTTCAAATACAATGAGAAAGGTGAGCATAGTGAGATAAAATCCTTTTCTCCTAACCTTTGGCACTACATATCTTCTTCTGCCAACTATGTAGTCCGAAGCAACGAAAGCGTATCTACGATTTCCTATCTTTCATCAATAGACATTGACGGTGGTGGCGGTGTCATCTTTTTTGACTACTCAGAACGAACCGGAGCAGAAAGCGGAAGCTATGTCACAGCATCTGGACGGCGGTCTCTCCAGGGATGGGAAAGTTTCCTGCTTGATTCTATCCAGACCCCGGTGGGAACCACAAGGCTGGAATATGAATACAATTCAGTAGGCAGCAGATATCCATTTCTCTCCAGAATAAGGCAAGAGGGCATAGGGGACTACTCTTTCAGTTATGAGGGTACTTCCGACAAGTTCTTTCCCGCCCAGGGAACTACAGCAAAAGACCACTGGGGTTACTACAACACCACAGACAGTACGACTGCGAACGAGAACTATATCTATCTTAGTGATATATCCTCTCTTACCGGTTATGAGGAGACACTTCAGTCCCGTGACAACTCTAATTTTGGAGCCGCCTCTCTCGGCATTGTCCGCGAGATGGTATATCCATATGGTGGCAAAACTATTTTCCGCTGGGAAGCCAATGACTTTTCCAGGCGTGTCAAAAAAGAGGCTTCAGACTTGTACCGCCCCATACTGGGTTACAGCCAGGCCGGAGAAATCACCTCCGCCCCCGGCGTCAGAATCCGGTCTTACACAAACTATGATGAAAACGGCCTTGCCAAAGACTCCACCTGGTTTTCTTACACCCAGCCCGGCTCTTTCTCCAGCAGTGGCATCCTTACCGTTTATCCGCGCTACAGGATAAGCTATGGTGGCACCGTAGGCAATTTCCCCGTCACAGTCCAATATGCCTATTCCGGCGGCTTGACACGTTATGACGCTGTTCCTGTTGAATACAGCCACGTTACAGAGCATCACCCGGACGGTTCGAAGACTGTCCACGAATTCTCTTGCTATTCAGATACGGGGGATGACTTCCCGGCCGACGCAGATGCTGAACGGACTGAAAGATATGTTGACGGCTACAACAACACCTACCATGCGTTTCTCAACGTATCCGGAGGCTTGGAACGCATCTGGAATATTCTGTGTCCTCCAATAAGCCACCAGCATCAGAGAGGAAAGGAAATCGGTTCGCAGGTGTTCAATTCTTCAGGAACCCTATTGGCGGAGAGTTCCTCCATATTCAATCTTTATGAGCAACGGGAGGCTCTCATGCAATACCTTTATGTCGGTGACGCTTTTATGCTCACTCAGAGAATTCTTGCCGCAGACCTTCTGAAAAAGACCACATCCACGACTGGAAACATTGTGTACTCATACCTTGAAGGGATTGACACCGACGGCGGAAGGATAATGGTGGTGAGGAAGCAGAGCGGAACTCAGAACACATACGACTACACAACAGCCTTCTTCGTCAAAGACCATCTGGGAAGCACGAGGGTGATGCTGAACGCCCAGGGAGACATCCTGGAAAGGAACGCATACTATCCGTTCGGCCTGCGGATGAACCAGGGAAAGGCTTATCCTACCCTCACGGAAAGGCTGCCGCAGCTCTACAGCGGGTATGTCTCCTCCACCCCGGCAAGGCGAGACCTCTACAACGGAAAGGAGCTCCAGACAGCAGCGGGAACAGGCTATCTGGACTACGGCTTCAGGCAATACGACCAGACAATTGCAAGGTGGATGGCAGTGGATCCGAAGGCGGAGAAATACCTGACACTGACACCATATAGTTATTGCGCTGGGAATCCGATTAACATAGTCGATATAGACGGAGCGGCTAATTCTCCAATTTACGATACAAACGGCAATTTTTTAGGAACTGACGATCATGGCCTTCAAGGAAAAGCAATAGTCTTGGATAAGAAAGATTATGAACATGGGATGTCACATGAAGAAGCTCTTTCTAAAAATAAGGGAGTTAAAGGATTGGCTTCTAAGGAGGCTGAACAAAAATTAGTTGAGCACTATCACAATTTACATAATAGGCCTGATTATGATGGTTATATCACTGCATTAGAAGGCATTAAATGGGCCTTACAACATCCTGGAGCTCTTCTAAATCCTACACCTGATAATCGTCTATATGCCGATGCTTCCAAACTTGATTTTGGTAATTTATCTACAAGAGACTTTTCGCAAGTAGGGAAAGAAGAACCCATCCAGCTTCGTCCAAAAATATTGTCATGGAATATGGTAAATTCATTACTTAATAACAACCAACGTAACACAATCTATGCGCTAGGAGAGGTATATATGATACTTTTAAGTTCTCAAACAAAAGAAATTAAAATTGTAAATGGATTTTCGACTGACTTTGATTGGAATTACTCTGATAACTACGAAAGGTACTTGCTAATATCTTCTCAAAGATGCCTGTTTAATCTTAACGACACACATGGTTTTCAAGTCATATATTATGGCAAGGGAAAATTAAAAGAATAAGTAAATCACATGATTAGGTATATTATTAATAAATCACAATTATTCACATTTTTATTGCAATATTCATTCATATTTATTGCAAGTGGATGTAATATGGATATCACATTTACTAAAGATTTAGGCATGAGATATGGGTTAGATAGATATAACTACATGTTATATGCAACGTATCCAAATAAGGTGTACAAATTTGTAATACCTTATCAAATTCATAGCTATAATTACGACGACAATTGGATTGTCGCTAAAACTATAACTGATTTCCCTCTTTTAAACATTGAGTTAGAAAAATCAATTAACATTTATAAACTAGATTTGGAAGACACGACAAGTTATAATGTGAACACGACATACTATTGGATAATCAACAAGCTAGAATGTCTTTCTGATAGTGAGGATATTTTCTTTCACTATTTTTTCGATGGATTTCTGACTTGCACTCAATTCACTTGGGTACGCCCAGGTAATGTCATGGGGCCTTTAGATTACTCTGCGTTTATAGAAACAAAAGAAAAGCTTGGAATTAAACTTGAACCAAACATAAGACTTAAGCAACTCTACCGCAATGAAAACAAACTGTCACATAAGAGAATATAGAATACACTCTTACTTCGACGGGACGGACTTCACCCTTCCGGGAAGCACGGCGGACAGATATATCTACGCATACTCTTATGACAGTTTCGGAAGGCTCACGGAAAGCGCAAGGTATGCCGGATTCAGCGTGAACCCAAACAACATATTCACGGAGAAAAACCTGACATACGACCGCAACGGGAACATGACGCTGGATGCCTTGAGAAACATTTCCCTCACCTACGACATCAACAACCTTGTAAGCACGGTATCCAGGAATGACACGCTGCTTGCAACTTACCATTACCTTGCAGACGGGACAAAGTACAAGGTGGTGGACAGGGAGAACAAGGGAAGGGCGTACATTGGGCCGTTCTCCTACGCTCTGGAAAAGATTGGAAACACGGTGTACTCATATCTTGAAGGCATAGACACTGACGGTGGAAGGATAATGGTTCTTAAGAAGCAGAACGGAAACCAGACTACGGCGGACTACACCACTGCCTTCTTCGTTAAAGACCACCTGGGAAGCACAAGGGTGATGCTGAACGCTCAGGGAGACATACTGGAGAGGAACGCATACTATCCGTTCGGACTCCAGATGAACCAGGGAAAAGCTTATCCTACCCTTACGGAGAGGCTACTGCAGCTTTACAGTGGATACATATCCCCAACCCCGGCCAAACGCGACCTCTACAACGGAAAGGAAATACAGACTACAGCAGGTACAGACTATTTGGATTACGGATTCAGGCAGTATGATCCGGTAACAGCTAGGTGGATGGCAGTGGATCCAAAGGCAGAAAAATACCTGTCATTAACGCCGTATAACTATTGTGCGGGTATCCCGATAAGTACAATTGATTCTGAAGGGAAGCTAATTATTTTTATAAATGGTTACTTTTGGGATAATAATTGGGGCAATAGCGCCTATTGGAACGGTTTAGATAATAGAATTATTAATCGTATTGGAGATAGACACTTGCGATATTATGACGGCTCTTGTGGAGGAATTGTTAATTCCCTTTATTATATTCAAAAGGCTTGGAAATGCTACTTTGGTATTGGATTTGAGAATGTAGTTAATGAAAGTAATTTATCTGCTCACACTAGAAAAAAATGGGGGATGATGGTTGGTTATGCAGAAGCAGAGACAATATTCAATAGTTTAGAAAAGTCAGAATCAATTAAAATAGTAACTCACAGCATGGGAGGTGCTTTTGGAAAAGGGTTTATCAAAGGACTTAAAAAATATGCAAGACAGCATAAGATAGACATATCAGGTCTTCTTGAATTAGAACTTGATCTTGCACCTTTTCAACCTTCATCACAAGAAGCTGACAAAGATGTTAAAGAGACTATAACAATTTCTCACGAAAAAGATGGAATAGCTGGAACCAACCCTATTTCTGGTGCCAGGAATAATACTACAAATCCATTCCCCAATGGAGGGAGTCTAGAGAATCACTCTGTTAATAGCTTCTCACAAGAGGAAATCAATAGCATAGTTTCAACGTCTAATCGTAATGGAAAGAATGAAAAATGGGAGCAAAATCAATTAAAGTAATATTAATCCTTATTATTTTAGGTGGGTGTCTTAGGACTCCCAAACATCCGAACAACTATTATTTTAAGCATTTGAGTTCGGGTAATTCACAATTAGCACAAAAAGACAAAAGAGATATTTCTCATAGTTTTATAATGAATGTCGAATATCTTAGGTGTAATCCAGAAGTATTTGAGCAAATTAATTTTTATAAGCCATATTCAGAACGTTTTGATTCAATTAACAAAAAGTATATTCCGTCTCCTATACCGACAGATCAACAGTTGATAGTTAGTGCTGAAAGAATAGAATATAGCAAAGACAGTTGTTTTTGTTTTGCCATACTTCTTATAGAGAACCACTTTTCTTCACTCAACGGATTAGAAGATGCTAGAGTATTGGGACGATTTTATGACTCTCAAGCTATTATTGGTTATCGTAAATCAAAGAATGATATTTTCAAAATATATCCTGATGATCATTTCAAGGCAACAGGTTATACTGATAAAAACACACCCGTTAAAATAGTAGAGAGAGATTATTCTTGTAAACTAAAGAAGTTTGGAAGTGTTGCTGGTTCTATTTATCGAGATAAGACATTTAATGAGAATGTTGGAGACTCATTATTTTTTGAAAACTCACCTTTTTTCCAAAAATATAATGACACTACATTCAATTTTCAGATGTATAGATGGGGGGAGGATTACAGACATGATTATCCATACTAATTGTGCCTGCTATTCTTGTTCTCTCTATAGTGTATAGTGGTTCCATAAAATTGAACCATGAGTATTTATAGTGGTCCCGAATAATTGTACCATGGGTTAAGTATAATACTCCTGTTTTTTGTGCCCTCCCCCATTTTTTGTGCCCTTGTAGCCTCTCCCATTCTTTGTGCCGTTGATAAGTTTACAAAGAGTCATTAGCTTCGGAAGCGTTACTTTTCATAATACAACCTATTTCTGAAAGCGAAGATTATTTATTTCAACTTCAGAGGATTTGCTAATAGTTCTATGGTCTCCTGCGTATTTGTCTCTATATCTAGGAACTGTACATATTCATAATTCATTCAGGCTTATGTCCCTGTGTACCGCTCGAACCAGTTTCTGGAACAGTGGGACATTTGAACTGGGACAAAGACAGGAGCCACACCGCATCAATGCAGTGAAGCTCCCCTGATTTCGAAATCTCAAGCTAGTTTAATGAACTTGTTTTCCGGTTCCGCCTGTATGTTCATCCTTGCCTTTTGAGCCACAACGCTGGCCGCGGGTCTTTGGTCAAAAGAGATGTCTTTAAGTTTATTCTCTACCTCATCGGCTAGTTCTTCCAAGATTTGGTCCTTGTTGATATAAGAGTCCTCTGTCTGCATTGCGATATAGTTGCTGGCATAGTTCTTAGCCTTTTCCCGGAGATTCTCCTGAGAGGTGGTTTTGTCTGACAACAGCTGAATCTCAACCTGACTGATACAATCCTCCCACCAAGGCAAAGAGGAATAGGATCCTTTTCCTCTTTGACCAAGGAGGTGAATTGAGAAAGGTCTAGTATATTCTGTAATGGTTTCATATTATCTTCCCAAGGTCTTCTGTATCTGCTATAACCCCCACGACATAATAATCATTCCTGAATATCCCGTCATTCCAGCAGCAGGTAAAAGTCAGAACATCATAATCTGCTTCATCAGGCGTGAAAATCTGGACATATAGAGGCCCGGAGAACTGGTCACTGAAGCTGTCCAGGGTCAGATCGCCAAAGTCTGCCTTAACGGGGTATATCATTGCCCGACCCTGAACATCTGCCTTATACTGCTCGTCACGAAACTCATCGTGTAACTGGTCTGCCCTGTCTGGACTGAAAACAGAAGCAATAGGTTTCCCATAAAAGCATTTCGCCAGCTTCTCTATTTCAGGAGACTGTTGAACTTTCTCCGCATCCAGAACATCATTAAACAGGTGTAAATAGTAATTTAAAAATCCACCAAAAAATAATTAAAAAAGGAACCACTACACAAAAAGGCATCTCTTTTTTTTTATGCTATCTTTGTCTAAAGTTACCGTTAATACTTAAAACGATGAAAAGACTGATCCTATTTATCGCGATGGCATTGCTGCCAGTAATTGGTTCTGCACAGATTGATGAAGTCGCCCGGATGGCGGCTTCCGTTATAAATTTGATTTTCAAGTGACATACTTGATTCTCATATTGGTCGGCTTGTTAGCAGGCCTGCTTTCTGGAGCGGTCGGATTCGG
>Ga0247609_10007905_pt1 | contig 10063 bp, 9 predicted proteins | sample 172DNAGHGlowgp2_FD_193487 | JGI IMG/M metagenome (GOLD analysis project Ga0247609, IMG submission 193487) | Sheep rumen microbial communities from Palmerston North, Manawatu-Wanganui, New Zealand - 1728 DNA GHGlow gp2 | ecosystem: Host-associated > Mammals > Digestive system > Stomach > Rumen ...
CTCCTTCAGAAGCAAAAAGAATGAAAGAAAAGGATGAAGGCTATCTGAAATGTAGAAGTACCAACTGAAATTTTTGTAAAAATGATTACTAGAGATTAAGAAGTTGTCTATGATTGAATTCGTTGTTTAAGAGCGTCTATTTCTTTATGAAATTGGTCAAAATATTTTCATTCAATTTTTGGCTCACTTGCTTCATATTTTTTTCGGTCATGATTGTGCCTAAAGTCATTTACTGCAATCTCTGCATATGGCTCCATATTTTTCCTTATAGCTTCTCTTTCTTTTGAGTACTTATCTTCAAGTGGATAAAAGGCAAATCAAGCAATTTCATTTCCTGCAGGATGAAAATATCATCATAATTTTAGTGCAAACACATTATGAATTTGTGTACTTGTCTCAATTCTAATCAAGTCTTTTATTTTTTCTATAATATAATTATTCCCTATTTCCTCCCTCAATTCTCTTCTAAGCGCTTGTTCTTTTCATTCACTTTGATTAATTCATCATCATAATAGTCCATATTTTCAATTAACTTTTTCTTTTACCAAAATTATGCATTTTCATAATTTTCGGTGGTTGATTAGTGGGATTCATTTAGAAGTTTCTCTTTTTTCCGGTGAACTTCTTAATCACATGATTGCATGCCTTCTTATATAAAAACTTTTATATCCCCATTTTAGTATTTTCTATTTATTAATAATGTTGAAAACTTTATCAAGATTCTTTCATTACTATATTATATTTGTTTATTTTATTTTGTCAACGTATTAGATACTTTTTTTAAATTATTGTGATATCCATCTAATCTTATTATTTATTGCGTAATTAATTATTGCTTTAAAATTTTTATCATACGGAATATTTTCAATATCATACTGTAACCACATTTCTGACCAAGTTTTATTTTCTTTTAATAATTTCTGAACTCTTTCATTTTCGATGGCACTATGACTTTCTTGCTTATTTAAGTCTACTCATCACTCTTCATCATATAGCTTACACTGCAAATCACATTCTAATTTATCACATTGATAAGCAAAATTCGCTTCCTTGGTTTTATGTTCATCAAATTCCAAAAATATCTTTTCAATTTCTTCTCCATCTATTAAATCTTTCAATATATCATGAACAGCTTCATGTTCTATTTTTTCCTTTTCTTCCCTTGATATCTGGAATTCTGTCAAATCTCATATGACTGTTTCTCAAAGTTCATGGATGGCTATCATCATTATAACTTTTAATATATCAACGTCATAGTTATATTCAGATTTCATTGCGATCGCTAGCATTTGTACTCCAAAAATATGTTCAGCAACACTTTCAAGTCTTTCTCTTTGTACATTCCAGTGTCTCCAACCTGTTCTGATTACATTTTTTAGTTTATTACACAATACATAATAATTTATGACTTTTTCTTCTTTCCCCATCATTTAAATATAAAATCTGAATAAAACTAACTATCCATTACTATAAATTTGTTGTACGACTTTGGAAATCTAACAAAATTATGTTATTTATGTATGCATATTTTTCAAGTTAAACGGAAAACACACCACTGAAAATGGTGTGTTGTTTGGCTAGCAATTGCTCATTTAGATTCCTTGAAGGTAATAGATCCTTCCACAAGACCGAAGCTGGATGATTCCTTGAAGATCTTGTCTTTCGGCTGATAGCCTTCTTCCATAGGTTCAATAAGAACCCACAGATTATTGTCTTCTTTCCACGTAGCTTCAACCAGTTTATAACCTGGATCGATTTCGACAGTCATACTGCCGCCCCAGTTTTTCGCTCTGAATTGCTCCGTGCATGAACTGAGTAAACCTGCAGCGAGAAACAAAATCAGTAAAAATTTTTTCATGATTGTGTCCACCCATGCCTTTGGGATTTGTTTTGAGCTGGCACTCTCTATTTGTTTTAATTTTGTAAGTTCCTTTTGAACTATTTTTAATATATGTATTTTCTATAAAAAGTCAATATGATTTATTTTTGCAAAATATTTATATTTTAAAATACTTTAATTATGCTATAATTTTATTTCTTCACTTTTTTAAATTCAGATTTTAATTCATTTTTCATTTGTTGTTTTCTATACGAATTAGAAAATCTATGAGCCTCATCACGGAGTTTAACCAAAAATCTATCAGCTTGATCATAGACTAATGGAATTTCTTCTATATTAAATTTACCATCAGCAAAACGATAAATTTTTTCTCAAACCAATCATTCATATCAACGCTTTGATGCTAATCATATTCAGCTTTTTCTTCTTGCTTCTCATTTTCATAATGAAGCAAAATCTACTTGCTGAAAAATTTTATAGAATTCTGACGATTCTTTACATAAATCTTTAACTACATTCAACTGCCCCATTCATCAATCTAAGACAAATACATCAGGATATTCAGATTTATCTTTTCACAAAAATCTTCTTTGCATTACCTCTTTTAATGAAGCATAATCATCACTCTGTCCTGAAACAGATTTGATTTTATATTTACGGTATTTCTTTTTTTCTGGTATTCATCAAACGATACATGATAATCACCCACTAATCCAATCTCCATTCATGTGGGAGATATCCACACATTCTACTCGATTTGGAAAATTCTTGAATTTGTAACGATTTTGTAATTGTTCAAGTAATTGATTATGTAATCAGGGTCACTGTAAGGTTGAAGAAATAACATATGAATCAAAAAATCATTCGAGCATATTTATTAATGCAGATTTTTCCTCTTTATTGAACGATACTTTATTTGAATAAGCTAAAAGAGAGAAAACTGAATTTCATTCCTGAATATTTAAATCTCATATTTCTGCTTCAAGTCACGATTTTATCCAATAGATATCTCCATCATCAATTGGAACTTCCTGATGAATAATATCAATAAGTTTTCATTCATAGAAATTTAGTAGGACACAGATATGAGAATATGCTATTTCCTTTATGGCTAATACATATCATGTTAAATTTTTTCATAGTTCTACATGTTGCCTTTCTACCAATTCTTCAATATGCATATAAATGTCACGAATCTGGCTCGCCCATTCGAAATTCTGTTTCGCTACCGCATCATCCATTTGAGATAATAATGCTTTTTCAATCGGTTTAGTATTTCACTTAAAAAATGAACTGAAAATCTGAAGGCCATTCTTGTATTCGTCTTTTAATTGTGATAATTCAGATTTATTTTTACATTTTTCACACCATCCACCACATAATCAAAAATAAAAATCTGAACATATCTTTCATTCTTTAAATTGTGAATTTGGACAAGTACGATATTTCAATATTGTGCGTAAATATTGCATCAGCTTTTTTAATTCTTTTGTGTTATGTTTTGGTCAAATATATGTTGCCTTATCATTTCTCCTGTTTCTTGTAGTTAATACTTGAGGAAAATCTGAATCTGAAAATTTGATATATGTGTAACCATTTCATCATTTCAGCATACAGTTAAAAAATGGTTTATGCTTTTTTATTAAGTTATTCTCCAAATATAGAGATTCACTTTCATTGGCAACTATAAAAAATTCCACTTTTGAGGCTTTAGCCACCATCTCCTGCTTCCAAAGAGAATTGGGTGTAAAATATTGAGAAACACGTTTTTGAAGATTCTTTGCTTTTCAAATATACAAAATAGTACCTTTTGAATCTTTAAAAAGGTAAACTCATGGCTCTTGTGGAATATGAGAAATATCTATCTGCATATCTAAAATACGAATAAATTAAGAATCTGATTTCCTAACCTTTTTAACTTCATTTCGTAATGCTTTTATCTTTCATCGGTTGAATCATGCTACTATTCAAATGTAAATCATACAAACTCCTACGAGCATAAATAGCAATTGTCGTCTATTTTGATTAGGATAGAATAAGTCAGAATTATTTCTTATCCATCGAAATATTAAGCATAAAATTCAAGCTATTAGAACATTTTTGAAGAAAAACTTTCGATCAAAATCGAATGGATATTCTTTTTTTATGTATATTACTCATCAAATAAATTGAACAATTCGTGATAATGCAAGGACACTAATAACTGCCTGCAAATCGAGATTTAGAACAAATAAAACTAAGATATTGCAACTCACATTTACTATGAGCGAAACAAGCAAAATCATGAATCTCTGTTTTATTTTTCATAATCATGCCAGCAAATAAAAATTAAGACTACTTAAACAGTTGAAAATCAAACATGGTCATAAAATTTGAAGTAATTCTCATGAAAATCTAAATTTTTCTCCATATAATAGAACTGATATTTCTTGTCAAAACACTAAAAATATTCATCACATTACAATTGCTAAGAATGCAAAATGTGTATACATCATTGACTCCAGAATTTTAAATTTTCCATTTTCTTTTCTTGTTGAAAGTTCTGTTGTAACTGGAAAAATCAATGCAAGAAATGGTCCGATAATTGAAAAAAATATCATTAGCAATGAAAGCATATTGGTGAAATATCACGATGATTCTGCTCATAATTTATTCAAAACTAACTGTTGGTCTACATTTCATAATAATGTTGAAATATTTGTGGTTAAAAACACCCAAAATGCATATTTAAATTGTTTAGAAATCAGACTTTTATCTATTTCTTCTCTTGGCAATTTGATTAGATGGTTATATTTTCTGAATAATTGGATTAATCATATAGATATTCATATTGCTACTCAAATTATCCGAGATAATGCAAATCGTGAAACGTTAAAACTCGCAAAAACTCGGAAAATTATGGAGAATACAAAAACTGAAAACATATTTGAGAATTGTATTAATCACGAATTGAATGTGTCTTGAAATGCTACGAAAATAGAATTACATACTTGTGATAAATTGGTTCATAAAAAATATAATGACATAATTTTGATTACATTTGTAGCTTCTACTGCGTGAAAATGATGGATTGCTAATCGTTCTGCATTAAAAAATAGTAAACAGAAAATTATTATTCAAGTAATTAATTGCATAAAAAAAGAGAGTCAAATTGTGTTTTTTATTTGTCATTTTTTACCTTCTATTCGATATTTTGGCAAAAAATATTGCATGGATTCAGTTAATCAAAGATCATTATAACTTGATAGGAGTCCGAATAAACTAATTACTCAATAAATAATTCAGACATCGGCTACTGATAATGTGTTTGATGCCACCAATCTAATTAGATATCCAAGTGGTGCGGTAAAAACCACAAAAATATAAGCCCAAAATCATTTACTGATTAGCTTATGAGAAAGCGTTTCTTCTTGTAAAATATTTTTTTGCATAGATTATGATTTTTAAACTATTTAATTTTATATTTATTCAATTCTCATGAAATAGCTCAATTTACTTTTTTTGAAATCGCTTCGTTAAGTTCATCTATTCAACTATTGTAATATCACTTTAAACTCTGTTTAGCTCAAGAAAATCACTCCTTGGCAATATCAACATATTCATGTAAAGTATCGTCATAATATTTGTTTGCATATCATTTTGCATCATTCCGTTTTCAAGATAAACTATCTGAAACAATATTTTTTGTATCAATCTTTGGAATATTTCAACTTCATATTAAATTTTTTAAATCTTCTTTCGCATTCGGATTGTCTACATCCATGAAGTTGTGACTTGTGTTACATCATGATATGAAAAATACAGATATTAGTGCAAAAAATAATGTTATTTTTTTCATTTCAAAATAATAAGTTAAAATATATATTTTTAGTATAGTATAATCATAGGTAAAAACAAGACAAATCTGGGTAACAAAAAAGTCTGCTTTTTTTTGACTTTTTTGAGTTTTTAGTATATAATTGCTTTGTATTAAGTCTTTATTCACTAATTTGTATTAAATGAGCAGTCCAAATACTATTGATTACTCTAATTTAAATAAGAATTTACAACCAAAAAGACCAATTGATTCCATCAAAACAAATACAGCAGAAGAAATTTGAAAGGTCCTTTTGAGTGACCTTAAGAGAAAAGGAGAGAAGGAGAAGAGATTAAATGCCCTCTCGGATCAGATAGAAGAATGACATGAATATATGAAAATTAAACTTGCACTAACTGTTGATTACCTTTCAAGTCAATGACTATTAAAACCTGAATCAATAATACCGATGAAAGTTAGTGAGATTAGATGAATCGAATGAAAAAATAAAGATGAAAAAATTCAAAATCTTATTAACTACCTTATTGATACATGAAGAAAAAATGGAGAAAAGTTAACAATTCAGCAGAAAGAAGAATTAAATCAGGCTGTAAATGACTGAATAGATGAGCACTACTGAAAACTTGCAGAAAAGGATGATGAAAGTGAAGAATTAAAAGCTAGAAATGCTGAATTAGAAGAAGAACTAAATGCATCAGAAGCTGCTAATGAGGTTGTTGAATCTGCGGTATTATCAAAACGATCTCTAAATAATACAATTAGAGTTTGAAAATCTATTGAAAAAATTAATGAAAATAAAAAATGATTAGATGCAGAAACAATAGCTCGTAAAGTTTTATGGCAAGCAAATAGTTTTACTATCTTTGGAAGTTGAAAAAGGTTTGATTTAATTAATAAACTACCTAAGAAAATTGATGTAAATAAAGAATATAATAATGCTGCAAATAATTTAAAAGAAAAAATGAATAAGACATCAAATGCAAAAGAAAAGGTAGCTATAAGATACATAATGAGGCAGATGAATACGGCTTATAAAAATTATATAGATGCTACAAATATTTCAGAAGATACAAGAAAACAAAATATGATGGATATTAATATGAAAATGGCTGCATAACATTTTATTTTATTTGTTTGAAATTATGAATACTTTAAAGGAACTTATTAATAAGGTTGATACTGATTTACAAAAATCTGATTGGCTTAATCAATATCCTGATTTAGAGGAGAAAGATATTTTGTCAGAAATTATTCAAAATATAGCTTTAAATATGGTGCCTAATTTTATTAAAAAGAACAAACTACAAGAATTTGTGGAGGAAAGCGAAAAGAGCTATAAAGAAGAAACTTTTAAAAAATATATCAATAATTATTCTGAATTTCTTAATTCTGTAGAACAGGAATTCTATAATGGATTACTTATGTGATTAGTTGAAGAATAATTTATATAAAACAATCTACTAATTATAAAAAATAGCTCCATACGGAGCTATTTTTATTATAGTATTTAATATAATTTATCATACTTTTTTCCAGAATCTTCATTTACCAATCTGATGTAGAAATTTTATGTATTGAGATCACTCAGACTTATCGCTAACTGCTTGGTTATGCCAATCTTCTTGGGAAGGGATCCCCTTCAAAAATAGTGTTCTCGAATCATCTAAATCTTTGTACAATGAAGGAAATCTATCTTTTAGCATACTATTTCAAATAACACATGTTCATCACTGCCAATTTGATCACATCCCTGGAACGTCTATATCTAAATTAAAGCTCATACCATTCCCTCTTGAAATATATTTACCATATGCAAATGGATAAGCTTCTGCTCATTTTCATTTCCAATCTTCCACAATCTTATTTGTTAAATTTGCAACTCTGATTGCTTCTTTTATTCATTCTTCTGTATGAGGGAAATCTATATCTAATCAGTCTCATCGACTATCATATTCTTCATATTTTTCTATATGTATTTTCTTTATTTTATTGAAATCTATTTTTTCTCATTTTGATGGTCATCATTCTAAAGTTAACTTCAATTTATGCTCATATGAGGAGATTATATATTCCTTAGGATTTCATTCATTCTGTTCTATCCTAAGATTCCTTCTCGTACTATCCTCATCTCCGTATGATTCATCTATTTCTTTTTTCACTTTATTTAAGTATTCATGCATCGGCGTTTTATCGTCTGATTCATAAACTTCATCTCATTGTACCCATAGTGATTTTCAATTTTCATCAGTCTGTCTATTCAAATAATTTTTAAATAAATCAAAGTTCTTTCATCTTGCAATTGTTCAACAACAACGTCACGCTGATGATGAATTATCAATGTATGCTCATAGTGCATATCATCCTGCTCATCCTCATACAGCTCAAATAGCTGCTCAATGTACATTGGCACAATATGCTCAAAGTATTCATCATCATGTAACTCATAATGTACCCAAAATCCATGATCGCTCATTTGAATTATTCATCCCTAAGAATTCTTGTTTTCAACTATCGGAACATGTAAAAGATAAATCTCATCACCAATCTGTTTTATCAAAAGGCTTTTCTGATGCTCACTTTCATCTAAGCATTCTTTTTGCAAAATTAACAATATTTGCAGCGTGTATCATTTCTTCTCGGCTGGGGAATTCGATTGATAAATCATCTAATTTTTTACCTGATTTATCTATTTTTGTTTTCTGTCAATATGAACAAATCTCTTGAGTGTTTTCATCATATGTAATTCAATCAAAATGAGCATTAAATGCTCAAAAATGATCATCATCAATTTTTCAGTTACGAACCTCTGCTTCCACCTTTTGCATAGCTTCGTCAAAAGGCAAAGCTAATCAAAGTTTTTCTTTAACCCACGATGAAACTTTATTCCAGTGTTTATAAAGCTCAACACCTCAAATAGTTGTTCAAACTGTAATTCATGCTCATATTAAAAATTTTTTCCATCGCGAAGCCTCTTTGTTTCCCTCCTTCTTCTCTTTTTTTTCTTTACTGTTATCATCTTTATTCTTATCTCAACTTCATCACCCATTTTCTTTTTCGTCTTCTTTCTTTCAAAATAATTTTTTATATATCCATGTTCATGTAATAGTTCATACAACAATTCATCAAGCCAATTTTCATCGTCCAGGGATTGCTGACCATTTTTCTGATACCCAATCCCATGTTTTTCAAAAAAATCATTTTTCTTCCTTTTCTGATTTAGCTTCTTGTGATTCTGCTCCTGTGGATGTTGGCAAATTAGTAGTTTCTTTTTTATCTCAAATTGAATCTTGCAATTTTGATAACTCTGCATAAGTATCTAATAAACCTTGCGCTCTATCTATTGCCGCTTCTAATTTTTCATCTATTAACTTATTTCAACGCAATCCATCTATTTGTCATTGAAGCTTTTCTGCTCTATCTTTTGCCTCCTCTTCTTTCTGCCTTCTTACATTTTCTGAAAGTGTTTCTTTTTTTAATTCATTTATCAAATTTTCAAAAGCAGATGCCTCAGATTGTAGCAGTTCTAACCTATTTTCTCATTTTGCCATTGTTATAATTTAATGATATAAACCACCATAATTGTACATATAACCAATCAAAAATGCAAAAAAAAACATACTTTTTTTCTTATTTTCTCTTGATTTTCATATATAAAATGATATATAGTGTTTTTGGTGCTCGGTGTGGTATCTTTTTTTCTTGTAAAGCGAGTGCATAGATAGCATTTCAATAGGCTTTTGACCTAAATACAAAGCTCTTCCACTCAATACCTCAAATATGAAAAATAGTATGTGATGAATTTTTGTGAACAAATTTTTTGTGATCATTTAGTAATATATACCATAATATATGAACGAAGAAAGAAAAAAAATCTATGAAAACCTCATGGAGGATATTTCTGAGTTAAGCGAAGATTTGCAAGATTTACTCTTAAAGTGAGCCGAAAAATGAAGTCTTTTGGAAGAAGATCTGATTGCATCGCTTGATAATATGGAGGGATCAATTAGAATTTTGGAAAAATTCTATGATTTGTGTGATAAACTCAAAATTAAGGTAATTACTATCGAAGAGGAATTAGAAAATAGAGAAAAAGAAGATAAATCAAGCAAAAAGGAATCAAGACTTGGTAAGGTCTCATTATACGGGAAGACTGACTTACCCCCTGATATGCAATATAAGGACTATATTAAGTTATATTTCAACGATATTTCAAAGATTCCCCTTTTGACTGCTGAAGAAGAAAAAGAAGTTGCAAGGAGAGTGAAGAAATGAGATGAAGCAGCTAAGCAGAAATTAGTTGAATCAAACTTGAGATTAGTAATTGCTATCGCTAAGCGCTATTTTGGTTGAAGACTTGGATTCGCAGATCTAATTCAGGAATGAAATATCTGACTTATTAAGGCCAT
>Ga0247609_10007906_pt1 | contig 10062 bp, 13 predicted proteins | sample 172DNAGHGlowgp2_FD_193487 | JGI IMG/M metagenome (GOLD analysis project Ga0247609, IMG submission 193487) | Sheep rumen microbial communities from Palmerston North, Manawatu-Wanganui, New Zealand - 1728 DNA GHGlow gp2 | ecosystem: Host-associated > Mammals > Digestive system > Stomach > Rumen ...
CAGTATGAGAAGATCAACCCGACGCAGAGAATCGACCTTTTTGACGCGTCGGTTTTTGCCGCGATCAGAATGATGGAGGCGGCCACCAAGGCGACAAAGGCAAAGGCATGGTTTGGGAATGAGTAAGAAGAAACGAAAAAGAGGAATCACCCAGAAGCGTGAGCTGAGCGCGAGCCAGATCGCCTTTCTGAGCGACTGGGAGGAGTGCGCAAAGGCCGGTTATGTGCCGCTGAAAGATAACCCGGAGATCATGACGGCCTGCCGGCGGATCGCGGAGCTGATCGGCTCACTGACCATCCATCTGATGGCCAACACGGACCGTGGGGACGTCCGGATCGTCAACGAGCTTTCGCGCAAGATCGACATCGACCCGATGCCCAACATGACACGGAGCACTTGGATGCAGGCCATCGTCATGAATCTCCTCCTGTACGGGCGGGGGAACAGCATCGTCGTTCCGCACACATACGGAGGAGTGCTGCAGAGCCTGGAGCCAATCTCGGCGGACCGGGTGACCTTCCTGCCGGTCGGCCGGAGAGACTACCAAGTGCAGATTGACGGAAGGCCCAGGGATCCGGAAGGACTCCTGCATTTCGTCTTTAACCCAGACGAAACATATCTGTGGATGGGGAAGGGCGTGACCGTCAACCTCAAGGCGCTCGCGAGGAATCTGGCTCAGGCACAGGACACGGAGAACGCCTTCATGGCGTCGAATTGGAAGCCCTCGATCATCGTCAAGGTCGACGCGCTGACGGACGAGTTCTCCAGCCCGGCAGGAAGGCAGAAGCTCCTGGAGAGCTATGTGCAGCCGGCACAGACGGGGCAGCCTTGGCTGATCCCGGCCGACCAGTTCCAGGTTGAGCAGATCCGGCCGCTATCATTGGCGGATCTCGCGATCAGCGAGACGGTCGAGCTGGACAAGAGGACCGTGGCATCAATCCTCGGAGTCCCGCCTTTCCTGCTCGGGGTTGGAGACTTCGACCGGAGCGCATGGAACAGCTTCATCCAGAGCACGATCCGGCCGATGGCGCTGGCCATACAGCAGGAAATGACGAAGAAGCTGATCCTGTCGCCTAAATGGTATCTGCGGTTTAACGTCCTATCCTTGATGGATTGGGACCTTATGACGCTTTATTCCGTTTTTGCAGGACTCGCGGACAAAGGCATCGTCACCCCGAACGAAGTGCGCGACCGCATCGGCATGGCACCGCTGGAGGGGCTGGACGAGCTGCGGATCCTTGAGAACTTCATCCCGGCCGACAGGATCGGGGACCAGAAGAAGCTGGAAGGAGAATGACATGAGACAGGTTAGAGCGATCCCCGAGTCCTTCGAGACGCGGGAGGAAAACGGCGCCCCCGTTATTGAGGGGTACTTTGCGGTGTTTAACAGCAATTACGAGATCGCACCCGGGATGAGCGAGAGCATCGCACCGGGGGCGTTCTCGTCTTCGATGAGCAACGACGTGAGAGCCCTGATCAACCACGACACGACCCTCGTCCTCGGCCGCACAAAGGCGAACACCCTGCGGCTGGAGGAGACGGAGCGCGGACTCTGGGGACACATCGACATCAATCCGAAAGATGCCGATGCGATGAACCTGTACGAGCGCGTCCAGAGAGGAGACGTCGATGGTTGCAGTTTTGGGTTTGACATCAAAGCACAGGAAACCGATTTCCGAGCAGACGGGTCAATCCACTGGACGATCACGGACGTCGAGCTTTACGAAGTAAGTTGCTGCACGTTCCCCGCATACGAGGCGACGAACATCGAGGCCCGGTCTGCAGAACGGGAGGAGATCGAGAAGCGCCAGCGGGAAGCCTGGAGAGCCCGGATGCTCGCCCGGCTGAAAGGAGAGAAGGATGCTTAAAGTGCTGATGCTCCGGAAAAAGCTGGACATCGCCAACCGCCAGATGGAGGAGCTGCGGAAGAAGGCCGACGCCTTCAAGACCCGCGAGGCCGAGCTGGAGGGAGCGATCGCCGAGGCCGAAACGGAGGAAGAGCAGGGCGTGGTCGAGGAGAACATCGATGCTCTCGAGGCCGAGAGGACCGCGCACGAAGAGGAAGTCAACAGCCTGACCGAGCAGATCCGTCAGATCGAGGAGGAGATCGCCTCCCTCGAGCAGGCACAGAACACGGACCCGGAGCCGGAGGCCCGGGACGATGAAAAAGTGGAGGATACCACCATGAAAGAGAAATTCTTTGGTCTTTCCATGCAGGAAAGAGACGCGATGTTCGCCCGCGAAGACGTCAAGGCTTACCTGAGCGGCGTCCGCACGATCATCAGCGAGAAGAGAGCGGTCACGAATAAGGAGCTGCTGATCCCCGAGGTCTTCCTGGGGCTGCTGCGCGAGAATGTGGCCGAGTATTCCAAGCTGTACAAACACACCAATGTCCAGCGCATCGGCGGAACGGGCCGCCAGATCATCATGGGCACCGTTCCGGAAGCCGTCTGGACCGAGTGCTGCGGCACCCTGAACGAGCTGAGCATCGGCTTCAACGATCTGGAGATGAACTGCTGGAAGGTCGGCGGATATTTCGCGCTGTGCAACGCCCTTCTGGAAGATAACGACGTCAATCTGGCGAGCCTGATCCTGGACGTCCTCGGGCAGGCCATCGGCCTCGCGCTGGACAAGGCCATCCTGTACGGCACCGGCACCCGGATGCCGCAGGGCGTCGTCACCCGCCTGGTGCAGACCGCTGCCCCGGAAGACTACCCGACGACCGCCCGCGCTTGGGCTGATCTGCACACCACGAATGTGCTGACCATCACCGCCGCGAACAGCACCGGCATCAAGCTCTTCCAGGGCATCGCCACCGACGCCGGCGCCGCGAAGGGCCGTTACTCCAGAGGCGAGAAGACCTGGGTCATGAACGAAGCGACCTACACGAAGCTGGTGGCCGAGGCCATGGCCGTGAACGCTGCCGGTGCCATCGTCGCCGGAGTCGACGGCCGGATGCCGGTCATCGGCGGCACGATCGAGGTTCTGGACTTTGTGCAGGACAACGTTATCATCGGCGGATACTTCGACCTGTACACCCTGGCCGAAAGAGCCGGATCCAAGTTCGCCCAGAGCGAGCACGTGAAGTTCATCGAGGACCAGACCGTCTTCAAAGGGACCGCCCGTTACGACGGAAAGCCGGCCATCGCGGAAGGCTTCGTGGCGATCGGCATCAACGGCGCCACCCCGGCCGCCACGATGACGTTTGCTGCTGATACCGCCAACTAAGGAGGAGCCGCATGACATTGCTGGAGCTCACGAAGGCGCGGCTGGAGATCCGGAACGACATCCGCGATGAATTCCTGACCGCACTGAACGAGGTGGCGGAGAAGGAGATCTCCCGCGAGGGAATCACCCTGGACATTTCGGACATTGACGATCTGGATCTGGTCGCGGATTATACCGCGTATCTCTACCGGAAGCGCAACAGTGATGACCCGGCGATGCCCAGATCCCTCCGCTACCGCCTGAACAACCGCCTTTTTGCGGAGAAGGGGGCGGCAGATGTATGACGCGGGGGAAATCACCCTGTGCAATCTCGTGAACACTGCGGAAGCCGGGGACAAGCCGAATTACCAGCTGTCCCCGGTAATCACGCAGTATTACGAAGAGCGTTATCTGAGCTATACCCGCCAATACGCAGCAAAAGGAGTGAACGAACAGATCGACCTGCAGATCCGCATCTGGGATGAGGGGACGCGGCCGGTGATCGGGATGTATGCCGTCATTGCCGGCGATCAGTACCGGATCACGAACACGACCCCGACATTGGACGACGACAACCTGCGGGTCTATGACCTTTCGCTTTCGAGATTGGAGGAAGGCAATTATGACGTTTCAGGACAGGCTTAAAAAAGTGCGCGACGCGCTGACGGCCCTGAGCGTCACCGTCTACCATTACGAGCGGCCGAAGATGGCCGCTCCGTATGTGGTATGGCAGGAGGACTCCGGGCGGACATTCGACGCGGACAACCGGGTCGGAGAGATGATCGCAGCAGGGACGCTCGACATCTACTCAAAGACCGAATATGACCCGCTCTTCGACCAGACGATGGACGCCCTCACGGAGGCCGGGATCGTTTGGAGCCTGGAGTCGATCCAGTACGAAGACGAAACCGGACTCATCCATTACGAGCTGGGGTGGCAGGTATGAAGCTCACGGTCGGATCCGGAATCGACCATTACATCAAGGCGCTGGACCGCCTGACTGTGATGGCGGAGCCGGAGATCAAGCAGGCCGTTTATGTCGGCGGCGGGATCGTCGCAGACGCGGTGCGGGCCAGCATCAAAGACCTTCCAGCGAGGAAGGGGTCATTTAAGGCGCCGCCCGTATCAGGAGTGACGAACAGCCAGAGGCAGGGCCTCCTCGACGGGCTCGGCATCAGCCGGATGAAGAACGACGGCGGATTCATCAATGTCCACATCGGCTTTGATGGATACAACTCGACCGTGAGCGACAACTGGCCGAAGGGAGTCCCGAACGCCCTCGTGGCGAGATCCGTCGAGAGCGGAACGAGCTGGCTGAAAAAACACCCGTTCGTGGCGCCGGCAGTACGGTCCGTGAAAACAGCAGCAGAAATGGCGATGGCCGCGAAGTTTGACGAGGTCATCAAACAAGACTTTGGAGGATAAGAACAATGGCAAATGGTAAGGTATGCACCGGCTTCTCGAAGCCGTATGTGGCGCTTTACTCGGCCTCCGGGACCACGATCAATTACACCAGCGGCATCGCCCTGGCGCGTGGCGTGGACGTTTCCATCGAGCCGGAGACTTCCGACGACAACAACTTTTACGCGGACAATGTGATCGCAGAATCGGCAGCCGGCACCTTCACCGGCGGAACCGTCAACCTGACGGTGGACGGCCTGAAGATGGAGGCGGAACGCCTCATCATGGGCCTGCCGGCGGCGGCGGAGGACGGATGGACCGACTACAACGACGAGCAGTCCGTGCCCAACTGCGGGCTGGGCTTCATCGCCAGATACCAGGAGGGCGGAGTCGTCACCTATGTGCCGGTTGTGCTGACAAAAGTGCAGTTTCAGCAGGTACCGCTTTCTGCCGCAACGCAGGAGGACGAGATCGACTGGCAGACGGAAGCGCTGACGGCCACCATCATGCGCGGCGACGACACGAACCACACGTGGAAGAGCATCGGCGCCGATGAGACCACTGAGGCGGCTGCGGAAGCCAAGCTGAAGACGAAGCTCGGAATCGAGTAAAAACCAAGGGGGCAGTGAATGAAGATCAGCGGGAAGGAATATGGGCTCTATCTCACGATCAGGGCCTGGACGGAGATCTGCGAGTTATGCCCGGACGGCGACTTCGGGAAGGTCGGGACCCTGCTGCAGGGGAAGGGCCAGATGATGAACGTCGTCCGGATCCTCGCGGCCCTTTCGAGAGGATACGCGGACCACGAAGAGACGGTGGAGGGGCACGAGCGGCCGGAGGTATTGACGGAAGCTTACCTCTCCTCGCTCTCGCCGTTTGTCCTGGCGGACGCCGGAGTGGTGGACGAGATCACGGCGGCCATGCAGGGAGGGACGGCTCAGGAGATCGAGACGGAGCCGGTCAAAGGAAAAAACGCGGAGGGCGCGGCAACGGCATAACGCTGAGCCGCGCCTGGTTTTTGTATTACGGGCGAAAGAACGGGATGACCACGAGGGAGATCCTCGCCACCCGTTACGGCGAGATGCTGGACGTGATCTCCTGCATCATGGTAGACACGGGGAACGCCCGGCAGAAGAAGAAAAAGCGACACTGGACGTTTGACGAAGCGATAGCACTGGAGTGACGAATGGCGATCAACATCGGGCCGCGAATCGGCATAGACGGCGAAAAAGAATACAAGAATTCGCTCCGCGAGATAATCGCCGAGACCAGAACGCTCAAGAGCGAGATGGGGCTGCTGGAGGCGTCGTTTAAGGACGGCGCTTCCGAGATGGACAAGGCCAAGCAGCGCACCGAACTGCTGAAGAAGCAGCAGGAAGCGCTCACGAAAGAGGTCGAGAAGCTAAAGGGAGCGGTCGACGCGTCCTCGGAAAAATTCGGCGAGAATTCCACCGAAGCACAGACCTGGAAGAAGAAGCTGGCAGACGCGGAGACGGAGCTCGCGAACATCAACAAGCAGCTCAAGGACAACTCCGGATGGGCGGCTTTCGGCCGGGAGTGCGATGCGGCAGCGAAGAAGCTCGAGGGGATCGGAACGGCATTTACGAACACGGGCCGCGCCCTCACGAGAGGACTCACGATGCCGATCATCGGCATCGGAACGGCGACGGTCAAGACCGCAGCGGACTTTGAATCCGAGATGAGCAAGGTCGAGGCGATCTCCGGAGCGTCAGCTGATGAGATGGACCAGCTGGAGACCAAAGCCCGCGAGATGGGCGAGGCGACGAAATTCTCGGCGTCCGAAGCAGGGCAGGCGATGGAGTACATGGCCATGGCCGGCTGGAAGGCCGATGACATGCTCTCCGGCATAGAGGGAATCATGAATCTGGCGGCGGCATCCGGGGAGGACCTCGGAACGACGTCGGACATCGTGACGGACGCCCTGACGGCGTTCGGGATGAGCGCGGCCGAATCAACCCACATGGCCGATGTGCTGGCGGCGGCATCCGCAAACGCCAACACGAACGTCTCCATGATGGGCGAGTCTTTCAAGTACGTCGCACCGGTCGCCGGTTCCCTCGGCTACACGGTCGACGACATCGCCATCGCACTCGGCCTGATGGCTAATTCCGGCATCAAGGCATCGCAGGCCGGCACGAGCCTCCGGACGATCCTCACGAACATGGTCAGCCCTTCGAAATCGGCAGAGGGAGCGCTGGCGGCCCTTGGCGTTTCACTCGAGGACGGGCACGGGAATATGTACACGTTCCGCGAGGTAATGGAGCAGCTGCGCACCGGAATGGGCGAGCTGAAGATGCCCGTCGAGGAATTCCAGCAGCACGTGGCCAACCTCGATGCGCTCCTGGAAGACGGGACCATCACGGAGGAGCAGTACAACGAACAGCTGACGGATCTCACCACGAAGGCTTACGGTGCGGAAGGCGCCATGAAAGCGCAGGCCGCTGCCGCCCTCGGCGGCCAGAGGGGCATGAGCGCCCTGCTGGCCATCGTCAACTCTTCCCCGGAGGATTTCGACAAACTGGCTGCGGCCGTGGACGGATCCGGCGGAGCGGCAGCAGGGATGGCGGCCATCATGCAGGACAACCTCAACGGCCAGCTGACCATTCTCCTCTCCAAGCTGCAGGAGTTAGCGATCAGCTTCGGCGAGGTATTGCTGCCGAAGATAACCGAGATTGTCGACAAGATCCAGGGCCTCGTGGATAAGTTCAACGGGCTCGATGAGGAGCAGCAGAAGCAGATAATCAACATCGCGCTGATCCTCGCGGCCCTCGGGCCGGTATTGAGCGTTGTCGGGACCATCATCAAGGTAATCGGAGTTGTGACCGGGATCGTCGGGAAGATATCCGCAGCCATTGCAGGCGCGGGAGGACTGACGGCAGCCATCTCCGGAGGGCTGGCTGCGGCGGCCCCTGTCGTGGGCGTGATCGCAGCCATCGCGGCAGCCATTGCGGCGGTGATCCTGGTAATCAAGAACTGGGACAAGATCAGCAAGGCCATCACGGAGACTTGGGAGAAGGTAAAGGAAGGCGTCGGCAAGGCGGCGGAGGCCGTGAAGGAAGGCGTTGTTAACGCCTGGAACGGCATGAAGGAAAAGGTCAGCCAGGTCGGCGAGAACATCAAAACAGGAGTATCAAACGCCTGGGAGACGCTAAAGACCAAGACCTCGACCGCGTGGGAGAGCATCAAGAGCACGGCGACGGAAAAATGGGACCAAGCGAAGACGACACTCCTGAATGGAGCGAACGCCGTTCTGGGATTTTTCGGGACGGACTTCGAGACGCTCAAGAGCAAGATCACGAAGCCGCTGGAGGACGCCAAGACGGCCATCTCGACGGTCTGGGAGACCATAAAAGGATTCTTCCGGAGCGGCATCGAGACGATCAAGGGGCTGTTTAACTTCCACATCGACTGGCCGCACATCAAGATGCCGCATTTCAAGATCAGCGGATCCTTCAGCCTCAGCCCGCCCAGCGTCCCGAAATTAACGATTGACTGGTACAGGAAGGCCATGGAAGGCGGCATGATCCTGAACAGTCCAACGATTTTTGGAGCGCAGAACGGGCACCTGCTCGGAGGAGGAGAAGCCGGGCCGGAGGTCGTCGTGGGGCTTGGGAGCCTTGAATCGATCATCCGGTCGGCAGTCGGGCAGGCCACTTATAACAACACTTACGGCGGGACCACGATCAACGTTTATGGCGCACCAGGGCAGGACGTGGAGGAGCTGGCGGACCTGATCGAGGAGAGGATCGCGGTCAACGTATACAGGAGGGGGGCGGCATTCGGATGAGCGATCTGGTTTATGGCGGCATTTCTGCCGCTTCTCTCGGGATCCACATATCCGGGGAAGGAACATATTCCTCCCCGGAGAGAGACCGCGAAATGATCTCGGTGGACGGGCGGAACGGCGATCTGATCATCGACAACGGGCGTTACGAGAACATCCGCGTGGTCTATCCCGCTTTTATGAGGGACGGCTTCCGACTGCGGGAAAGCGAGATCCGAAACCGGTTCATGAACGGCTCCAGAGGATACAGGCGGCTTAGCGACACATACCACCCGAACGAGTTCCGTCTGGCGATCTTTGACGGAGCCTTTCAGCCGGAGACCGGACCGTGGAACGCGAGTGCCCACTTTGACCTTGTATTCAACTGCAAACCGCAGCGGTTCCTGGTGGCCGGGGAGGAGACGCGGACATTTCGCACGGCGGGAACGCTGAACAACCCGAGCCAGGAGACAGCGCTGCCGCTGATCAGGGTTTACGGCTTTGGGACGCTGACGGTCGGAGACACGGTCGTGACGATCACCCAGCATGGCCAGCAGTATATGGACATCGACTGCGAGCTCGGGGATGCCTACTGCGGATCCATTAATCTCAACGCCTATGTCACTAAATCCTTCCCGACGCTCGGAGCAGGAGAGACGGGGCTGGCCTTCTCGGGCAATATCACCCGGGTGGATATCACCCCGCACTGGTGGAGAGTATGATCCCGACATTATACGAGACAACAGAAACGGCGTTCACCACGAACGGACTCGGGAAGCTGCCGGACTTTTTGACCGGGAAGGTAAAAGAGGTCAGGAATGGCCAGTTTATCCTGACCGGCGAATATGCCGCCTCCGGAAAGAACGCGGAGGAGCTGACAGAGCAGAGGATCATCACGGCCGTGCCGGCAGACGGGAAGGCGGAGCAGCCGTTCCGGATCTCTTCGGTCACGAAGAAGACCGGCGGGAGGATAGAGATCACGGCGAACCACATCTCTTATGACCTCAACGGCATCGTGGTCATGCCGTTCACGGCAACCAGCGTGACGGACGCCATGGCCAAGATCGCCGCGAACGCCGTCGGCAGCTGCCCGTTCACTTTCTGGACGAACAAAGACGTCACCGGATCCTTCACGCTGAAAAGTCCGAAGACGATCCGGGAGGTTTTAGGAGGGAGTCAGGGATCGCTCCTGGACGTATACGGGACCGGTGAATATGAATTCGACGGAATGACGGTCCGGCTCTACCTTCACCGCGGGACGAACAACGGCGTGGTGATCAGGGCCGGAAAGAACCTCACGAGCGCCTCCTCCGAGATCTCGACAGATGGCGTTACACGGCCATCGTTCCTTACTGGGCGAACGAGAACACCACCGTGACCTTGCCCGAGAGGATCGTCGAGTCAGCACACACAGGAGCCGTGCAGCAGACAAAGGTCGTCGACTTCTCGTCGGAATGGGAGACGGCACCGACGGTGGCGCAGCTCCGGGCACGGGCGCAGGCATACCTGGCGGCAAACAGCGGCTGGGAGTTGAAAGAAAATATAAAGGTTTCCTTCGTCCCGCTTTGGCAGACAGAGGAATACAAGGATTATGCGGCCAGCATCGAGCGGGTCAACCTATGCGACACGGTGACGGTACTGCACGAGGCGCTGGGCATCACGGCTGAAGC
>Ga0247609_10007907_pt1 | contig 10058 bp, 9 predicted proteins | sample 172DNAGHGlowgp2_FD_193487 | JGI IMG/M metagenome (GOLD analysis project Ga0247609, IMG submission 193487) | Sheep rumen microbial communities from Palmerston North, Manawatu-Wanganui, New Zealand - 1728 DNA GHGlow gp2 | ecosystem: Host-associated > Mammals > Digestive system > Stomach > Rumen ...
TCACTATTCTTAACGCAGATAAAAATTTCGGTATCGGGAAGAGAAACGGCTTATTATTCTCCCTTCCTTTAGATATGAAATATTTTAGAGAGACGACTAAAGGTCATGTCGTCTGCATGGGAGAAAATACATTAATCTCTTTCCCAGGCAGTAAACCATTAAAGAATAGAACCAATATCGTTCTCTCTCAAGATCCTACCCATAATTATGAAGGAGTCGTCAACGTCCACTCCTTTGAGGAATTCCTACAAAAGATTAAAGAATATTCCAAAGATGAAGATGTCTATATCATCGGAGGAGCTTCCATATATCGACAAACTCTTCCTTATGTCGATGAAGTATTATTAACTAAAGTCGACGCGGATGGCGGAGCGGAAGTCTTCTTCCCTAATCTGGATATCGATCCTAATTTCCAGTGTGTCGATGAAGGCACTCCCCAAATGGACGGAGATATCTCAATTAGATTTACTAGATACATCAACAATAATAAGAAGGCTATTTAGCCTTTTTATTTTTCTTGCCTTCATATTTTAAAATAATATAATATTAGTGTGTACTTTGTGTGTACATAGGTAGTTATATGGAAAACATCATAAAATCAGAAAGAATCGATATTCGTTTATCTAATGAAGATAAGAAAATAATAGAAAAAGCAGCTTCTATTAATAATATGTCTCTTTCTTCATACATTCTTTTCAATATCTTAAAACTTGCAAAAAACGATTTAGAAAGATTTGAAATCACCCTATTAGATAATGATGAAATGTCCACTTTTATCAATTTGTTAACAAATCCTCCTAAACCAAACGAATCTTTGATTGAGCTTTTCAAATGATTATTGTTTCAATTCGCGATATCACTCTTCGTCAAGCGTTTAAGCTTTTTAATTGTAGCAACGAGGAATTAAATATTTATCTAAATAAATATGCCTATGCAAATGATATGACCGGCATTAGCAAAACATTCATTTGTTTAAGCGATGATAAGAAGAATATTATAGGGTATTACACATTATGCGCTTCCAGTGTAATGAATGCTGATTTACCAGAAAACATGAAAAACAAATTGCCAAAATACCCTTGCCCATGCGCAACAATTGCAAGACTAGCTGTGGATATAAAATACCAAAAACAACAATATGGCAAAGCACTATTAAAAGATGCATTAAAAAGAATATTGTTAGTGTCGCAGTCCATCGGTATCCATATGATTAAAGTTGATACAAAACCGGAAGCGAAATCCTTCTATCTTCATTATGGTTTTGTGGAAGCGAAAAAAGATAGTTTATTGTTGTTATTACCAATTGATACAGTTTTAAAAGCAATCAATCACAAAAAATAAATATATTAAAAGACCATTGCTGGTCTTTTTAATAATCTACGATTATTACTTTTTCTCTTTATAGATGATTTTAGGTTTATCCATAATCACCCTTTGATTAGGAGCGACATCTTCAGTGAGGAAGACATTACCACCGATGGTGACATTATCACCGATTGTAATATCGCCGATAACAGAAGCATTCGCATAGATCACGACATTATTACCGATGGTTGGATGTCTTTTCACTCCTCTAATGGATTGTCCTTTATCTGGAGAAAGGGCGCCTAAAGTGACACCTTGATAGATTTTAACATAATCACCCACTACTGCGGTTTGTCCAATGACTACACCAGTACCGTGATCGATAAAGAACGGACAGCCAATAGTCGCGCCTGGATGAATATCAATCCCCGTAATTTCATGGGCATATTCACTCGCAATACGAGCTTCTAGTTTCTGATTATGTTCATATAGATAATGGGCAATACGATGAAAGCATATCGCTTGATAGCCAGGATAGGCAATCTTAATCTCATCGATATTATTTGCGGCTGGATCGGATTCGAAAAAATATTGAGCGTCTTTATCTAATAAAGCTTTAATCTCTTTGATTGCTTCTAGAGGAATGAGCTTATATTTTAAAGGCTCACCGAAATTGATGTGATTAATCACATCTTTAACATCACCGATGAGGCAGTCGCGGCAGTACATAATTATTGAATCTTTTCAAAGTCAGCAGCACCATGCTTACAAAGTGGGCAGATGAAATCATCTGGTAATTCTTCGCCTTCATAGACATAGCCACAGACTTTACAAACCCAACCTTTCTTTCCTTCAGTGGCAGGTTTTGGTTTGACATTAGCCTGATAATAATTATAAGTCATCGTCTCTTTATCGGAGAGGACGCGAGCTTCTTGAATAGTACAGATGAACATACCATGTGTTTCTAAGTCGACATATTGTTCAACTTTTAAAGACATCATCGCATTGGAATATTTATTGAGGAATAATAATCCATTATCGCTTCTTGGATAATCTGTTCCTTCAAATTTATCGACGTTACGTCCACTTCTAAAGCCAAAGGATTCAAAGACGGAGAATGGGGCTTCAACTGATAAGCAGTTGACATTCATCTTTCCTGTTTGTTTGATGACGTGATGAGAATAATTTTGTTTATTGATACAAACAGCGATTCTTTCTGGTGAGTTAGCGACTTGAGTCACTGTGTTGACGATTAAGCCATTATCTTTCTTGCCATCATTAGATGTCACGACATATAAGCCGTATCCAATCTTGAATAACGCTTTTAAGTCATTCTTATCTGCTGTATCTTCTTTGATCGCTAAATAGTCTTGGCAGAGTTCATTAGCTAAATCTTCGATTTCTTGTTTGTTTGTATCATTCATCGCAGAGAGGATCTTCACATTGTGATTAGTGAATGTTAAGTTCTTACATCCTTCAAGCATTCCTTTCATCACTTTATGGGCAAGAGGAGCCCAGGAACCATTTTCGATAAAACCAACAGTCTTGTTTTGGAAATTTCTTTCGGTTAAATGATGAATGAATTCCTTCATGAATGGGAAGATTTCTGTGTTATATGTCGTTGTTGCTAAAACGAGACGGCCATATCTAAAGGCATCTTCCACCGCTTCTGCCATATCGCATCTCGCTAAATCATTGACCACGACTTTTGGACAGCCTTTTTGTTTTAATTTTTCTGCTAATAATTCGACAGCGGCTTTTGTATGTCCATATACGGATGTATAACAAATTAATACGCCATCTGTCTCAGTTTGATAACTGGACCAAATATTATATAAATTGAGATAGTAACCAAGGTTTTCTTTTAAGACTGGTCCATGTAATGGACAGATGATTTGAATATCTAAGTTCGCGGCTTTCTTTAAGACTGCTTGCACTTGCGCGCCATATTTACCGACGATACCGATATAATATCTTCTCGCTTCGCAAGCCCAATCTTCTTCGACATCTAAAGCCCCGAATTTGCCAAAGCCATCAGCAGAGAATAAAACTTTATCAGTTTCATCATATGTGAACATGACTTCTGGCCAGTGCACCATTGGAGCGGCCACAAAATGTAAAACGTGATGTCCGAGATTTAAAGTATCTCCTTCCGCGATGACGATTCTTCTATCTTCAAACTCTGTCCCGAAGAAGTTTTTCATCATCGTAAAAGCTTTTTGGCTAGAAACCACTGTGGCTTTAGGATAATTCTTTAAGAAATTAGCGATATTTGCAGAATGGTCTGGCTCCATATGTTGAACGACTAAATAATCAGGTTTACGGCCGTTTAAGGCTTTTTCCACATTGTCGAGCCATTCATGGGTGAAATTCTTGTCTACTGTGTCCATGACCACAATCTTGTCATCTAAGATGACATATGAGTTATAGGCCATGCCGTTTGGGACGACATATTGCCCTTCAAATAAATCGATTTTGTGGTCGTTAACACCAACGTAGATAATGTCTTTGGTTACGTTCATATTTTTCTCCTTATGTATTTGGGATTTAAAAATCCCTCACAATTAATCATTATGAAGGAAATTTGTTTAAATTACTATTTATATGTTATATTTTGACTTCTTTCCCACGGAAGAAACAGCCATACATTCCTGGACCCACGCCGATACCGACAATCGTACCAATTGGGAATGTCTCAACTTTGAGTCCAAGTTCACTTTCGATATGCTCTTTCATATAGCTTTGATAGCTATCACCCATAATCGAACCAACATAGACCGTATCAGTCATTTCATTCATATTATCTTTGATATATTGAATGGAAGCCTCTAAAGCCGCTTTCATTCCTCTCACTTTGCTGAATGCATAATTCTCACCTTTACGGTTAAACATGATTAATGGTTTAATGCCGATCAAATTACCAAAGAAGGCAGATGGACCAGAAACTCTGCCCATCGCACGTAAATAGGATAGATTTTCCACAGAACCGATTTCATGATAGAACTGTTTATTATCTTCCACCCATTTAGCGACTTCTTCTAAAGATTTACCTTCATCTCTAAGTTTAGAGGCATCAAAGCATAACGCGCCTAAAGCCATATCCGCTCTTTTAGAATCAATACCGATAATCTTTCTTTCTGGATAGTTTTCTAACAATTCTTCAGAAGCAAGTCTCACCGCATTAACAGAACCGCTTAACGCGCCTGAACAACCGATATAAAGGATATCAATACCTCTCTTAAGGTATGGTTCAAATCTTTCTAAGACTTCCGCGAACGTGATTAAACTAGTTTTAATCTTTGTATTTGGATTTTTAATCCAGTTATAAAGTTGTTCCAAAGAATATTCTTCAAAGGCTAAATCCGCATGATAGTCTTCTTTGCCGTTGATGTTGATACCCATGCGAAGATAATCGATATTATAATCTTTTAATTGTTTCACTGATAAATCAGTACAAGAATCTGTAAATATTTGATATGGCATAATTTTCTCCAGTCCAGTTAAAAACATTATGCATTATTATCAGGTTGATATCCACCTTTATTGAGCAGTTTTTAACTTCATTTTCTTGTTAATCTTTTTCATTTCTTGATATGCTTCATCATCATTTACAAGGCGAATAAGATAATCAAAAACTGGATCTTGAACTGTTCCACGTTCATAACGTGCAATATTCTTTTCCCCACAGTGGATGAATTTCGCTAATTCGGTTTGGGACATTCCCCTCTTTTTCCTGATGCTTTTGATTTCTTCAGAAGTTAATAATCCTACTTTTCGGCGATATTCATCATAAATGATGATGTCGTTTAATCCCCAATATTTTGATGGAAGCACAGGAGCACCGCACTGCTTGCAGTATCCGATCCATTCTTCAACATCCACAGGGACTTGTTCTTTGCCAATAAGATGATGTCGTTTCACCTTTTGGATAACAAATGGAACTTCCTCGTTGCATTCATTACATATTGCTGTTTCAATTTCCTTTTTCTTCATCTTTTTACTCCGTTTCATCTTCATGTATGCTCACAATTAGCACTTTGCGGTTTGTGATAAAAATTTTAATTTTGATATAGAGAATGATACCATCCCAATTCTTCTTGAAAATCCAAACTGGTTTATTTCTTCTTTCACTCGTCTTATTATCAGGAATCGGTCCTCTGATATAATGCTTTTCATTTAAAGACCTTATTATTTCGACTACTTCCTCTTTTTTAAGCTGATACTGAAGGATGAATGAAATCGTTTTTTCATAAGTGCTGATTTCAATCTTACTTTCTTCGACAGAATTAATGATTGATAATGCTTCTTGTAAAGTAAGGGCCATGTCTTTTTCATAATTATCACTCATGAGGCGGCCCTCCTCATGATTGATTTGGTATCATACGATACTATTTTAATGGTTTTGTTTTTCATATTCAATAAAAAAACCCTCCTATATATAAAGAGGGCAAAAAGAGCAAATTTCGTCGCAGAAATTTATTTTTTTATATTAAATATTTGTTACTTCGTATCCAGCATTAGTGATTTTCTCTTTAATAAGAGAAGTGTCGATGTTATCACCGTTCACTAAGGCATAGCCATTTTCTAGACTAACTTCTTTAACCGTTAATCCATCAATGCTATTAATAGCATCAGTGACGTGTTTCACGCAGTGCATGCACATCATACCTTTAATCTCCACTTTTAACTCGTTCATATTGTTTTCTCCTTTTTCTATAAATTCTTCTGGTAATTCATTCATATTTCGATGATGTTTGTTTACATTATCAATTTTATATAAATTTAATCTTAAAGCATTTAATACCACCGTGACTGAAGATAAAGCCATTGCAGCCGCGCCATACCAAGGTTTTAGCTTTGCTAATCCCACTCCAGAAAGCGCACCAGCCGCAAGAGGAATCATCACTAAATTATAGAAGAATGCCCAGAACAAATTCTCTTTGATATTCTTTAATGTTTGTCTTGATAATCTAATCGCATTACAAGCATCCACTAATGAGGATTTTGTTAAAACCACATCGGCTGATTCAATCGCGACATCACTACCCGCGCCGATTGCCATACCAATATCGGCTTTAGTAAGAGCAGGGGCATCATTAACCCCATCTCCCACCATCAACACTTTTCCATATTTTTGCAGTCTATTAATAATATCTAATTTATCTTCAGGATGGACATCGGATATATAACGATCAATCCCTACTTGTTCAGCGATGGCTTTCGCTGTTAAATTATTATCCCCAGTGAGCATGATTGGTAATAAACCTAACTGTTTAAACTGCTTAATCGCTTCAATAGAATCTTCTTTAATCGTGTCGCTTACTGCGATAATACCTAATATTTGTTTATTATATACGAAGTATAGAGGAGTTTTACCTTTCTTTGCGTATTCTTCTCCCACCTCTTTTATTTCAATAGAAATATAGTCCTTCACTAATTCGTAATTACCACCGATTAGGAGCTTATCATCAATAAATCCTTGCACTCCTTTTCCTGGCACTAAAGAGAAACCAGAAACATCAATTTTAGTAATATTATGTTCTTCCCCATATTTAGTGATGGCTTTAGAAAGAGGGTGTTCGCTTTTACTTTCTATGGAATAGGCTAATGATAATAATCGCTCATCCATAACATGGACATCGCTTACAACAGGTTGTCCTTTAGTGATCGTTCCTGTTTTATCTAAGACCACATAATTCATCTTTCCGGTTTCTTCAAGTGAACTAGCGGTTTTAAACAAAATACCGTGTTTTGCGCCTAGTCCACTGCCCACCATTATGGCTACGGGAGTCGCTAAGCCTAACGCGCATGGACAAGAGATGACTAAGACGGCAATTGCCCTTTCAAAAGAATAACCTACTAATGTTGTATGTTCTAATGTCGAAACAAAGCCGTTACCAAAGATGATCCAACAAATGAAGACAATTAAAGCAATACCCATTACGACAGGAACAAAGATTCCACTTACCTTATCGGCAATCTTTGCTATTTCTGCTTTAGAAGATGTCGCATCTTCCACCATCTTGATGATTTTATTGATCGTCGTTTCTTTTCCAACATATGTGGCTTTACAAGTTAACGCTCCATATTGATTGATGGAAGCAGAAACAACTTTATCACCCACAGTTTTATCTACTGGTAATGATTCACCTGTTAATATCGATTCATCCGCAGAAGAATTTCCTTCAATAACAATCCCATCAACAGGGAAAGATTCACCAGGTTTTACTAAAAAGATATCATCAACTTTAACTTCTTCTATCGGTACGATTACTTGTTTATTATCTTTTAAGATAGTCGCGGTTTTCGGAGCCATATTAAGAAGATTTTTAATCGCTGAAGTCGTCTTCCCTTTTGAATAACTTTCTAATAATTTACCAATGGTGATTAAAGTAGGCACCATCCCTGCCGTTTCAAAAGAGATATTCATGCTTAGATGCATGACATGATCCATATTTATAGTATTAGAAATCATTATTCCAAATATCACTAATGAATAGATATAGGCCACTGAAGAGCCTAAGGCGACAAGAGTATCCATATTTGGAGAAAGTTGGAATAATGCCTTATACCCATTAGTGAAGAACTTATAGTTTATGAGCATCAAGACAGTAGCCAAGATGAGTTCAATATAAGTAAGTGTCAAAGGATCATTAGCTAAATCTCCAATATTCCATCCAAGCATATAACCCATTGATAAATAGAATAATGGGATTAAAAAGAAGATTGATAAAATTAACCTAATTAATATTATTTTAGTCTCGTTATCTTTCCTATCTTCTTTTACTGTTTTTTCTCCTTTTAATTTCGCTCCATAACCGGCTTTTTCGACTGCGTTAATAATATCTTTCGAACTGATTGAATCATCATATGAGACGATCATTGAATTAGTTAAAAGATTGACGGAGACATCGTTAACCCCGTCTGTATTTTTCACTGCTTTCTCCACTCTTGAAGAACAAGCCGCGCAGCTCATCCCTGTAATATCGTATTTCTCGTTTTCCATTATTTGAGTTTCCTCATCAGTTCAAAAGCCTCTTGTAAAGAGTCTTCTTTACCCGCTTTTATATCTTCGCTTACACAGGTTTCCATATGACTTTTTAAAAGAATATAGCCAACTTGTTGTAAAGCGGATTCAGATGCTGCAATCTGAGTTAAGATGTCCCCACAATATCGATTATCATCAAGCATTTTGGTGATGCCGTTAAGTTGACCGATAATGCGGTTTAATCTCACCTTTAAATCTTTGATTTCATCTTCTCCTCTTGGAGTGGCTTTATATCGCTGACATGCGGGACATTTAACATCTTCCATAACACTACCTCTATATACCCTATGGGGGTATATCTATACATTAAGAGAAAAATAAAAATAAGTAAAGCGAAATGCACTGCTCTACTTATTATTTATGTAAATAATTATTTAAGAAACATATGAGGATATTTTTCAAGCATGAAGTCCATGTCTTTATCCCCACGTCCTGATAGATTCACTAATATGGAGCCACTTTTTAGATTTCTCGCACATTTAATCGCATAGGCTAAGGCGTGAGAAGATTCAATTGCTGGAATAATGCCTTCAAGTCGAGAAAGAAGGAAAAATGCTTCTGCGGCTTCATCATCACTGACATATTCATATTTCACTCTGCCGATTTCCTTTAAAAAAGCATGTTCTGGACCAACACCTGGATAATCAAGTCCGGAAGCGATTGAATAAGCATCCGCGACTTCACCATTTTCTTTAGTTAATGCTAAAGAATTAAAGCCATGCAGCACTGTTTCTTTACCTAAAGTCATCGTTGCCGCATTTTGCCCTAATTCTTTTCCTGTTCCCATCGCTTCGACACCGACGATATTGACCGGTTCTTCTAAGAAGTCTTCAAACATCCCGATCGCATTGCTACCTCCACCGACACAAGCAGTGACGATATCAGGAAGTTCACCTGTCATCTCTTTAAATTGTTGTTTAGCTTCTCTCCCGATAATATCTTGGAAATCTCTTACCATTAATGGATATGGATGCGGACCAACTGCACTACCGATGACATAAAATGAATTCTTATAATCTTTAGCCCAAGCGACAAAGGCTTCATCAACTGCTTCCTTTAATGTGCGGGTGCCACTATATACAGGGATAACATTTGCCCCTAATACTTTAATACGCGCGACATTTGGGGCTTGTTTTTGCATATCCACTTCCCCCATATAAATATCGCATTCAAGTCCGAAATAAGCAGCCGCCATCGCCACAGCTGAACCATGACTACCCGCGCCTGTTTCAGCGATTAACTTTTTCTTTCCTAAATATTTAGCAAGCAAAGCTTGACCCATCGCATTATTCAGTTTATGGGCACCACCATGATTGAGATCTTCTCTTTTTAAATAGATCTGCACTTTGCCTAAATAATTAGATAAATTTTGACAGTGATATATTGGGGTAGGACGCCCTTGATAATTCTTTCTAATCTCTCTTAGCTCCGCGATGAATTTAGAGCTTTTTGCAATCGTCATATATCCTTCATATATCTCATCGATAGCTTTTTGTAATTGCTTTGGTAGATAAGAACCACCATATCGACCAAAATATCCATCGCTTGAAGGATACATCTTGCGGTAGTTTCTAAAATCTATCTCACTATTTTTAATCGGTGAATCTTCAAATAACCTTTGACCTTTGATTCTGCGGTCTAATGGTTTCGGTGCGTTTTCTGGAATCAAATATTTGTGGCCCTCTAATTTCGCCCCTTCAATACG
>Ga0247609_10007908_pt1 | contig 10058 bp, 9 predicted proteins | sample 172DNAGHGlowgp2_FD_193487 | JGI IMG/M metagenome (GOLD analysis project Ga0247609, IMG submission 193487) | Sheep rumen microbial communities from Palmerston North, Manawatu-Wanganui, New Zealand - 1728 DNA GHGlow gp2 | ecosystem: Host-associated > Mammals > Digestive system > Stomach > Rumen ...
ATAAGGAGTTTGAGTCACTTGCAAACAAGGCAAGCATTTTAAAAAGAAATCTTCTTTGGTATTCTTTTTTTAGGATTTCGCCATTGATTTTGCGTCCAGCCTTTTATAATCAAGGAAATTATTGGTCAGCAGAAAATTCTAATGATGACTTTATAGGCTTTCTAGATGGATACAGTGTTCTCGAAGTGCTTCCAGAGTTGAGCGACACTATGTCAACTGACAAAAATTCTTTTATATGCTTTGTAAATAATACTACACATGATGATTATCCATTGCAGGCTCCTCAGTTTGTTCCCGCAGTGCAGGTGACAAATCTAGGAAAATCTAAATATGCGGGGTGTTCAGATTATGCAATAAATGCGGCTGCATTAAAACGGACCGGTGAATGGTTTGAATATCTTAAAAAGATGGGAGTGTATGATAATACAAGAATTGTTATTGTTGCAGATCATGGTCCAGAATTTGGGAAAGATGAATTTTTTAATGAGGATGAAAAATTTAACGCAATCAATCCAGGAAAATACCATCCTCTTTTGATGTTCAAGGACTTTAATGATAATGGAACGCTAAAGAAGGATGAGACATTTATGACAAATGCGGATGTTCCGTATTTGCTGACGCAGGGTATAATAAAGGATCCTGTTAATCCATTTACGGGCAATCGGATAGAAACAGCTAAAAATGATGGTGTCTTTGTTTCTACGAGCGATATTTTCTCTCCCCTACAAAATAAAGATACATATGTATATAATATAGATTCTGATGAGTGGTACCGCGTAAAAGACAGCATATTTGATTCTTCAAACTGGATACAGGAGGAACCGAAATGAGCTCACAGGTTTTTACACTCTACATAGATCCCGGAACAGGCAGCATGCTCTTCTCTGTGTTTATTGGGGCGGCAGCAACCCTTCTGTTCCTTGCGCGAGCAGTTTTCCTAAAGGTTCAGCTTCTTTTTGCAGGAAAGAAAAACAGGGAGTCTCTAAGAGCCGGGCGCACAAAATATTTGATTTACAATGAGGGAAAACAATATTGGAATGTGTTCAAACCAGTCCTCGACGAATTTGAGAAAAGGCAAATAGAAGTCTCTTACTTTACGTCATACGACCAGGATCCTGTGTTTGAAAACGGATATAAATTCGTAAAATCAAAATACATCGGGCAGGGGAACAAAGCCTTTGCACAGTTGAATCTTGTTGCTGCTGACATTGTCCTTATGACGACACCTGGACTGGACGTTTATCAGATGAAGCGCAGCAAAAATGTAAAGCACTATGCTCATGTAAGACATGGGTCTGGTGATGCAACGATGTATCGTCTTTTCGGAATTGATTATTTTGATTCAATTTTACTGACGGGAGACTACCAGAAAAATGACATCCGGTATTTGGAAAAAACACGCGGGACAAAAGAAAAGGAACTTTTGACAGTCGGTTGTTCTTATCTTGATGAGCTGAAAAAGAAACTTGACTCCATTCCAAAAGAAGATAGGCACGAGTTTACGGTGTTGCTTTCCCCGTCATGGGGACCGAGTGCCATTCTTTCAAGATACGGTGAAAAACTCTTGACTCCGCTGGTAGAAACTGGCTGGAAGATAATTGTCCGTCCGCATCCCCAGTCAAAAAGATCCGAGGGACAGATGCTTGAGACTCTTCAGGAAAAGTACAAGGATAAAGCGAATATCGAGTGGAATTATGACCGGGACAATATCTATGCCATGAAAAGGGCCGATATCATGATTTCAGACTTTTCATCCATTATTTATGATTATACTTTCCTTTGCGACAAACCCGTCATGTACGTGAATGCTGATTTGGATTTACGTATGTACGACGCGAGTGAGGTCTATAATGATGATGGAAGCCCGAAAAAAATCTGGCAGTTTGAGACCCTTGAGAAAATCGGAATTGAACTTAAGGAAGAGCAGTTTCCCCAAATCAGGGAAGTGATTCAAAACGCGAGTGATTCCGCTGAACTTGCAAACGCACGGCAGAAGGCGAAGTCAGAGGCATGGATGTTCATCGGAGAGGCCGGTAAAAACATAGTCGATTTTATGATAAAAAAACAAGGAGAATTGGAATGCAAGCATTGATTTTAGCGGCGGGTACAGGAAGCCGACTAAAGCAGTACACGGAAAAGGTTCCCAAGTGCATGGTGCCTGTAAACGGTGTTCCGATGATTGAGCGTGCCGTTGATGCGATAGTTGCAGCGGAAATAAAGCAGCTGTATATAGGGCTTGGATATAAGTCGGAAGTTCTGAAAGAGTTTATTGCTAAGACATTTGACCAAAAGCGTCTTGAGGGAATGAAGATTGATTTCATCGAAAACCCTGTTTATGACAAAACAAACAATATTTATTCACTGTGGCTTGCTAGAAAGGCATTTTCGGATGATGACACAATTCTTCTGGAAAGCGACCTTGTATTTGACAAGGCTCTTATAAAAAATTTGGTTCAGGCAAAAGAGAGAAATCTTGCGGTTGTCAGTCACTATGAGGACTGGATGGACGGTACATGCACCATTTTGGACCGGGACAACAACATAGTTGATTTCATCGGAAAGAACGCGCAGAATCCTGCTGAGATGGACAGATACTACAAGACGGTGAATATTTATAAATTCTCCAGGGATTTTACGGAATCCTACTATTTGCCGTTTTTGCAGACATTCATGGATGTGTTCGGAAAAAACAACTACTATGAGACCTGTCTTAAATTCCTTGCTCAGACAGATCCCACTCTTTTGAAAGCCTTCAAGATTTCAGGTGACAGCTGGTATGAGATAGACAACCCCGATGACTTGAAAAACGCGGAGAAAAGATTCTGATACTTTTCTCCCTACTTCCTGACATCCCCGTGGAGGAAGTCGTCGTAGCTGATTTCTACACCTTCGCGGACATCGACCTTCGCTTTCCAGCCGAGCGCATTTAATCGCGTTACGTCGCAGAGTTTCCGGGGCGTGCCGTTCGGTTTGGTGGCGTCCCATTCCATTCGGCATGTCCTGCCGCTTGAGGCAACATCCGCATATACCACATCCCTGACTGTCTCCGCGAGCTGCTTTATGGTGCATTCCTTTCCTGTTCCCACGTTCACGAAATCTCCCGTGGGGGTGCGGAGGTCTGCGGCGTTTTTATTTTCCATCAGATAAACCACGGCATCAGCAAGGTCTCCCGCGTAAAGGAATTCCCTGAGTGGAGAACCGTCTCCCCAAAGATGCACCACGTCCTCGCCGCTTTCCTTGGCCTCGTGAAATTTTCGGATCATCGCAGGAAAAACGTGGCTGCCCTGCAGCTCATAATTGTCGCCGAGTCCGTAGAGATTGGTGGGCATGACACTCAGGAAGTTTGTGCCGTACTGCTTGTTGTATGCGGTGCAGAGCTTTATGACGCTGATTTTTGCAAGCGCGTAGGCATCGTTCGTGGGCTCAAGAGGTCCCGTAAGAAGAGACTCCTCGCGGATCGGCTGCTCCGCCATTTTGGGGTAGATGCATGTGGAGCCCAGGTTCATCAGTTTTTTTACGCCGTTGACTCTTGCCGCCTCAACCACGTTGAATCCTATGACCATGTTCTGATATATGAAATCCGCGGGATAGCTTGAGTTTGCTCCGATTCCGCCGACGTGCGCCGCCGCCAGAAATACATACTCGGGTTTTTCCGCCTTGAAAAAATCATTTACGGCAGCCTGGTTCAGAAGGTCAAGCTCCTTGTGTGTCCTTGTTATGATGTTGCCGTATCTCTTTTCCTGAAGGCATCTGAGTATCGCGCCTCCGACAAGACCCCGGTGTCCTGCCACGTAAATCTTCGCATTCTTTTCCATAATCATCTCTGGTGCAGAACTTTTTCTGCCTTCACATATTCCATGTCATGCTTCATCATGATTTTCACGAGCTCCGGGAACGGAGTCTTTGTGGGATTCCAGCCCAGAACTGATTTTGCCTTCGTCGGGTCTCCGAGCAGGGTCTCAACTTCGGCGGGACGGAAATACTTCGGGTCCACCTCAATCAAAACCTCTCCGGTAGCCTTGTTGTATCCCTTTTCGTTTACGCCCTCACCCTTGAACTCAATCTCGATTCCGGCTTCACGGAAAGCGTAGAGACAGAACTCGCGGACGGAATGCTGCTCGCCGGTCGCGACTACAAAATCATCGGGCTTGTCCTGCTGGAGGATGAGCCACATGCACTCGACGTAATCCTTCGCATATCCCCAGTCGCGGAGAGCGTTAAGGTTTCCGAGATAGAGCTTTTTCTGGAGTCCCTGTGCTATGCGGGATGCGGCCAGAGTGATTTTTCTTGTTACGAAGGTCTCTCCACGGCGCTCGGACTCATGGTTGAAGAGGATTCCGTTTGAGCAGAACATTCCGTAGCTCTCGCGGTAGTTTTTCATAATCCAGAATCCGTACATTTTGGCGACCGCATAAGGTGAGCGCGGATAGAATGGAGTCGTCTCTTTCTGGGGAACTTCCTGCACGAGGCCGAAAAGCTCCGAGGTTGATGCCTGATAGATGCGGCAGGTCTTTTCCATGCCCAAGAAGTGCACGGCCTCAAGGATTCGGAGGACTCCAGTTGCGTCACAGTCGGCTGTGTATTCAGGAACTTCGAATGAAACTTGAACATGGCTCTGTGCACCAAGGTTGTAGATTTCCGTCGGCTTCACTTCACGGATAAGACGGATGAGGCTCTCGCTGTCGGTAAGGTCGCCGTAATGCAGGTGCACGCGGCGTTCCTTGTGCATGTCTTCAATTGCACTCTCAAGATAAAGATGCTCGATTCTTCCCGTGTTGAAACTTGACGAGCGGCGGATGATTCCATGTATCTCATAGCCTTTTTCAAGCAAAAATTCAGCAAGAAAAGAGCCGTCCTGTCCGGTGATTCCGGTAATAAGAGCTATTTTGTCTGACATGAGGATAGTCTAGCATTTTTCAGTTAATAATTCAATACAGAGGAAAAATCAGAACTCCACCACAATCATAATCGGGACGTGGTCGGAAAGCCGGTTTCTGAGTTCCTTTGACGACGTGCACTCCACACCCGCTATGATGACGGAGCTCTCTTTTTCAAGATTCCTTCCCGCGTTTCCTATGCGCGCCCTGACCGTGGGTGTCCTGACTTTCTCTGCCATGGCGGGGTTGTAGACAAAATGGTCGTAGTCGTTGGCGTAGGCGAAACCGCTGTCTCTTATGGATAGGGTCGTCTTCGGGCTGGTCTTTCCGTCTATGACGTATGACTCGAAATCAAGGGAGGCGAATTCCTTTCTGCGCGTGTTGAAGTCTCCCCCTGCAATCACGGGCTCCTCGCTGATTTCTCCTCCGAATTCATTGAGCAGCATGTCGGCCAGGGTCAGAAGGTCGCGGTCTCTTTTTTCCATGGAATTCTTGGACTGGAGATGGACGTTTACGAGGATGAAGGTGCTTTCGCCGGATGTGAATCTTGCGGCCTGCACGTTGTTTTTGTTGAAGAGGTAGTCGCCTTCCGGAAACGTCGTGAAGCCCAGGGACTCAGACAAATCCTCCGCGGTGACTTTCTGGGTGTTGTAGAAAATCGCGTTGTTCTGTGACATGTCGCCGCCTGAGAATGCCGTGCCGCGAATGGTTACTCCGTCGTGGAGAAGATAGGCCGCCGTGGATATGGATTTCCATCCGGGACCGAGCTCCTGCGCGATGTCGTCGAGGATGGTCTTTTTCTGGGGCAGCTTGAAATGAAGCTCCACGTCGCCGTAGAATTTTGTGACGAGGCCTTTTTTCATTGCGACCGGGACTTCCTGCAGGAGGACGATGTCGGCTTCGTTCTGCCTGACAATCTCCCCGATCGCTGCCATCCATTCCTCGTAATGCTCCTTTTTGTACGAGCTGTTGTGCGCGATATTGTAGGATAGAATCGTTATCTTCTCACAGAATGCGAGCGATGCCATGAGAAAAAATGCGGCGATCAATGTGATTTTTTTCATGCAATCCTCCCGGTTAATTTTTGACTATTTGCTTTTACCGCTCAGACGACGGAAGAGACGTTTCAAAACGCCGAGCTTGCCGAAGAGGAGCCAGTAGAAGAACGCGATGGCGATGATAATCGGGGCTCCGAAGACAATCACGTAGAGAATCACCTGCAGGAAGTTGATTAGGAAGTCGAGCACGTTGTAGATGAATCGGCGGAATCCTCGTCCGAAATCAGGCATGGTGAAGGACTGACCCTCGGACGCGCGGTAGGGCAGGTCGTAGTAAATCTGGATCTGGGAGTAGTCAATCTGGCCGGAGAGATGCTTCATCCTTGTCTCCATTGACTCAATGTCGGAGATGACGGAATTCAACTCACGCTCAATCTTGAGCATGTCCTCCATGTTCTGGGCCTCCTTCAGATAATTCTGGAGTCTTTCGCGGAGGATTTTCTTGGTGTCCAGGCGTGATTGCAGGTCATAGAAAGTTTCTGTCACGTCCTCGGTGTTGCTGTTCTTTGATTTTATTTTTCCGAGGTCGCCCGCGCTGTCCATTGCCTTCTCAAAATTATTGCTCGGGATGCGGACTGAAAAAGAGCCGTCGCTTAAGCCCGTGCAGCTGGACTCTACGTACCCGCCGAGGGACGCGCACCATTTTTTTATACCGGCCTCGGCTTCGGCAAGGGACTGAACCTCAAGGCTTATGGAGCCCCTTTTAATCAGCTTGCGTTCGCTTTCCGCAGGAACTTCCTGGGATGGCGAAAAGGATTCTGCGTCCTCAGATGCCATGTCCGCGGTATCAAACGCCATTGAGGATTTCATTTCTCCGCCGGCCCTTTCGTATGTCACAGCCCCTGATTTTTTTCCGCATGATGTTGCAAGCAAAGTTGCCGTAAACAGGACGCAGCCTGCAAGAATTAATTTCTTCATACTTTACCCCTTTGGTTTATGGATTTTTTGCCAAATCAAATTTCTTTGGTTTCGACTTTCAGATCTTCGCGTGTGTTTATGATTGCAATCTGGAAATCATCTTCGTAAATTCTTTCTCCCGGAATTTCGTCAGTGTCCGAGCGGTAGAGCCTGACTCCGTATTTTCTGCACATCGAGCGGTAAAAATCCATCTGCTTCCAGATGTCCGTTCCCTGCGGAGTGTCCTTGAACCATGTTGTCGCGCGCTCCTTGTTTCCGCTTTCGTAAAAGGGAGGGACAGGCAGGACTTTCTCAAAATACTCCCTGTTTTTCCAGTATTCGGCGGTCTCTTCCTCGCTCAGGGTCTTTGCGTCCACGAGTTTTCCCACGGTCGTAAAGATTCCCCGGGGCTGCTGTGTGATGTATGCGATGTCCGCTGTGTGGACTCTGAAATATTTCATAGTCTTTTCTCCAGGTTAAAAAACGCTTACGCCTGAATTTCGGCAAGAATCGGCTCGATGTATCTTTAAAGAATATTGTGTATGCCGGCTCTTGTCAAGCGTTTTGATTGTCATTAAAGAAGCTCTTTGGTTGACGCGGATTTTTTCATCGTGTAGAATTAAAAAATGAAAACCTTGTTTGTTTCAGATTTGGACGGAACCCTGATGCGCAGTGACAAAACCCTGTCGGAAAAGACAGTTCGGACTTTGAACCGTCTGATTGAAAGCGGTGTCCTGTTTACTTATGCCACGGCACGCTCAATTCAAAGTGCGATGGAAATTACCGGGGGATTGAAAATGAGGCTTCCCGTGATTACGAGAAATGGAACCGTGCTTGCCGACAACGAAAGCGGACGGATGATTCAAAAGGCAGTGTTTTCCGCTGATGAGATAAGGCTCCTGAAGACCGGGCTTCCTGAGCTTGTGGAAAGCGGATTTGTCTCCTCGTATTTTGGGGAAGAGATGATGAAGCTTTATTGCTCAAAAAATCCTGCGGCCGGATTTCAAAAATATATTGACGAGCATAAGAATGATTCGCGCATGAGACGCATGGAAAATCTGGACGCTCTGTTTGAGGGGGAGGCAGGTTATGTCACTTTGATTGACGATGAGAAAAATCTCCGTCCCGCCTATGAGCGGATGAGAAAATATGGTGGCTGGGAATGTGTTTTTCAAAAGGATACTTACGGCGATGAATTCTGGCTTGAGATTTGTCCCGAGAACTGCACGAAGGCAAAAGCAATCCTTGAGCTGAAGAAAAAAATCGGTGCCGGGCGTCTGGTTGTTTTCGGGGACTCAATCAATGACCTTCCCATGTTTGAGATTGCGGATGAGGCCTGTGCGGTGGAAAATGCGGTTCCTGAGGCAAAGGCGGCGGCTACGAAAATAATCGGACGCAATGACGATGACAGTGTCGCGGAGTTTCTTGAAAAGTGGGCGAGTCTTGAAAATTGCGATATATAGACTTATAATATTTTAATATGGAATATATTTTTACTGAGCGCGCGCATCTGATGTGTCCGAACATGTGCTTTGGGATTGTTGCGAGCGTAAACAAAAGTTTTGACAGAAATCTAGTTGAAAAGACGGTTGAAAAACTTTCCACAGCCCATCCATTTTTGAGGGCTTTGATTGCCTGTGATGAAAAGGCCAATGCGTATTTTTATGACGTGACGGATGAGTCAAAGGTGGAGGTGATTTTTGCGGGTAAGCTCGGCGTAGGGACTTCCTGTGTTGAGTCAAATGAAATCATCTCAAAATACAAGAGCCTCGTCGCATCAGACTGGAATCTTTTTGACGGTGGCCTTTTAAAAATCGTCGCGTGGGATGCCGGGGACAAGAGCGCATTTTTACTTGTGTTCCATCATCTTTTGGCGGACGGACGGGGTGCCTTGGGACTTGCCCAGGAGCTCGCAGATTTTTATGTGCATGGCAAAGAGCCGAAGGAGGCCGTGGAGCGTCTGATCACGAAAAAGGATTTGCCGGAGGATTCGAAGCTTCCTTTTTTGAGCCGCAGCCTTGTGAACAGTGCGAATAGAAAATGGAGAAAGGAAAACCACACTGTTTCGTATCAGGATTATCATGCTTTTGCGGATGATTTTCTAAAGACGGATTCTGTAAACTACACTCTTGTTTCGGTAAATCAGGATGAGCTTTCGGCTCTTCATTCGCGGTGTAAAAGTCAGGGAGTTTCCATAAACGACTATCTTCTGGCAAAGATGTTTTTGGAGGACAAGACAGAGAGAGTCATAATTGCCTGTGACCTCCGGGACAAACTTGCGTGCTACAATCCGGGGTCCTTAGGAAATTACTCCACGGCGTTCAGCGTGGAACTGAAAAAATCATGCGGCGATGTTTTTGAGAATGCAAAGCGTGTTCATTCCATCGTGCGGAAAAAACTCAATTTGCCGAGGGATTTGTATCTTGTGCTTCAGTGCTATGCGTCGCTTGAGGGCGGACTTCTTGACGCTTCGTTGATTTCCAGCCGCGGAGGATTTGAGAGCAAGGCTGCGAAGTTTATAGGCACGATGTTTTTCAACTATGGCAAGGCAAATGGCTACAGCATTACAAATCTCGGGAAGATAGAAAGTGAGAGTCTTGAGGCCGCTTATTTTATCCCGCCGGCTTCACCTGCGGTAAGGAAAACTCAGGGTGTTCTGACTGTAAACGGAACCATGAGAATCTGTACCGCCGAAAGATAAGCGGAAGGATGTGCTGGAACAAAAAATGACAGCTAGGATACAAACGAACAAACAATTCGGTCCGATGGAATTTTATGTCCGGGCCTTGAAAATTGCGGTGCCTGTAATGGCGCAGATGCTCATTCAAAATCTTGTCTCTCTGATTGACAATTTTATGGTCGCGGGCTTGGGTGACATAAAGATGTCGGGCGTGAACATCACGGGGCAGATTGTCTTTACCTTCATGGTCTTTATGAACACAATCTGCATGGCCGGCGGAATTTTTATGACACAGTTTTCGGGGGCAGGCGACAAAGAGGGAATGAGACAGTCTTTCTGCTTTAAGCTCTGGGCGGGATTTTTGGTCGTAATTATTTTTACTTTGTCCTGCATGATGATTCCGAGGCAGATTTTGGGACTCATGGTCAGGGGTAATTCCCAGGCTTCCGTAATTTTGGATGAGGGCGTAAAATACATGAGGCTCTTGGGCTTTATGGGAATCCCCTGGGTGCTTTCCGCGATGATTTCCTCATCCCTCCGTGAGAT
>Ga0247609_10007911_pt1 | contig 10052 bp, 9 predicted proteins | sample 172DNAGHGlowgp2_FD_193487 | JGI IMG/M metagenome (GOLD analysis project Ga0247609, IMG submission 193487) | Sheep rumen microbial communities from Palmerston North, Manawatu-Wanganui, New Zealand - 1728 DNA GHGlow gp2 | ecosystem: Host-associated > Mammals > Digestive system > Stomach > Rumen ...
AACATTTTCTTGAATAAACTTATAAAATTTTTGCAGGCGGTGGACATTGTTTGATTTTTCAGCCAAGAAATAACCGTGTGCGTCGTCATTTCCGGTTCAACGATTTTTTTGTAAACTAAATCGCCGTCGGTGAGGAGCCGCTTGCTTGAAACCGGAATCATAGCCGCGCCGAGATTCATCTTGACCATTAGCAAATCTTGAACGATACTATCAGAGACGCAGATAATATCCGGCTCAAAATCAAGCTTTTTACAGGCGGCAATGAAATTCGACTTCCAACGGAGCGGGATAATCAGCGGCTGGTCTTTGAGTTCTTCAAGCCTAATCGTCGATTCGTCCTCGCCGCAAACGGTTTTAGAATTCATAACCATAACGAGCGGTTCATTGGGCAGGACGAGCAGTTCATAAGCAAGATTGTCGACTTGAGTGCGCGTGATTGCGATTTCGATTATGCGGCTGTCGAGCAGTTCGATAATCCGTGCGCCTTCCGCCTCCCAAATTTCAAAGGTGACTTCTGGATAAATTTTGCGGAATTCGGCGATTAAATCGGGCAGAATCATTGCGCCGGACGTCGTGATTGTCCCGATACGAACTGTGCCTTTGGTGCCGCTACCGATTTCCTTAATTTCGCGAACAGTGCCGTCGACCATTCCCAAAATACTTTCGACGCGGTTATAGAGGACTTGCCCCGCCTCCGTCAAACGAATTCGACGCGAACCGCGCTCAAAAAGTTTCACGTGCAAATTTTCTTCGAGGTGCTTCATTTGGCGGCTGAGGGCGGGTTGAGCAATGCCCAAACGTTGCGCCGCGTGGCTGATGTTACCTTCCTCAACGATTGCAAAAAATGCACGCATGTCTTTAATACCGATACCTTGTGCCATTTCGTTAAGTCATCTCCATTAAATTTTTTTACTACCGATACTTCAAAATCTGCGATTATTATAGCACACTTTAGCAAGATGTGATATAATTTTTGTAAAAAATTTATAGTTAATTTCACGCATATTGGAGGAGATAATTTGAATAGAATTCGTACACGTTTTGCGCCCAGCCCGACAGGTTACATGCATATCGGCAACTTGAGAACCGCGCTTTACGCTTATTTGTTTGCAAAGTCTCAAGGCGGCGATTTTATTTTGAGAATTGAAGACACTGACCGCGCCCGTTACGTTGCAGACGCCGTTGAATTTATCGAACGCACGCTTGCCGCTGCAAAAATTATTCCGGACGAAGGTCCTCATCACGGCGGAACCTTTGCACCCTACGTTCAAAGCGAGCGCATGGACATTTATAAAAAATACGCTGAACAACTCGTTAAGGACGGGCACGCTTATTACGAGGAAACTGAAAACGGCGTGGCGATTCGTCAAAAAATGCCGCGTGCAGGTGAAACAACTTTTTTCGACGTTTTGCACGGCAATATTACAATCGCCAATTCCGAGCTTGAAGACCAAGTTTTATTGAAAAGCGACGGCATGCCCACTTATAACTTTGCAAACGTCATCGACGATCATTTAATGGAAATTTCGCACATCATACGCGGCACGGAGTTTATCACGTCGACGCCTAAGCATGTTTTGCTTTACGAATTTTTTGGTTGGGAGTTGCCGACGTTTATACATTTGGCACCGGTTATGGGCAAGGCGGAGGACGGTACAGTTTCCAAGCTTAGCAAACGGCATGGCGCGACGAGTTTTAACGATTTGATTGAGGCGGGCTATCTTCCTGAAGCGATTACGAATTATGTTGCGCTTTTGGGCTGGAGTCCGAAGAATTCTTGCCAAGAAATTTTTTCTATGGACGAGTTGATTAAGAATTTCAGCCTCGACGGCTTAAGCAAGTCGCCCGCCGTGTTCGATTATGCTAAACTCGACTGGATGAGCGGTGAATATTTTAAAGCTATGAGCGATGAAGATTTTGCTAAAGTTGCTGATAAATATTTTGCCGACTTTGACGCGCCACGAAAAATTTTCCTGTCAAGTTTGCTGAAAACTCGCGTCGCTAAACTGTCCGATATTCCGGATATGATTGCCTTCCTTAAAAATCTGCCGCCATTTGATTTGGAACTTTTCACTAACAAGCGCAATAAAATTACGCCGCAAAAATCCGCAGAAATTCTCGCGCCCGCAATAAAAATTTTAGAAAACGTCGACGATTGGACGCTCGACACGCTTAACGAAAAAATTTCCGCGTTCGTAGCTGATTCGGGCTTGAAAGTTGGCGCGATTATGTGGCCGTTAAGAATCGCTTTATCAATGCAAAAAGTTACACCGGGCGGCGTCACCGAAATTTTATATCTGCTCGGCAAAAAAATTTCGATAGAACGTTTAAACGACGCCTTACAAAAATTAAAAGTCGACCGCTAAGCAATCGACTTTAAAAATAATTTGCGATTCAACGTCTCCAATCATTTAAACAGGTTGGAGAATTTTTTTACTATCTCGTCCTTGTTTTCCAAAACTTCAGAGTAATTTATTTTGATTCCGTTGTTCAAAGCGTCTTCAGGAGCGGGTAAATTGTAACGTTCGGGCATTTTTACATCGCGGCGAACAGGAACTGTGCCCGCTTCGGCTACTTTTTGTTGCGCCTCTTGCGTCATAAGATAATCGACAAATTTTTTCGCGTTATCTTTGTGGTCAGCGTCTTTAAAAATCGCGACGGGGCTTGGAACCATTAAAAGTTCGTGCGGATAAACCATTTTCAGCGGCGCACCCTTGTCAATTTTGCCGACGGTTATGTAGTCGACGCCTAAACACGCATTCAACGCGCCGTCAGCCGTATCGTCGATAACTCTGCCGGAACCTTTGCTCTTCGTCGCGCCGTTATCGCGCAGTTTTACTATATAATCCCAGCCAAATTGTTTTTCCAATAATGCAATGCTCATAAATGCCGTACCAGAGAGCGCAGGGTCGGCAATTCCGAACGAATTTTTATAAAGCGGGTCGGTCGCAATCGTTTCCCAACTTTCCGGCGGCGTCGTAACTTTATCTGTGTTAATTACAATGCCTAACGTTCCCAATCTCGCAGCAGTAAACGAGCCGTCATAATCGTCAAACGGATTCAACAATTCATTAAAGCCAGCCGGTTGATATTTTTCCAGAATGCCTTCGTTTTTCATCTGGTAAAAGTCGGGGACTTCGCTTGTCCAAATAATATCCGCCATTAAATGACCGCTTTGGCGTTCAGCCTCAAGCTTAGCCATAATTTTGCCCGCGCCCGCCGATTGCCAATCAACCTCAATGTTGGGATTTTGAGCTTTAAAGCCCTCGACAATGCCGCCGATAAGCGATTCTTTCATCGACGTGTAAATCACGAGTTTATTAGCGGCATTTTTATTATCCGCTTCTTTGTTAGCAGAATTATCGCCGCCGCAACCCGTCATTAGCAACGCCAAACACATTATCATAAAAATTTTCTTAAACATAACCTCAACCCTCCGTTAAAGCGTTTTTCATTTCGCGAACGTATTCTCCTATAAATTTTGGAGCCGCCTCACCGTGTTTAGCCAAAATCTTTATAATCGCAGAACCAACAATCGCGCCGTCGGAAATTGAAGCCATTTTTTTAGCCTGCGCGGGCGTCGAAATACCAAAGCCAATAGCGCACGGAATTTTTGTATTGGCTCTGACTGCCTTAACGATTGAAGTTAAATCAGTTTTAATTTCACTGCGAACGCCCGTCACGCCGAGACTCGACACGATATAAACGAAACCTTCCGCCTCACGAGCAATCGCCGCAATTCTATCTTCGGAAGTCGGAGCAATCATTGAAATTAAATCGACGCCATATTTTTTACAGGTAGATAAAAATTCCCCCTTCTCCTCGAACGGGACATCAGGCAAAATCAATCCGTCGACGCCAATTTCCGCGCAAGTTGAGATAAATTTTTCCGCGCCGTAACTGAAGACAACATTGGCATAAGTCATAAACACGAATGGAACTTTTACGTCGCCGCGCAGGTCACGAACTAAATCAAAAATTTTATCTGTCGTGACGCCTCCTTTAAGTGCGCGGATATTTGCCTCTTGAATGACGACACCTTCAGCGGTCGGGTCGGAAAATGGAATCCCCAGTTCGACTAAATCGGCACCGTTCGCAACGGCGGCACGAACAACGGCGGCGGTTGTCTCCAAATTCGGGTCGCCACATGTTATAAACGGGATAAACGCCTTGCCATTGGCGAACGCCTCTTGAATCTTGCTCATGAAATTTTCTCCTCTATAGTTTTGAAATATTTTACCTTGAAAAATTTTCTGCGTCAATTCTGCCTGCTTGCCCAAAATAAAAATCTCCTGTAAAATGACGCGGACAAGGAGGTTTTCTTATGACGGGACTTTTAGAGACGCCTTACGGCACACAAGATTTTTTGCCGGCAGAGGCGGCGATTAAACGCGCAATAGAACAAAAAATTTTCGAGCTTTTTACGAGTTTTGGCTACGAAGAAGTCGTTACTCCGACAATGGAATATTTAGAAACGCTGACGACATCGAGCGGGCGAGTAATTGAGCCGCATTTATTTAAAATGTTCGATAAAAATAATCGGACGCTGGCATTGCGGCACGAGATGACGACGCCGATAGCAAGATTGGCAGTTAGCCGCCTAAAAGATTCGCCGTTGCCGCTCAAGCTCTCTTACAATACAAATGTTTTTAGATTTCGCAACAATCAGCCTGGTCGTCAATGCGAATTTTATCAAGCGGGTGTCGAATTGTTGGGGATTTCCAATGCATTCGCTGACGCGGAAATAATTTCGTTAGCCGCGCAGGCGTTAAGCGTCGCTGGACTTAAGGATTTTAAAATTTGTTTAGGGCAAGTCGAATTTGTCGGCGGGCTTATGGAAAATTTATCAGCTGAGATTCAATCTGAAATAAAATCGGCAATCGAACGCCACGATATAGTTGCGCTGAATAATCTAGACATTGACGACGCATTGAAAAAAATTCCTACACTTCAGGGCGGGCAAGAAGTTTTAACAGCGGCTCAATCCATAGCAAATAATGAACGTTCGCGCCGAGCTTTAGACAACTTGACGGAAATTTATCGTTTGCTGGAGATTTACGGCGTTGCTGATAAAATTACGTTCGATTTGGGTTTGATTCGCGACTTTGAATATTATACGGGCATGGTTTTCGAGGCGTATTCGCACGGCGTAGGTTATTCATTGGCGGGCGGCGGCAGATACGATAATATGCTCAAGGATTTCGGCGCGGAATGTCCTGCAACAGGCTTTGCGCTGGGAATTGAGCGAATTTTGGACGCGAGGAAGTTTCAAGGCGTTGCAGATGATTCGACAGCTAAAGATTTTTATTTGAGTTATGCGGAAGGGCAAGAATATTTAGCAATAAAAAAGGCGGCGGAACTCCGAGCGGCTAAAAAAGTTGTCGAAGTATCATTAACGCCGCAAAATAAAGCCGACGCGGAAAAATCCTGCGCGGCAAAAATATGTATGGAGTTAATTTATTTAGCATGAGCGTTTTTGGAAGGATTTTGCAGTTTTTTAGGGCTGTGACGGCGCGAATCAGTGTTGACGACGGGAAATATATTTCTGCGCACCTGAACGCCGAAGAGCAGAAAATTTTTTTTGCCATGAGCGTTGCCGACCAATATCACAGCTTGCGCACGGCGTACACGATTGAGCGGCTGGTTATAGAGGACAAACGCGGCGTTGACCGAGAATTTTTGATTCGATGTGCGCTTTTACACGACGTTGGTAGACAAGCGGGAGATTTGACGATTAAAGGAAAAATTTTCGTCGTCCTAATCACGAATTTTGTGCCGAAATTAGCTGAACGATTGGAGATTAACGGCAATCACGCGCTTTACGTCTATCACAATCACGCAGAAATCGGAGCGCGAAAACTTCAGCAAATTGGACTATTCAAGGAGGCAAAAATTATAGCAAAGCACCACGCGCCGCCCAAATCTAATGACCCGCTGGAATTGAAACTTTTAAGAATAGCAGACAACGAAAATTAATTTTCTAAACTATTTGCCGAAGTCTTGATTCATGTCCACGAACTCAATCAGCTCGTCGACGCTGTAACATTCGATAATTGTTTTGCAAGTTTCCTTAAAGAGCTGTTGCAGTTTATAAAAATCTTCGTTGGGCGGGAAAGGTTCTTCGGCATTTACAACGGCTGTCGACGTTTCGGGGCGAATGTAAGCGGCAGGATAAAAATTTTTGTACAAAATCAAATTGCCTGCGACGCCCGTCGACACGATTAAAATTTTGCCGTAAAGTTCATTGTAAAAAGCGCGGCTCGTACCGACCGGAAAATTTTCTGTCAATGCGTTTTGAATTTCTGATTTATTGTTCATGTTTAATCGCCTCTCAAAGTTTTTTTTCGTAATTCGGCGGTTAAAATATATTTCCTGCGCGGTTTTAATTGAAATGCTAGGCGAAGTATGCTAAGCTGTTATTCGAGGTGAATGAATATGCGAAAGACTATTGTTGAGTTGTTGAAGAAAGCAGGAGGCAATTTTATTTCTGGAGAAAGCATCGCCGGCGAGTTGGGAATTTCTCGTACAGCTGTCTGGAAACATATTCAAAAACTTAGGGAAAGCGGCTATGAAATTCTTAGTCGTGAACGTCATGGATATAAGCTTAAGGACGCGCCAGATTTACTTTTGCCCAGCGAAATTCAAATTGGGCTGGACACGCAAATAATCGGCAAGGAAATGCATTATCACCCGTCAGTTGACTCGACTAACCGCGTTGCAAAAGCTCTAGCGTATCACGGCGCGGCGGACGGTGCGATTGTCGTTGCTGAAGAACAAACGGGCGGTAAAGGGCGTCTCGATAGAAAATTTTTTTCGCCACGCGGCAAAGGCATTTGGTTTTCAGTTATCTTGCGCCCAAATCTTTTGCCTAAGGACGCGCCCAAATGTACTTTAATGGCGGCGGTTGCTATTGCCGAAGCCATGAAACGTTTCGACCTTAAAGCGGAAATAAAATGGCCAAATGATATTATGTTCGACGGGCGAAAACTCGTTGGCATTTTAACCGAAATGACCGGCGAAATTGGCAAGGTAAGTTATATCGTTATCGGCGTGGGAATTAATGTCAACATAAGCCGTAGTGAATTTCCCGACGAACTTAAAGATATTGCCGCGTCGCTGTCAGAAATTAGCGGCTACGAAATTTCTCGCGTAAAACTTTTCCGCGCAATTCTTGAAGAGTTCGACAAAATTTATCGCGAAATTATTGCAAATGGCTTTGATAAAGTTATTAAACGTTGGAAGGATTATAACATTACGCTTGGCAAAAATATTCAAGTTATCTCGGCGATTGACGGCAAAAGTTTCACGGGCAAAGCTGTCGATTTGAATGCGGACGGTGCACTCGTTGTTGAAACTGGAAACGGTCGCCAATCGGTTTACGCGGGGGATGTCTCCATAAGATGAAATTCAACACACGCGATATTGATATGCTACACGGTTCGCTGTGGGACAAGATAATTTTATTCGCTTTGCCTCTGGCGTTAACAGGCGTTATGCAACAGCTATTAAACGCGGCGGACGTTTTTACCTTAGGACAATTCGTTGGCAAAAATGCAATGGCGGCAGTCGGCAACAATATTTCAATGGTCGGGCTTATCGTCAGCTTGATGATGGGCTTGAGTCTCGGCGCGAACGTCGTCATTGCCCAAAATATCGGCGCAAAAAGAATTGACCGTGCTCACACAGCAGTAAGCACGGCTTTTGTTTTGGCAATCGCGGCGGGAATTTTTTTCTGCATACTCTCGGAATTTTTAGTCGCGCCGATTTTTTATTTCCTAGAAGTGCCAGATAGCGTCGTAGACATGGCGAAAATTTATCTGCGAATATTTTTGTTGGGATTGCCCGCCATAAGTCTTTATAATTTTCAAGCGGCGATTTTCCGTAGCAAGGGTGACACACGAACGCCGTTAATAGCTTTGGCGATTGCAAGCGGCGTAAATATTTTGCTGAACTTGCTGTTCGTCCTGCAATTCAACTGGGGGATTGCGGGCGTGGCGGCGGCTACCACCATTGCCAATTTTGTCAGCGCGATAATTTTATTCCGTGCCCTAATAAAAGCGGAGGGCGTCATACAACTACACCTTAACGCGCTGATTATCGACAAGGAAGAATTATTCGAGATTGTGCGAATCGGCTTGCCGGCAGGGATTCAAGGCATGGTTTTTTCGCTGTCGAATCTTTTAATTCAAGCGGCGATAAATTCACTTGGTGCGGACGCAATGGCGGCTTCGGCGGCGGCGTTTACGATTGAGATAAATGTTTTCTGCGTCGTCAACGGCTTTGGACAGGCGGCAACAACTTTCGTAGGGCAAAATTACGGCGCGGGCAATCTACAGCGTTGCAAGCGGGCGACATGGGTATCAATGGGCTTGAGCGCGATTTTTATGCAAACGCTCTGTTGCTTTATATTATTTTTCGCCGAAGAAGTTTTAGCTCTCTTCAACAGCGACCCTGAAGTAATTCGTTTAGGCGTGATTCGGCTTTGGTATATCGTTTTGCCGGAATTAGTAAACGTTTTAATGGAAGGCTTATCGGGAGCTTTGCGCGGTTACGGCATATCATTAACGCCCGCCGTGATAACTTTAATCTGCGTGTGTGGTACTCGTGTCGTCTGGATATTTACGTTATTTAGAAACATTCCGACATATGCAACGTTAATGGCGGTTTATCCTGTCAGCTGGTTTATCACAACGATATTTTTAATCGCGGCGTATATTTATCACGTCAAGAGATTGCGCCCCGCACGAAAATAAAAATTAATTTGCAGTTTACATTCCGCGATTGATTCGCTATGATATTCAACCATAAGATTTAAGGAGGCAGTTTGCATGGTTATAATAATGAATCCGGAGGCGACTTCGCACAACATAGAGGAAGTTATCAAGGCGATAAAAAGCGTTGGGCTTGACGCGAAGATAATGGAGGGCGCACAACAGAAAATCGTTGGCGTAATAGGCGACAAAACTAAGCTTGCGTCGGTTGCGATTGACGCTTTGCCCGGCGTGGAAAGTTCCGTTGCGATTTCAAAGAGTTATAAATTGGCGAGCAGAGAATTTCACCCGCAATCAAGCGTTATAGACGTTAGCGGCGTAAAAATCGGCGGCGCGGAACCTGTCGTAATGGCTGGACCTTGTGCTGTGGAAAGTCGCGAGCAACTTTTAAAAGCCGCGCAGATTGTCAAAGACGGTGGCGCACAATTTTTAAGAGGCGGCGCGTATAAGCCGAGAACTTCGCCGTATTCGTTTCAAGGGCTGGAGATTGAAGGCTTAAAATATTTGGCGGCGGCGCGTGAAGTTACAGGCTTAAAAATTGTTACGGAAGTTACGACGGTTGAGGGCATTGCGCCCGTTGCTGAATATGCTGACATGCTACAAATCGGCGCGAGGAATATGCAAAACTTTGGCTTGCTTAAAGAGGTCGGCAAATGCAAACGCCCCGTGCTTTTAAAGCGTGGACTTGCGGCAACAATCGACGAATGGTTAAACGCCGCCGAATACATTATGAACGCGGGCAATCCCAATGTTGTCTTATGCGAGCGCGGAATCCGAACTTATGAAACTTATACGCGCAACACGCTTGACTTATCAGCAATCGCGGCGGTTAAACATTTATCACACCTGCCGATAATCGTTGATCCAAGTCACGGAACGGGCAAGTGGCGCATGGTTAAGCCAATGGCATTTGCGGCAATCGCGGCGGGCGCAGATGGCTTGATGATGGAAATGCACCCAAATCCGGCGCGGGCATTATCCGACGGTTCGCAATCGTTGACGCCTGAACATTATCGCGCCGTCATGAGCGGCATAAAAAAATTGGCGGCGTTCATGCGCGAGGAAAATTTAATCGGACTTGACGAGGGGTGAATACTTTTGCGCTTGAGGAAAAAACCTCACACTTACGAGAAATTAACACGGTTTGAAGACTTCGTGACACGCGGCGACGTTCAGCCGATAAAAAAAGATTCGACGCGAGAACTTTACGTGGAATTGGGCACGGGCAAAGGCGACTTCATAACGCAGATAGCCGATCGCAACCCGCAAATAAATTTTATC
>Ga0247609_10007912_pt1 | contig 10050 bp, 9 predicted proteins | sample 172DNAGHGlowgp2_FD_193487 | JGI IMG/M metagenome (GOLD analysis project Ga0247609, IMG submission 193487) | Sheep rumen microbial communities from Palmerston North, Manawatu-Wanganui, New Zealand - 1728 DNA GHGlow gp2 | ecosystem: Host-associated > Mammals > Digestive system > Stomach > Rumen ...
GAAATAATCAAAGACAGGAGGAAGGAATTCCGACTCACACAGGCGCAACTGGCCAAATTGGCCAAAGTCAGCATCAACACATTGACACAGATCGAAAGGGAAGAGGGAAATCCTACGCTGGCTGTTTTGAATAGAATTCTCGAAACGCTGGGGCTCCGATTGACCGCAACTGTTATTGAACAATGAGGAAGGGAATTGTTTTCATGAACGGTATTCTGGCCGGGACTGTTTCAGAAGTTCCGGGTGAAGGGTATGTCTTTGAGTACGACGACCATTATTTCACGAATCCGGCCATGCCGGCGATCAGCCTCACACTCCCAAAGAGACAAAAGAAGTACACATCTGCCCACTTGTTCCCTTTCTTTGCCAACATGTTATCGGAAGGCTCCAACAGGGCCGTCCAGGCCAGGCTGCATCATGTGGATCCGGACGACGACTTCGGTATTTTATTGGCAACGGCATCCGTGGATACACCGGGGGCAGTAACTGTAAAGGAGATTGATCATGAATAAGATGATCCAAGTTTGTCCCAGTACCCTGAAGGAAGGGTTCGATTCTTTTTCTCCCACTGCTGTCAGAAAGTTCTTGGGAGGGAAAAGAGTATCTCCCATACTACCCTTTGAGTCCCTTTCTTCCGGCGAAGCTTATCTGGAGAACAAGGGACACCTTTCCCTTTCGGGAGCGCAGGAGAAATACTCCGCCATCATCGACAAAGGTGTATTCCGGCTTACTGAAAAGGGAGAGCGCGGTACTTATATCCTGAAGCCGAAACTTACAGGATTCGAAAACCGCGATTTCAGCCCTGCCAATGAAAACCTGACCATGCAGATCGCCTCCCAAGTATATGGGATCGAGACGGCCGAGAACGCCGTCTGTTTTACCGGCAATGGAGAGCAGGTCTATGTCACCAAAAGATTTGATATCAGAAGCGACGGGAGCAAAATCCACCAAGAGGACCTGGCTTCCCTGGCCGGTATCACTAAAGAGACACACGGCCGGAATTACAAGTACGACGCCCTGGACTATGTCGATCTAGCCCGCCTCATTCAGCAATACATCCCCGCCTGGAGGGTTGAATTGCTGAAGTACTTCGACTTGATTCTCTTCAACTTCGTGTTTGCCAATGGTGATGCCCATGTCAAGAATTTCTCCGTCATCCAGACATCCCAGGGCGACTATAGGCTAGCTCCGGCATACGACCTCATCAACACGCAGTTGCACATTCCGTCCGGAGAAGTATTCGCACTTCGGAAAGGACTCTATCCTGGGTGGAACAAAGAATTCGGCGCGTCCGGGAAGGATTTCCTCCATTTCGGGGAACTCATCGGACTGGAACAACGCACGGCAAAAGAAGAGATCGATCGATTCTGCGCAGATTATCCGCAAACGGATCGGCTGATCCAGAATTCATTCCTGAGCGAAGAACTGAAAGACGCCTATCGCCGGCTTTATCGCACGCGGATCAACTCGTTTCTCAAGTGTTTCTTCTAGTAGGTTGTCAAATATCTCACCAATCCAACAATCATATCCACCATCCGGCCCTGTTCTAGGCTCGACCGCTGCATTATAAGACGATTAATTTCGCATTTTGCGTTTCGCATTTTGCGAAATGAAATAGAATAACTATCTTTGTGAAAAGACTTGAGCAATGAACCCATTCTATTTGATTCCCCATACCCCCAGCGCGTACTTTTGCGACAGGGAACAAGAGACGGAGGACCTGATTCGCTTCCTTGACAACGGCGCAAATATCACGTTGATAGCACCTCGCCGCTATGGGAAGACAGGCCTTATCTACCATGTTTTCGACCGGATGAAGGAAATGAAACAGAAAGTCGAACTGTTCTATTCCGATATTTATGCGACTTCCTGCATGGATGATTTTATTGCAGTCCTGACGGACGCCGTTTCCAGAGAGCTGAAGAAAGATTCTTTGATCAAATCCTTTCTGCAAAGGCTCGGCAGTATCCGGCCTGTGTTCAGCCAAGATCCTTTAAACGGAGAGCCGAAATTGTCATTTACCTTCCAGACCGATGCCCAACGGCGCTATACCTTGAAGGCCTTGCTGGATTTTTTGGAGCACCGCCCTACCAAGGTCATTCTGGCCATCGATGAATTCCAGCAGATCCGTAATTACGAAGGGCCCTCCATGGAAGCCCTGCTCAGGACCCATATTCAGCCACTGACCAATGTACAGTTTATTTTCTCCGGCAGTAGGAAGCACACGATGGCGGAAATGTTCACTGCGGAAAACAGCCCCTTTTACGAGAGTGCCTCGCTGTACACGCTGGGGAAAATCGACCGGAACACCTACGCGGATTTCATTAAGGAGCAATTTGCCGGACAGAAGAAAGCCATCAGCGCAGAAGCGATTGACTTTATCCTGGATTGGACACGATGTCATACGTTTTATACACAGACACTTTGTAATCGGGTTTTCGCTTCAGTGAAAAGGGATGCTGGCTTGGTGGACGCACTCATGGCAGCCGATGCTATCATTAAAGAGAGCGAAGGAGGGTTCCTCGAGCGCCGCAGCCTCGTGACGGCTAAGCAATGGAAGTTTTTGATGGCTATCGCCAAAGAAGGGGAAGTCAGCGAACCAACCGGAGCAGTCTTCCTGCAGAAGTATGGGCTTGGTGCTCCCTCCTCCGCTGTACGGCTTCTGAATGCATTGACAGATAAGGAACTACTTTTGGAGACCAAGACCCTGGAGGGCAGTTCCTACTGCGTGTACAATGTATTCTTCTCGAGGTGGTTAGAAAGGTTGTAGGAGATGCTACCACTCACCCCTCCTACCAATCCACGATCATATCCACCATCCGGCCCTGCTCGAGGCTCGACCGTTGCAGGTAAATGCGGGTGGTCTCGATGCTGCTGTGCCCAAGTAGATCGGCAAGTAAGGCAATGTCGTTCTCTTTCTTGAGGAAATTCCGCGCAAACAGGTGCCGGAATGCATGGGGATGGACCAGGGAAGTATCGATGCCATACTTGGCGGCGTATTCCTTCAACCGAAGCGAGATCCCTCGTGGAGTAAGTTGCCCGCCGCGGGCGTTTAGGAACAGGTAGCCACTTTTGCGTTCCTCCTTATTGATCCATTGGAGTGCCTCCTTCTGCAACTTTTCCGGGAAGTACAGCCGCCGCATCCGATCCCCCTTTGAATAGATGTCGATGTACCCAGCAACCACATGCTCTACCCTGAAATGAACCAGCTCGCTGATTCGAGCTCCCGTCGCCGCCAGAAACCACACCACAAAGTACCACCGCTGGTCCGGCTCCTTGCGGAGCAGGCGCTTGAATTTCAGGTAGTCCTCATTGCTGAGGGTTTGATCCAGGAATGATTCCTTCGGCATCTTGATGGTCTTTAGTTTGAGCGTAGGCTTGCCTACTGCTTCCAGGTACTTGTTCAAGGACAGGATCCTCACATTCACCGTCCTGGGTTTATAATGGCCGATCAGGAACGACTTATAGGCCGATAATCCAGCCCGGTTCAGTGTCCCATGTCTCGCCAGAAAATCTTTCACTGCGTACGAATAGGTTTCTACAGTGTTCTCGGCGAAATCCTCCTCACGGAGGATCCGCTCGAAGGGGGGAAGTTTCATAGTGCTAGGCTAAATGACAAACCGCCGCAACAAGGCGGCGGTTTGTCGATAATCTATCTCAAAAGCTTCTTCTAATCTTTTCGTCCGGTTCCAGTGTTTTTCTTGGAATCTACATAAATAACGGTGCCTCCATTTTGGAAGATATTCGTTGCTTTACTCTCCGCATTGCGGACCCGATAGTCCACATTGGTCTCTCTATTATTCCAAATTACAATAGGGTTCTCTGTGAACTTGTTGGAGTAAATAGCATTCTTGTCGGTAATCTCTATGGGACCTGTAGTAACCATACCAGTTTGCTCATCAACGGAAATGGCACCTATGCCTGTTGCCTTTTGGAATTCATAGGTCCATCCCCAAGAATCTTCCTCTATTCTATAAACATATTCTAAATGGCTACCATCCGTACCCTGTATAACCGAAGGTAATCCTCGGACATATGTAACTGGATAACGGGTTGTTGTTCCGTCTTCGTTTTCATATTCCTCGAAAGCCGAAGATTCCCCATTCGTTACAAATACACTTGAAACATAAGTCCAGACAGACGTCGAAGTAATCGGTAGAGTCGTTCTCCGTATGGTGAATTTAGCACTTTCTCCAGCTTTAAGGTCTTTTTTCATGATGTGAAGGTTGACCGGAAGGCTGATAGCAGGACTTATGAATTCATGCTCGGAAACAACCTTCCCATCTTTATCTTTAATGATCAGTTTAGATCCCGGAGCATTTGTCGCTATATCAGGTCCCCCCACTGCATCTTCTGCTGCCATAATCGGAATCTCCAGGACTATCTTGGAGCCGTGGGCCTTACCCACTCGTACTCCTTGTGCATTCGTCCAAGAAGCATCCCAGCCGCACCACTCTTCACCATAAGGGAAACCAGAAACCGAAACCTCTCCTGTTTCAGGATCTGAAACAAATGTGATTCCTTCTTTCTCAGTGATATCCTCCCACAGGGTTCTTTCTTCCCAAACAGGCAAAGAAGTAGCATTTGTCTGTATGTTTTCGACCTGATAGACCCTTGCCTCTCCAAGATTAGCGTCATCCTGAATCTGGAAACTGGTTGCGACTATATCAACAAGAACGGAGGAAGAAGATGCTGCGCTGGTGTTCGGAGTGGACGCGTTGGCAATATTCTTAAACACATTCGCCAAGGCATCAGCACTGCCGACCACAATGGACTTGTCTCCGGAAACGGCTACAAAATTATTGGCATTATTGGCCGGCATCTCCGTTTTATTATCATAATCCGAGGAAGTATATGATAGGTACGTAGTAGTCGCATCTCTAGTCCCTTCAGCCTTCTGGAATAAACCAACGGAATAAATAGTAGCACCCTTATCCTTCATACCTTTCGCTGCATTAATAACACCATTCGCTACCGAAAGGTTATTAGGATTATCCATCCAGGTTTGCCAAGAATAAACATCCCAACCGCCAGGTTCGCCATCCGTGAAAAATACCACAATTCGAGAACGTTTTTCCGAATAGGTTTGGCTCGATAATATGGATGCTGCACGCTTCATTCCCATATCTGCGATCGTTCCACCACTTGCAGTCACACCAATTAGGTTGTTACCATTATAATTTACCTGTGCTGGATTATAATTCGAACCACTGCCAGAAGCAGCAACAGTCTTCAGATTCTCGACATTCTGAAATGCATTTAGGCCTGATATACCAGTGTAAACAGCATCGTTATCATTAAGATTTCTTCCAGAAAACCACACAAAAGCGATTCTGTGTCCACCATAGTTATCTTTATCCTCTGCTTTAATTTTGGTATTGCTTTCCTTCACGGAATCCACAAAACCTTTAACAGCAGTTTTAAGGATGTTGATTCTCTGATTTTGTGCTTGTGCATTTCCTCCGGTCAAGCTATATGCCATTGATCCAGAGCGGTCAAGCACCAAGACAATATCGGCAGGTGCGGGAGTCTCAGAAACCGTTACATTACCGGTAACATAGGCGTCGAGGAAAATTGTATAAACACCATTTTCATCCGGCCCTCTGCGGTCTTTCGAAAAATTCACATTGCTTTCCTGCGCAATGGCTGTCCAGCTAAACGCAAATACAAATGCGAATACAAAGTTGATTATCTTTTTCATTGTTATATCCTCCTCTCTCTTATTGTTTTACAACAGGTGCTGTACCAGTAGCATTCTCCCACGCCTCCTGCCAAGTGTATGTGCTTCCATCAAGCTTTTTTGCGGTTACGGCCTGAGTGGCGATTTCAAGTGAGAAATGGATCTTGGTATTGACACCCGAAATCGTAACGGAAGGAGCTGTACCTATTTCATATTTAGTGAAGAGCGGATTTCCGAGGTAATCACTTGCATTGGTAGCACCTGAAGGGGCGGTACCAATGATTTTGCCAGGATCGACTGGATCGGAATAATAGTAGAATCCATCATCGCACAGATACCATTTGTTCAAAGGGTTATTAGCACCCTTATATCCAGCCAGATCAGTAAAAGTACCATGAGTTCCGGCCGTGGTATTCACAAACTGATCCTGATACCAGCTATCAACGGCATAATAGTTATAGAGTAGATCGGTGAATCCGAAAACGGGACGGTTTTTATGATCAAGCCACTGACCTACAATGGCAGCCCGGATAAACGCTGTCGTGTTTCCGGTATTGGTGATGGCAACGTCGCTTTTCACGGTGTTCGTTACCGTATCCTCAATCTTCAGATTGACATCATCCACCTTGATGGTGTAGGTGCGGAGCTCGCCGGCCTGCCAGTTGACAGGTTTCGCAGCCGCAGCGAGGACTTTGCCGAAATCGATGGTCCACTCGCCCGGAGTGCCGGCGAAGGTGTACTTGATGGTCAGGGTGACATCACTGGAAACGGCCTGGGGGATGAGCCAGAAGGTCTGGGTGCCGTTGGCGTCGTTCAGGTTCTTTTCGTTTCCTGCGCTATACCAGGAATCGCCGAACTTGTTGTTCGAACCGGAGGTATAATTCACCGTACCGGAGTAGGTGCCGGAGGAGATGGTATTGTTTGCAGTGGCCGATTTGGTCGGCCAACTGGTCACACCTGCGGAAGAATACGTGGTCTTGTTATCCGTGTAGTTGGTCTCAGCGCTGGGGCTGATTTCGCAGGTACCCGTGTTGACGAGGCCGTTGAAGATGACTTCCGTGATGGCAATATTGTTGCTGGAAATGTCATCGTCGTCGTTGCCGATGGCGAACTTCACGGCCGTAAGCGCGTGCTGGAACAGGACGGGAGCGCCGTTGGGAAGGAATCCATGGTGCTGTTCTTTCGTCATAGAACGGTAGGCAAACAGGATGTCCTGCTGTTCGGCCGCGGTCGTCGGAGAAGTGTAGGTGAAAGTGAACTTTCCTCCCGTGCGACCGGTGATGCTCACGCCTGTCGGAGCGGCCGGCATATTGAGGTAGAATCCTACCGCCGATCCATCCTTCGGCCAAGGATCGCCATTGTAGTTGTGCTGGTAGCGCCAGCCTTCACCCTGAGCCTCGTCCTTGCGAGCGTACATCGAAGTCTCCATGTTCTCGTAGGTCGCTGCCGTCGTAAAGCTACCTTTATCGCCGTAAACGCTGAGGTCGTTCTTATAAAGGCTTCCGAGATTCTCGGTGTAAGCCGGGGTTCCCTTGGTTTCCGGACCGATCTCGTTCAGGTTCACGACGGTCTCCTCCAGGAAGAACTTGCTTCCGTCCTCGGTCTCGAGCGGGATAACGACACCCTGACGAACTTCGGGTGCTGCATCGGCAGCACGGGTTGCACCGCCACTGATGGTGAACACGACACTGTTCTCACTGAGTTTCTCGTCGTTGAAAGACTTCTCCTGCTGGCAGGAGGCCAGCGCCGCGGTTGCGAGAACCGCCATTACGATGTAAATCTTTTTCATGTTTCAGTCTTTCAAAGGTTAGAATTCGAAATACAGAGGCTCGGTAGGATTCCCATCCGTGCCTTTTTCGGCGTTGATGTTGCGCAACTCGTCCACCTGCGCGTTGAAGCGCAGCGTCTGGCAGAAATTGCTCTCCAGCGCCATCTGCGTCACCTTCGCGGATGGAGCGTGGTACTTCCGTGTTTTTCTGTTACGGCGAATCATAGTTTTTATAGCGTTAATTTGTTCATTGTTCCCTTTGGGATTCCCATAATGCCAGTTATAGGAAATCGAAATACCATATAGTGCACAATAATAAACTGTATATAAATAAATTACATGCCGTCAAGAAATATCCTATTTTACGGCACTCCAATCGAAAAGCGCTGGCTTTACACGTGAAAACTTAAAGAGCACCGATTGCCCATACAGACCGTGAAATGACGGTTGCCGCTCTTTAACCTCCCGCTAGAAAGGGCCTAAAGAGCAGCAATCGAGGATATATGCGCTACAAGGCAGATTCCCCGTCTTCAACTTTTCATGCGCAAGTCATCTCCCTAATCATGTCCAGTCACAACCCATAATATTCCAAAATAAAACCTTATATTTGCATATCATATTATACAAAAGAACCGTCATTAACCAAGATTCTCATATTATATTATGAAATATACGCTTGATATCTTCCAACGTCAGCCGGAAACACTCACGGCAAGACTGGCCGCAAACTGCAAGGCCCGGCGCTTGGAGAAGGGATACAGCCGCCGTCATTTGGCCGAGTTGACCGGCGTCCCGGCTCCAACGATAGAGCGGTTTGAGCGAACGGGGAAAATATCGCTGGAATCCTTCTGTCGGATTGCCATCGAGTTCGACTATTTTGAAGAGGTGGCCACTCTATTGTCCAAGAGCAAGTTCTCCACATCCAATGAGCTGGAAACCATCAACAAAAACAAGAATAGGAGGAATGGCCGATGATTCCTGAAGTGCTGAGGCTGAACGTCTTGCTTAAGGGCTTGTCCGTGGGAATCCTACAGATGACCCCTGACGGTAAAGCCTGTGTCTTCGAATATGACAGACAATGGCTGAGCGGCGGTTTCTCCCTGTCGCCCAGGGAACTCCCGCTGACTCCTGGGCTGATCTATGCCGACCCGGACCTGTTCGGCGGCGCCTTCGCGCTCTTCGAGGATTGTCTTCCGGACGGGTATGGGCTTTACCTGTTGGACCGGATGCTCCGCCGGGAAGGATCTTCGATTCGGGAATTGACCCCCTTGCAGCGATTGGCAATCCTGGGAGATGGCGGAATGGGGGCCTTATCTTTCCAACCTTCCCTAAACTTCGGCAACAGACTGGATGCCGATATCGATGACTTTGACCTCCTTCAGCAGAAAGCGCTGGAGGTACTCTCCGAAAAGAATGATGTCGATACGGACCTTCTCTACTATCGAAGCGGAAATTCCGGGGGCGCCCGGCCCAAAGTGCTGGTCCAGGCCGAAGACGGGAGCCATTGGTTGGTGAAGTTCAGGCATACCTATGATCCGAGCGATATCGGCCGTAACGAGTACCTTTATATGCAGACGGCAAAGGCATGCGGGATAGAAACACCTCGGATCAAACTCTTGAAAGACAGGTATTTCGCTGTGGAACGATTCGATATAGGGCCGGTTGGAAGGCGGCATGTCGTCACCGCCGCAGCGCTCTTGAAGGTGGATTTCCGGCGGATGGGAACGGATTATACGAACCTGTTGGCACTCACCGGCTTCCTCACTCAAGACCCCAAGCAAGTGGAAGAGATGTTCCGCCGGATGGTCTTCAATATCGTCTCCCTTAACAAAGACGATCATGCAAAGAACTTCTCCTTCATCTGTGAGGAAGGCATTTGGAGACTTGCTCCCGCTTACGACCTGACCTATTCTCCTGCCGGTATAAGGGGCGAACACGCGACCTCCTTGTTCTACAAGGGCAATCCCGGTTTGGATGATGTCATGAAGGCAGGAATGGGCATTCGCATTCCCGAGTACCGCTGCCTCCAGATCATCAAAGAGACCGAGGAGGCTTGTGAAAGTGAATTACCCGTGATACAGAGACTTACCGCGGGTGCCCTCACCAGTCCACCACCTGCTCGATGAGCTTTTTCTGATCCCGGCTGGAGCGCTGATAATCTTCCATGCTGATGATCCTGTCCAGGAACGATTCCTTGGGCAGCTTGAGGGGCTTCATCTGCAAGTTCCTCAGCCCGGCGGCATCCAGGTACTTGTTCATGGACAGAATCCGCAAGTTCACCGTACTGGGCTTGTAATGATCGATCAAGTACGACCTGTAAGCCGACAGTCCCGTCCGGTTCAGCGTCCCGTATCGCGCCACCCGAGGATTGAACAGCCACTTGTTCTGAAGATGGACTCATTGTTGCGCTACATTTAATGCGAAAAATTTTTGCGCGAAAAGTGTAGTCATGACGGGAAATGACCCCCGCAGCTCCATGAATGGCCGATTTCGCTTTAAAACGGAAAAGACGAGAATAATAGACTTTTTTCCAAAAACATTTGCATAAAGAGAAAAACGTACTAACTTTGCACTTTGAGTAGGTAGGGATTACTATGCAAAA
>Ga0247609_10007916_pt1 | contig 10049 bp, 6 predicted proteins | sample 172DNAGHGlowgp2_FD_193487 | JGI IMG/M metagenome (GOLD analysis project Ga0247609, IMG submission 193487) | Sheep rumen microbial communities from Palmerston North, Manawatu-Wanganui, New Zealand - 1728 DNA GHGlow gp2 | ecosystem: Host-associated > Mammals > Digestive system > Stomach > Rumen ...
TGGTATGTAACCGCCCCGATGCTATCGTACTTGATCGCGCTAAGCGCTTAGGGGTACCCTCAGTGGTTATCACCAAGGCCGAGCTCAATGATGCTTCGGTCATGCTGCCTCTCTTGGAGCAATATGATGTGACGTTCATCGTATTGGCCGGTTTTCTTCCCCTCATTCCGAATTTCCTTATTGATGCCTTCCCGAAGCGCATCATCAACATCCATCCTGCCCTGCTGCCGAAATATGGCGGCAAGGGCATGTTTGGACACCATGTGCATGAGGCAGTGAAGGCTGCGGGAGAGACGGTGACGGGCATGACTGTACACTGGGTGACTCCTGTATGCGATGCGGGAGAAATCATTGCCCAGTATAGTGTGGCATTGGCTCCTGAAGATTCCCCAGACGATATTGCTGCGAAAGAACATCAGTTGGAGATGGAGTTTTACCCGAAGGTGATTGATGGGATACTGAGCGGAAAATTGACATAAATCAATTAAAAAATCATAATTTGAGGTGGAAAAATCAAATAATCGTGCCTAATACTAATATTTAGGTATATCTTTGCAACCAAATTTAATACAGAACAAAACAACTATGAAGAGTATTTTGGATGGTCGCCCCGCCTTGAAGGCGGAGATTGACAAAATTGCAGAGGTAGCCGGCTATCTTTGGCAGAACGGCTGGGCTGAGCGCAACGGTGGCAATATCACTGTAAACGTGACCGAGTATGTGGATGACGAGATTCGTCAGTTGGCTCCTGTCAGCGACGTGAAGCAAATAGGCGTTACGCTGCCTGCCCTGAAAGGATGCTATTTCTACTGCAAGGGGACGGGTAAGCGTATGCGTGACCTGGCACGCTGGCCGATGGATAACGGGAGCGTCATTCGTATTCTGGATGATTGCGCTAGCTATGTAATTATTGCTGATAATCCTGTGATGCCTACATCCGAACTGCCCAGCCACCTCACGGTTCACGCTCATCAGATTGAAACCAATTCCGGCTACAAGGCTACTGTACATACTCATCCTATCGAGCTGGTGGCCATGAGTCATAAGCGTGAGTTCCTCGGCAAAGATGTGCTGACCAAGATTCTGTGGTCGATGATTCCTGAAACGAAAGCGTTCTGTCCTCTGGGGCTGGGCATCGTTCCCTATACGCTTCCTGGTTCCAACGAGTTAGCCGATGCCACGCTGAAGGAGTTGGAGGAATATGATGTTGTGATGTGGGAAAAGCACGGAGTCTTTGCAAAAGGTAAGGATGTGATGGACGCTTTTGACCAGATTGACGTGCTGTCAAAGAGTGCCAAGATTTACATTAATTCAAAATGCATGGGCTTTGAGCCTGAAGGCATGAGCGATGAGCAAATGAAAGAAATGACACGCGCCTTTAATCTTCCACGTTAGTCGACCGATTCTCAAAAAACAAGAAACAACTACTGACTACATATATTATTATTGCTTACTATCATCGTAAGAAATAGAAATCCCCGTCGTTGTGAAACGATGGGGATTTTTGGTACGCCCAGCATGGGCGTACGCTATAGGGTGGAAGTCCAGAACGAGCCCTGATAGTGGGAATCGTTAGTCAAGAGCATAGATGTGCATGGAGGCTGCAAAACAAGTTGAAGTCCGATAACTATGACTCTTTTGTGAGGAAAAAGAAAAGAGAGTTACAAAACGTATTGTAACTCTCTGATATTCAGTGTGGGCCATCTAGGGCTTGAACCTAGGACCTCCAGATTATGAGTCTGTTGCTCTAACCAACTGAGCTAAAAGCCCCTGAATCTGACTGCAAAGGTACATAGAAAATTTGATATTTGCAAACTTTTTTCGACGAAAAACGACAAAAAAAATGTTTGTATAAAGTTTTCAGCCATTTTTATGGCTAATTGAAAGAAAATGTGTAATTTTGCAGCATCATCTAAGCTAAAACAAACATTATTTATCGATAATCAATGGAACAAGTATTTAGTTACATTATCAGCCTTGGGGCATCTGTCATGATGCCTATTCTCTTTACTATTATTGGTTTGTGTATAGGCATGAAGTTTGGCAAGTCGCTCAGGAGCGGTCTCTATGTGGGCGTGGGCTTTGTGGGCCTGGGTATTGTAACGGCCTTGCTTACAACAAACTTTGGCGGTCCTCTCGATGCTTTCTCAAAGATTTTCAATCTTGATCTCAGCGTGTTCGACATGGGGTGGCCCGCTGCGGCTGCCGTGGCCTATAACACGGCTGTTGGCGCACTTATCATCCCCATCTGCTTGGGGGTCAACTTCTTACTGTTGATTACTAAATGTACGCGAACAGTGAACATCGACCTGTGGAACTACTGGCATTTTGCTTTTATCGGTGCTGTGGCTTACTTCGTTATGGACCAGTCGCTTGCATGGGGCTATTTTGCCGCCATAGTTTGCTATATCATTACGTTGGTGATGGCTGACCTGACAGCAGACCGGTTCCAGAAATACTATCCAGAATGGCAGGGTATCAGCATACCGCAGCCCTTCTGTCAGAGCTTCACTCCATTTGCCATTGGCATCAACTGGCTGCTCGACAAGATTCCGGGTTTCTCCAAGCTCGATATCGACGCTGAGGGCCTGAAGAAAAAGTTCGGCGTGCTGGGCGAGCCTATTGTGCTGGGTGTTATTGTCGGCGCTATCATTGCTGCCCTCGCTCACCTGAACCACTTTGGCGATATGGAAGGTTACAGGGCTTCGTTGGAAGAGGCTTTGAAGGCTAAAAACCCTTTGGCTAAGGAGGTGACGATGACCGATGCAGTGATGGCTATTGTCAAGGATGTACTTTATCTGGGAGTGGTTATGGGTGCAGTCATGGAACTCATCCCCCGCATTACGAAATTGTTTATCGACGGTTTGAAACCAATAGCCGACAAGACACAGGAAGTAGTGAAGCAGAAGTTCAATGGGAAGAAAGTTTACATCGGCATGTCGCCGGCTGTGGTTATCGGCCATCCCACTACACTCGTAGTCTCGCTGCTTCTTATCCCGGTTGCTCTGCTGGTGGCCATTGTACTGCCAGGCAACCAATTCCTGCCACTGGCCTCATTGGCTGGCATGTTCTATGTGTTTGTCATGGTGCTGCCTTATACCAAGGGCAACGTTGTGAAGACCTTTATCATCGGTTTGGTAGCAGTGGGTATAGGGCTCTATTTCGTTACTGACATGGCTCCTGCCTTCACGAAAGCTGCTAATTCTGTCTTCGCTACAACAGGCGATGCAGCCGCCAAGATTCCCGTCAAGGCCGATGGCACACCGTATTTTGCCGGAGCACTTGATTTTGCCTCATCCCTTTTCGGCTGGGTCATCTATAAGTGTGTGGCTTCGCTGAAGTGGATTGGGGCAGGCTTGTTGTCCGTTGTCACAATTGTCATGGTGTTGTGGAACCGGAGGCGCATTGTCGCAGAAGGGTAATGGAGTTTTATTACGAGAAAGGTGTTATAACGGAATAATGTGATAATGAAATAAAAACAAAATACAATGAAAAAAACAATTATGAGTTTATTCCTGCTTATGGGTGCTTTGAGCATACAGGCACAGCAGGACGTGAAATTCCAGACTGCTTGTCATCCACAAGATGTGAAGCACTATGACACGCAGACCCTGCGTGACCGTTTCGTGATGGAAAAAGTGATGGAGGCAGACAAGATTCATCTGACCTACTCCCACTATGACCGCTTCATCTACGGCGGTGCTATGCCTGTGAACCAGACCTTGACTTTGGAAAACTTTCTGGAGCTAGGTCTCGATGTTGATAAGACTATTAAGGATAAGTATTTTCTCTACAATCGTGAGCTTGGGGTGGTGAACTGTGGAGAGGGTGACGGCGTGGTCATCGTTGATGGCAAGGAGTATGCCCTGTCACCGAAGGAAGCCCTCTACATCGGTCGTGGACATATTGGCGAAGGAAAGGATGTTAACAAAGTGGTGCAGTTCCGCTCAAAGGAAGCCTCAAAGCCTGCTAAGTTCTATCTGAACTCAGCCACAGCCCACCAGCATTACAAGACGCAGTGGATTACCCTTGATGGGCGTAAGGGCTCTTTGAAGGCCGCCGTTTGGGGACCAGTGGGTACCACAGAGGAATGTAACAACCGAACTGTCTACAAGCTCATCGTGAACGACGTGCTTGAGGAAGGCCCCTGTCAGCTTCAGCTCGGACTGACTCAGCTCAACCCCGGTGCTGCCTGGAACACAATGCCTCCTCACACCCACGGTCGTCGTATTGAGGCCTATTATTACTTTAACCTTCCTGAAAAGCAGACCATTGCTCATATCATGGGTGAGCCTCAGGAAAGCCGTGTGGTATGGCTGCACAACGAGCAGGCTATCATGAGCCCAGAGTGGAGCATACATGCAGCGGCCGGTACCTATTACTACACCTTTATCTGGGGCATGGCCGGTGAGAATCTCTACTACAATGACAAGGATGAGATTCCTGTGAATCAGTTGAAGTAATCGAGGTATCGAATGTCAAAACGAAACAACGAAAATAATATGACCCCAATTCAAACTACCAAGATGTCCAACTTCCGTTGGGTTATCTGTGCGTTGCTCTTTTTGGCAACCACGGTCAATTACATGGACCGTCAGGTCTTGTCTTTAACATGGAAGGACTTCATCGCTCCTGAGTTCCACTGGACCGATGACGACTACGGTACCATTACCGGATGGTTCTCCATATTCTACGCAGTAGCCAATCTGTTTGCAGGAAAGTTCATCGACTGGATGGGTACAAAGAAAGGCTACCTCATTGCCATCTTCGTGTGGTCGACAGGTGCAGTACTGCATGCAGGTTGCGGTTGGGCCGCAATGACCATCGAGGGCTATGACTCTATAGAGGCATTGCGTGTGGTACAGGCTGGCAGTGATGCTGCTGTGGCCATTGCTACAATTTCCGTGTGGCTGTTCCTCTCTTGCCGTATGATTCTTGCGCTTGGTGAGGCCGGTAACTTCCCTGCTGCTATTAAGGTGACTGCCGAGTATTTCCCCAAGAAAGACCGTGCCTTTGCCACCTCTATCTTCAACAGTGGTGCTTCGGTAGGTGCCTTGGCAGCTCCTGCAACTATTCCCCTTTTGGCGCGTGCATGGGGCTGGGAGATGGCTTTCATCATTATTGGTGTGTTAGGTTATGTCTGGATGGGTTTGTGGGTATGGCTCTATGACAAACCCCATAAGAGCAAGAATGTGAATCAGGCAGAGCTGAACTATATTGAGCAGGATACCGATATCGCTGAGGTGCAAAACAAGCAGGAGGCAAAGGAAGAGAAGACCATTTCGTTCTGGAAGTGCTTTACCTTCAAGCAGACTTGGTCGTTCATCGTAGGTAAGCTGTTCACAGATGGTGTCTGGTGGTTCTTCCTGTTCTGGGCACCTGCCTATTTCAGCGATCAGTATGGCTATACCAGCGACTCTGGCATGGGTATTGCTCTCATCTTTACTCTGTATGCTATCGTTACAGTGTTGTCAATCGGTGGTGGCTATCTGCCCAAGTATTTTGTAGAGACACGCGGCATGAATCCTTATTTAGGACGCATGCGTGCCATGCTTATCTTTGCCTTCTTCCCCCTGTTAGGCTTGTTTGCTCAGCCTCTTGGTGCTTACAGTGCGTGGTGGCCTGCCATACTGATTGGTCTGCTTGGTGCCGGACACCAGGCTTGGTCGGCCAACCTGTTCTCTACTATCGGTGACATGTTCCCAAAGAGCACCATTGGAACGATAACAGGTATAGGTTCAATGGCAGGTGGTGTTGGTTCATTCCTTATCAACAAGGGCTCGGGTAAATTCTTCACTTGGGCCGATGGTCAGGGTGAGGCCTTCACATTCTTCGGCTTCGATGGCAAGCCTGCCGCCTACATGGTAGTGTTCTGTATCTGTGCCGTGGCCTACCTTATTGGCTGGTGCATCATGAAGGCACTTGTTCCGAAGTACAAGCCTGTCATCGCCGATTAATCCGGTATTGGCAGAATGCAAAAAAATCACCCGCAAAACAGGAAAGTTTTGCGGGTGATTTACTATTATCTTTCGAGATCCTTACTTTTTCCTTTCGAAATCTTTACTTTTACCTCTCGAAATCTTTGCTTTTACCTCTCGATGTTGTGAATAGAGATTTATTTCTTGAAGTTCTTGCTGGTGATAGTCCAATCGGAATAAGTACTCAAGTCGCCTTCGATGAATAGTTTCTCGTGTTCAGTCTTCTTCTTTAGTTGCCAGTCGAGCCATGCACGAACCATTCGGCTGTTATCCCCGCCGTTAGGCTGCTCGTAAGTGCCTCCATGTCCACTTTTGGTGTTGTCAGCCAATACCACGGGTATATTCTTGATGGCCTTATAGTCTGTTTGTGCATTTTGCCAAGCCACATCATCCTTTCCGCCCACAAGATAGAGAATCGGTCCGTGCAGGTTTTTCAACGACTTCGCGCTGGCATCGGCCATAGTCATCTTGCCCATGCCTGCATTCAGAATAAGATAGGTTTTCAAGTGCTTGTCGCCAGCATTGGCCAGCACCTGTGCTCCACCGCAGGAGTGACCGGCAGCTGCAATCTTATTCGTATCTATTATGTTATAATAAGGAGAGGCAGGGTTTGCAGCCTGCTCACAGATCCAGTCGAGTGCATGTTGAACCACCGATGAATTGGTGGGCTGGTCCTTTTCGTGTTGTGCATACATCTGCAGTTGTCCTACTGCAACCACTACATAGCCATGTGAGGCAATATCAGTGAGCATATTTTCATAGCCTATGCTGGTGTCCATGCATCCTCCATTGCAGAATATCAGTACTGGAAGTTTCTCCTTCTTCACTTCGCCCGTTTGGAACATACCTCTGCGTTCAGCCTGCATAGCGGCATTCATGTTCATTGGGCGATAAACCACAAAGTCAGGCAGGCTTTTTTCCCTTACAGCCACAGCCTTGAAGAGCCCGCTGCCACCGAAATCCGGCACCTTAAGCTGTTCGTAGCTCACCGATGGGGCCTCATGCTTCAGATGGCGGGCAAAAAAAAGCATCCATCGCAGGACGTGTGAACTCCAACTGCTGGTCGAAAGCCACCCCGTGCTGTCCATGTACCTTCACGTAATCGACTGCCGTACCGGCTTTCTGCATCTTCACCACCCAGTCTTCAGTCAGGTTCGGGCGCACCATAGGGTCTTCTGCCCCTTGCAGCACTAAGAATGGCGTGTGGCTCTTGCCGATGTATCCGATGGGCCACCAGTCTTTGTGGTCGGCCCAGTCGCCTGCGCGGCCAATCTCTGTAGGAGGTGCTCCACCTGCCGCACATGCAATGTCAGCAGTGAGTCCAGCCATCAGCGAGAGATGTCCTCCGGCAGAGTGACCGTAGGTTCCGATGCGTTTGGGGTCGATACCCAGTCGGCGGGCGTTGCTCTTCATCCACTGTATGGCGCTCTTCACATCCTCAATACAGGCAGGCATGGGAGCTTCCTGCACCAGTCGGTAGTTCATATTGCACACCACATACCCCTTCATGGCATAGTCGATCATCAGTGTGCGATACACCATGTCGTTCTTAGAACCGGCACTCCAGCCGCCGCCGTGGATAATCAGGATGGCAGGACGGTTTTGTCGGGGTCCGAACAGCGGTTCAGCCATATCAAGCACCGTGCTGGCACCTACATCGGTGCGGTAGGCGATGTTTTCAGTCACCTTGATGCTGTTTTCGGCAGCGGGCTGCGAGTCCTTTACAGGGGCAATGCTTTCTCCGCCCAGCTCAGGCCATGCGTCGGCAGTCCAGTTGACAGAGCGTTGGATAAGGAAAGCCGCGCCATTCATCTTTGTGCTATAACCGTGGCATATAAAGACGTCTTGCCCGTCGAAGTTGTAGGTGGCACAGTGTCCGGCGGCTTCCCATTCTTTTTTGTCCCCCTCTAAGAAGAGTGTGCCGCCGCCATTGGCCATGTCCTTTCCGTTTCGGTCGAGATAAGGTCCTGCGACGTTCTTGCTGCGGCCTACAGCCACGCGGTAGTTGCTCTTGGCTCCCCGGCAGCAGTAGTCCCATGACACAAACAGATAATAGTAATCCCCATGCTTGAAGATAAACGGTGCCTCGATGGCATTCGTGCCGGCATACTTAGATGTCGGGTTCCCTTCCTTCGGTTTATAGTTGGAGTCATAGCGACGTGCAATGGTGCGCGGTTTCTCTCCCTTGGCGATATGCATGGTAGTGTCGAGCTTGGCTATTTGAATGCCATCCCAGAAAGAGCCCCATACCAGCCAGGGGGTGTCGGTGCCAGTATCGATAACGAAGTTCGGGTCTATGGCGTTCCAGTTGTCGCCGGAGTGCGTTCCGTCGGCATTTTTCTTCCAGTTGTGCGAGGTGACGATACATCCCTCGTCCTTCCAGATGTTCGAGCGCAGGGAGCGGCTGCTAAGCAGTCCGATAGCAGAGCCGTTCTTTCCAAAGGTGGAGCAGCTATAGGCCATCCACCAGCGGCCATGCCACTGCATGATATCGGGTGCCCACACATGATTACCGAATCCCGGCACAGAATCAGCAGTCCATCCGGGAATGACGCTCATGACGGGCTGCGGGGAAACAGTCCAGCTCTTGCGATCCTTCGATGTCATCTGCTGTATGCCCATGCCCGTAGCGTAAAGATAATAAGTGTCCCCCTCTTTAGCCATCACAGGGTCGTGGGCCATAGGTTTCTCTGTGGTGTAGGCCTCGCGCTGAAAGCGCTGCCGCTGACCTTGCGCATTGATTGGCTGACAACAAACGGCAAGGATGATTGAAATTAGAAATTTGTTCATGGCCTCTGTTAATTTAGAAACTGATTTCTGCTGATTTTAAGAATTGTGCCATTGCACGGATAGTGATTGTTTCGCCTTTTTCTTTGGATTTGTTGCTGTCAGATGGTTGGAAATATCCCACCAGTCGGCCCTCGTAGGCACGTTGACGGTTACGCTGCTGATTGCCGGCGATATTGGTGTCGCTCATGTTACCGTTTTCCAGTCCTAACAGGCGTGCGCCCTGAACATACACAACCACCTCGTTGTCTGCCCGTACCACCATTCCGTCTTCGTCAACAATCTCCACGAAGATATGGGCCACGGAGTCGGTTGTCAGGCGCAGGGCGCAGGGTGTTTTAGTGGTTTTGATGTCGTAGACGGCCCCATTGCTGGCTTCGCAGCGCAAGGTGCCGGGGGCGTAGTCTATATCCCAGTAGAGAATATCTGTTGCTTCGTCGTGTTTCGGCTCGCCGCCAATGGCATTGCCGTTGAGAAGCAGCCGTGCTGAAGGAGCGTTGGTATAGCATACTACGCGCACGCTCTGTCCCTCTTGGTAGTCCCAGGAGTCGCTGGCGTAGGTCGACACCCATCCTCCGCTGTTACCGCCCCGGCGGCCCCGACGCTGGTTGCCATTGGGGTAGGTGCCAATGTAGCAGGTCGGTTTCTCGCTCCACAGTGCGGCGCGATACCATCCGTTGGGCTTGCGCTGTCCAGCCAGGTCGAGCAGTCCTGCACTGGAGCCGCGGGCGGGCCAGGTGCCGCTCTCGCCCAAGTAGTCGATGCCCGTCCAGAGGAACTGTCCGAAGATGTGCTCGTTGTCGCGCACCGCCTTCCATGCCGGCAGGTCGTGACGGTTTTCCGAACCGTAGATTATGCGCTGCGGATATTTCTTGTGATCCGTGTCGTAGCGGCTCTCCGTATAGTTATAGCCCACCACGTCGATAGACGAGGGATAGAGCGTCTCGTTGCTCATCACCACCCCGGCCAGGGCTCCAGTAGTAGGGCGTGAGGGGTCGATGTCCTTCACGATTTTGGCCAGTCGCCGGGCGATGAAGCCTATCCGTTCGGCATTGGGCTGGTCGGGCTTATATCCGCCGTAGGCCGGTTGGGTGAAGTCGGTGCCGTTGCCGTTTAGAACGGGGTGGGAATAGGGGTCGTTGGGATAGTCCACCTCATTGCCGATGCTCCACATGAAGATGGAGGGATGGCAGCGGTCACGGCGCACCATGTCGGCTACGTCGCGCTCTATCCACTCCTCAAAATAGGTGTAGGTACCCTGATATGCCGGCCTTCCCTGATTCC
>Ga0247609_10007921_pt1 | contig 10044 bp, 4 predicted proteins | sample 172DNAGHGlowgp2_FD_193487 | JGI IMG/M metagenome (GOLD analysis project Ga0247609, IMG submission 193487) | Sheep rumen microbial communities from Palmerston North, Manawatu-Wanganui, New Zealand - 1728 DNA GHGlow gp2 | ecosystem: Host-associated > Mammals > Digestive system > Stomach > Rumen ...
CTGGTGTACTTTCAGCTACACAGAACGCTCATATATGCACCAGAACACCAACCTCATCGGCAGCAGCGACAGTGAAGCGACAGGGTATCTGAACACCACATTCGCCTTCAACTGGTGGGGAACAGGATGCAAGCAGCGTATGCCTATGGCACGTGTAGGCAAGATTCACATGCTGAACAACTACTTCACATGCAGCGGCTCAGGAAACTGCATCAATCCGCGCAAAAACTCGGAATTCCTAGTCGAGGGCAACTACTTCGCAACAGGCGTTAACAATTACTACGGTCAGAGCGGTGCTACCGCTGTAACGTGGAAAACGGACAATTTTGTGGCTGCAACGAAGAAGACGCACTCTTCGCTTGGCTCTACCGTCACCGTACCCTATGACTACACGGTAGCCTCCTATAACCAGGTACCTGCAGTGGTGACAGCTGGTGCAGGAGTTACACTCTTCAATGAAAACCCTACGGCAGTGCGACCGATCGTACAGTGCCTGCACGAGGATGGCGACAGGTCTTGCTACAGTATTAGCGGAGAGCGCGTGGACAATGACTACAAAGGGATCGTAATATGTAACGGCAGGAAAATGCTGAAGAAATGAACTATTGCAAGAAAATGCTGTAATAATCAAAACACTTACATAACAATGATCAGGAAAACATTTCTAACACTTACGGCTGCCATGCTCACACTGGCGGCACAGGCTCAGGCACCAGCCTTCCCCGGTGCTGAGGGACACGGACGATACACCTATGGAGGACGTGGAGGAAAAGTGGTACACGTAACTAACCTCAACGACTCCGGCACAGGATCTCTTAGAAATGCTGTCAGCGGCTCGGAGAAGAAAATCGTTGTCTTCGATGTCGGCGGGGTCATCGCACTGACGAAAGACCTAACCATCGGTGCCAATACTACAATACTCGGACAGACAGCACCAGCACCGGGCATCACCCTGCGCTATTACACCATACAGCCTTCATCCAACTGCGTGATACGCTTCATACGCAGCCGACGCGGTGAGGAGAAAGACGTCAACGACGGAGCAGACGCCATCTGGAACCGTAACCTAACAGGAGTCATGATTGACCACTGCTCGTTCTCGTGGTCTATTGACGAGGTGGCATCGTTCTACGACAACAACAACTTCACACTACAGTGGTCGACAATAGCTGAAAGCCTCGTACACCCGGGACACTCAAAGGGAGCACACGGATATGGCGGCATCTGGGGAGGCAAGCTGGCATCATTCCACCATAACCTAATAGCTCATGTGGCAAACCGAGCACCACGTTTCAACGGAGCACGCTACAACTGGACAGGCTACACCAGCAACAAGCTCTACGCACAGTACAAGTGGAAAAACGCTGTACAGGCGGAGAACGTCGACTTCCGCAACTGCGTCATCTTCAACTGCGGCAACGGATGCTATGGCGGACCTGGCGGAGGACAGATTAATATGGTGAACAACTACTACAAGAGCGGACAGATAGCCACCAGCGTCGTAACCCAGGTCACCTACGCTACTAAGGACAACTCCGGAAGCGGGTCGCCTTACTACGACATGAGCAGCCGCTACTACATCAGCGGCAACCGCATGAACAATACCAGCAACTACGACTGGACAGGTGTCAAGTATGACAACCAGGTACCCGTATCAGGATCTGTACGCTACACCTACGATACCGGACACTACTACGATGCCGCCAGCTACACAAAGATTAACAGCAAGGATGCACTGCCACTGAAACTCACCGAGCCAGCTCCCACAGGCGACGTGACTACACACACCGCCGACAAGGCCTACGACAAGGTGCTCGACTACGCAGGTGCCTCGCTCAACCGCGATGAGGTAGATGCACGCTACGCCAGCGAGACACGTGCGGGCAAGGCAACATACAAAGGGTCGGCAACGTCTTACGTTGAAGACGGGACAACCAAGACCTGCACGCCACAGTGGGGACGCATCGACAAGGTCAGCGACGTCAACGGATACAACGAAACAAACTTCGGGACTGGCAGCCGCGATGCCAACTTCGACACCGACAGAGACGGAATACCCGACGCATGGGAGACGGCTAACGGACTCAATCCCAACGACGCTTCCGACGCTATGAAGACAACACTCGACCCTATAGGCTACTACTCTAACATCGAAGTCTATGCCAACTCGTTGGTTCAGGAGATCATGATAGCTGGTAATGCCGATGCTACAGACGCTGTCAGCGACTACTACCCCGCCTACACCAAGGAGGACGGCACAGCTGTTGCTGCCGTTAACATTCCCAATGGCGAGAGCCCGGAGGAAGGTGGAACATGCAGCGTGATGTTCAATGGCTCAGACGCTGCCAACCCTGCTGGATTCTTCGACTTCGGCACAAGCAGCAACAAGCATAGCTTCAACAACAAGTTCCAGGGGACGTATGATGGCATCTCCTATACACAGGGGTTGAAGATGGAGGGATCGACCATCATCAATTTCACGACAAAGTCAGCCGCCACAGTCACCATTGTACAGTCGACATGGAGTACACACACCATAAAACTCGACGGCACTGAGCTCGACGTGGCATCGGCAACAACTCCTGCCGGCAGCACCGGCGTGAGGGTGTACACAGTCAACATCGGAGCCGGCGACCATCAGATTGCACGTGGCAGCGGTGAGAGTGGCCTCTTCTACGTCGAGGTGAGCGTCACAGGAACTACCGGCATCAAGACCGTCGGAAATGGTTACGCCGTCGCCAACGATGGCAACATCTACAACCTCGGAGGCCAGAAAGTCGGTGAAGGCTACAGAAGCATCGTCATAAAGAACGGCCGGAAGATAATCCAGAAATAAGCCCTGATGAGGAACTCCCCCCAACTACAATAGGGCTGGGAGGAAATCCTCAGGATGGGGTACCTTATATCCTCTCAACTTGCTTGACACCCTTGACAGTACGTAGTTTCTTGACAAGGGTGTCAAGTTTTGTTGTGTCGTTGATTATCACCACGAGGTTCCCGCGGAACAGTCCGTCATGACTGTCTATGTTGACGCTGCGCAGGACGAGTTTCTCGTCCTTTGAGATAATGCTCGTGAGGTTGTTAAGTATGCCCAGGTCATCAATGCCGATAACACGAAGCGTAATACTGTACTGCGAAGAACCCTTACCCGACCAGCGTGCCTTGACGATACGGTAGCCAAAGCGTTTGCGCATCTCAGGGGCGTTGGGACAATCTGTACGGTGAATCTTTATGCCGCCGCTGACGGTAACAAAGCCGAAGACATCGTCACCATAGATAGGATTGCAGCAACGCGCCAGCTGGTAATCGACACCCTTGAGGTTACGGTCAATGACGAGCACGTCGTCATTCACCTGAGCATTTGGATTGAGGGACTGGTCGAAGACAAACTCCTCGGCACTGCGAGCCTGATTGTCGCCCGTCACAGTACGCTCTCCTTGTTGCAAGTGAAGGTATTTCTCTATGATGGTGTTAGTGTCCAAGGTGCCATCGACGACATGCTTGTAGAAGTCGCTCATCTCCTTGTAGCCAAGCTTCTTGACAAGCTGCTGCATCAGCGGCTCCTCGAGTTCTATCTTGCGGTTCTTGAATTTTCGCTCAATCATCTCCTTGGCGAAGAGTCCTTCTTTGACCTGTGTCTCCTTGAGCGCCAATCTTATCTTAGCCTTTGCCCTCGATGTCTTCACCAGGCTCAGCCACTCCTGACGCGGCTTCTGGTTCGATGATGTCATTATCTCCACCTGGTCTCCGCTCTGCAGCTGCTGCCTGAAGGTCACCACCTTATTATTAATACGAGCTCCGACACAAGAGTTGCCAATCTTGGAGTGGATGTGGTAGGCCATATCGAGAACTATAGCACCCTTAGGGAATTTCAGCAGGTCACCCTTAGGTGTAAAGACGTAGACCTCGTCCTCGTAGAGATCCATCTTGAACTGGTCCATTGCCTCCATGCCGTCACTCGTCTCGAGCATCTGACGGATGTTCGTCAGCCAGTCGTCCAGACCGGTCTCGCCCTTCACGCCCTTATAGCGCCAGTGAGCAGCAACACCGCGCTCTGCCACCTCGTCCATGCGCTCCGTGCGTATCTGCACCTCAACCCATTTCTGCTCCGGTCCCAAGACTGTAATGTGCAGACTCTCGTAGCCGTTAGACTTCGGCACCGACAGCCAGTCGCGAAGGCGCTTTGGGTTAGGCTGGTACATATCAGTGACGATAGAGTAGACCTGCCAGCACTCCATCTTCTCGCGCTCGAGCGGAGAATCGAGGATAATACGTATGGCAAAGAGGTCGTAGACACCCTCGAACGGACATCGCTGCTTCTTCATCTTCTGCCATATGGAGTGTATCGACTTCGTGCGCCCCTTGATATGGAACTTAAGTCCGGAAGCGGTGAGCCGTTCACTGATAGGTCCGATAAACTTCTCAATGTAGGCATCACGGCGCTGCTTCGTCTCACTGAGCTTTTCTCGAATCATGTAGTAGGCATCGTGCTCCATGTACTTCAGCGAGAGATCCTCGAGTTCACTCTTCAGTTTGTAAAGGCCCAGCTTGTGCGCCAAAGGAGCATAGAGGTATGCTGCCTCCTGGCTCACCTCGAGTTTGTCTTTCAGGTTATCAGTATCGCGTATCTGGCGCATAAGGTTCACACGGTCGGCAATCATTATAAGTATGACGCGCATGTCCTCAGCAAAAGACAACAGGAGATTGCGGAAGTTCTCACTCTCAACGACGGGATTCTTTTCATACAGGTCGCGGATACGTCGCAGACCATGCAGTATGAGGGCTACCGGCTCTCCATAGTCGCGGCTAACCTCCTCCGACGAGATATTACCCTCTTCGTAGCTTGGATGCAACATTATGGCCAGAACAGCGTCGCGGCGAAGGCCTATCTCTTCGACGACAATCAGAGCCGTCTGCAGACCGGTCAATATGGGGTTCAGTCCGAAGATGTCACGCCTTACCTGCTGCTGCTCTACGGAGCGCATAAGGTAGTTACGCATCTTCTCCTCGTCACCGGGCTTTAATGTGCCCTGCAGCCGCTGTCTCAACCGGTTGTAGAGAGTGAGTGTTTCCTGTTTCTCCGCCGTTGTAAATACTAACTTGTCTGCCATATCATATTCTTTTTTCATGCAAAGATATAAATTTCTTGTGAAAATTGCACTAATTCCCGAAAAAGTTTGTATATTTGCGGTGAAAAACAACGAAAACCAATAAAACTTTAATATTATGTTATCACAAGAAGACTTAAGACAAATCGCTCAAAAAGGTATTTCCGAAGAGCAGATTAACATCCAGCTCGAACAGTTCAAGACTGGCTTCCCATTCCTTAAACTCAAGGCTGCTGCAAGCATAGAGGATGGCATTGTAGCCACCGGTGAGCAGGATAGACAGGTGTACGAGCAGGCATGGGAGCAGTACAAGGCAGAGGGTCACAAGATTGTGAAATTCGTTCCCGCCTCGGGTGCTGCAAGCCGTATGTTCAAAGACATGTTCGCCTTTCTCGATGCCGACTACGACGTTCCAACGACAGCTTTCGAGAAACAGTATTTCGACAATATTGAGAAGTTCGCTTTCTACGATGCCCTTGATGCCGTATGCCGCAAGAACGAAGGCAAATCAATTAAGTACCTCATCCAGGAAGGTCAGTACAAGAAGGTTGTGGCAAACATGCTCTTCGAGAAAGGACTGAACTACGGACAGCTGCCTAAGGGACTGCTTCTCTTCCACAAATACCCCGAGGGGGCACGCACCCCGATGGAGGAACACCTTGTCGAGGGTGCGCTCTATGCAGCCTCCAACGGCGAGGCACACGTTCATTTCACTGTCTCCCACGAGCACATGGCCTTGTTCAAGAAGAAAGTAGCAGCCAAGGCCGACGGTTATGCAGAGAAGTACGGCGTGAAGTACGACATCACGTTCTCAGAACAGAAGCCCTCTACCGACACTATCGCGGCCAATCCCGACAACACCCCGTTCCGCAATGACGACGGCTCGTTGCTCTTCCGTCCAGGTGGTCATGGCGCATTGATTGAGAACCTTAACGAGATAGATGCGGACATCATTTTCGTGAAAAACATCGACAACGTTGTTCCCGACCGTCTGAAGCAGGAGACCGTCGACTACAAGCAAGTCATCGCAGGAGTGCTTGTAAATCTACAGAAGATAACGTTCAAGTATCTTACAGAGCTCGAGGCCGGCAGTGTAAGCCACGAGAAACTCCGAGAGATACAGCACTTCGTAGAGCACGCCTTTTGCCGACGCCCCGATATAGCGTCACTTGGCGACGCCGAGCTGGCCGAGTACCTGCAGAAGAAGCTCAACCGTCCCATGCGCGTCTGCGGCGTTGTCAAGAACGTAGGAGAACCTGGCGGCGGTCCTTTCCTGACGTACAACCAGGATGGTACCATCTCGCTGCAGATTCTCGAGTCGAGCCAGATTGACAAGAATAACAAGGAGTATATGGCGATGTTCACCAAGGGCACACACTTCAACCCCGTCGACCTGGTATGCGCCGTCAAGGACTACAAAGGCAAGCCGTTCAACCTGCCAGACTTCGTCGACCGTTCAACCGGTTTTATCTCCTCGAAGTCGAAGAACGGCAAGGAGCTGAAAGCCCTTGAACTGCCTGGTCTGTGGAATGGTGCCATGAGTGACTGGAACACCGTCTTCGTTGAAGTCCCCTTAGGGACATTCAACCCCGTAAAGACCGTCAACGATCTGCTGCGTGACCAGCACCAGTAATAAAAAGTGAGAGGTGGATCCACCTCTCACTTTTCACTTTTCACGTCAAACTTATTCAATACAGTGCATAAGGAAGTCAACGGCTCCATTGACACCGAACTTTCGAACGTCGAGTGACACGTCATAGTTGCAGGCATCTGTCCAGTCGCGCCCCGTAAATGTCTTCGTGTAAAGCTCGCGGCTATAGTCGTTGTCGACAATCATGGCCGCCGCATCCTGCTCACTGATGTCGTACTTCTCTGCAATCCGGCGCTTACGGCAGTCAAGACTCGAGTGCACGAAAATCTTCAACGCATTGGGATGGTCGGCAAAGATGTCGAAACCGCAACGTCCTATAATGACGCACGACTCTTCTTCTGCAATGGCACGTATAGCCTCAGCCTGGGCATTGAACAGGTCATGACTTGTCTTGTCCTGTTCCTGCCCGTTGTATTCTGCGTGCGACATATAATTGCGGTAAAAGTTAGTGAAGTCGTCACGCCACAGAGGGTTACGCGCCTCTATCTTCTCTACCGCCTCCTCCACGGCCTCCACTCGCGATGCCACTTCGTTAAGAATCTGCTTGTCGAGCAGCTTCACTCCGAGCCTTCTTGCCAGCTCTGCTCCAATCTCATGTCCGCCGGTTCCGAACTGGCGGCTGATGGTGATTACGAACTTATCCTCCTTGTTCATAGTCGAAAAGTTTTAAGGTTAATAACTATGTCGCAAAGATAGTGATTTTATCTGAAACCACCAAACAAATTATCGAAAAAACAACTACGAGAAACTGATTATGAACGAGTAACTCAACGGTTTGTCGCCGTCGATAGTGTACTGTGGCAGCGTACGCTTACCCCAGGTGTCAGCACCACCCACGCCGTGGACATTGAGGTCGATGTTAAGATTGACAAAACCGCCGCGCTGAATCTCATATGGATGCTTAGCGTTCTCCAAGTCTTCCTCGCTGTAGTCCCACGCACGGATGCAGAGTGGCTGATGGCCGGCTATGAAGAGCTCATGCTTATCCGACGATAGTGTCATAAATCGCACATCAGTGCGGCAGCCATTGTCCTGCGGATGGATGTACTCCGTCTCAAACTCAGTGAGAGGCATCTCGTAATACCCAAGCAAAGCACTTTGCTTGCGATCGGGATAGTTCTCCCATGGCCCGCGACCATAATACGCCACACTTGTCATATCGGCTGGCAGCCGGAGACGCATCCCGAACTTCGGAATATTTGGAATGTCTATGGTCGTGGGTATGTAGTCGACAGCTACCATCAACTGACGACTGTCCTTCTTGATGTGGTAGGTAAGCGTCAGCTCTGCCCCGACGGGCAGGACAGTACTGACAATGACCTTGAGTACCTCTTTGGTGCGTACCACATCAATAGACCTCACCGTACGCTTACCAGCAGCATCGCGCCACACACCCATTCGCTGTGCAAAGCCGGCGGCATGCTGATTGTCGTTCTCGGGTTTCCAGAAGTATGGCTCCAGCGGTCCGGCGAGCATCTGTTCGCCATCCACTATCCAACTCGACATAGCTCCTGACGGATCAATAGTTATCTGACCGTAGTCGGTACTGACGACGACACTACCGTCTTTCGTTTTCTTTGACCGTGCGGCCTCCTTTCCTGTTGCAGCATCAGGGAACTGTCGCGGGTGAACCACAAATTGTTCACGAGCTACAGCAAACCCTTTTTCTGCCCAGTTCACGTCACGTTGCAGTTGTGCACAGACATCTATCGTTACCTCCTGCTCCTCCGGATAATCTGGCATTTCAATACGGTCGCCCTTCAGCGTTATCATGCCTCTCTTAACGAATCTTCCGTTTTGTCGTATCGTATAGACATAGTCGTATTCGTTTAGACCCGTGAACTGGTCGCGGTTTATGAGACGTATTTCTCTGCCTTCACGCACAAATGTAATAGGCTGGTAGACGTGCTGCACCTCATAGTAGTGGGGATGAGGGGTTCGATCTGGGGCGATGAGACCGTTGATGCAGAACGGACCGTCATTGGGACGGTCGTCGAAATCGCCGCCGTAGGCCCAGAACTCGTCGGCATCCTTCTGCAGCTTTGCTGAATGACGCATAGCGGTGCCATCGATAGGCTTGGCCAGTCCCTGGTCTACCCAGTCCCATATGGCAGCACCGGCAATTGTCGAGTCGGCATAGATGACGTCCCAGTACTCCTGCAGGTTGCCCATCGAATTGCCCATGGCGTGGGCATATTCGCGCGCGATGAGAGGTTTCTCTGTCTCATTGGCCGATTCGCGGACAAGTTCGTCAGGGTACGGGTAACCGAAATCATGGAGGGCGGAGTAGCACGGGTCGCCGTCGTAGAAGGGCAGACGGGTCTTGTCTAGTGCCACCACGGTGTCCATCATCGCCTGAATGTTAGGCCCAATGCCGCCCTCGTTGCCGAGGCTCCATATAATGACCGACGGGTGATTCTTGTCGCGCTCTACCAGTGAGACGGCACGGTCGACATGAGCATCCCTCCACGCCGGATCTTCGCCCATCACGCGGTTGGCATAGCCGTAGCCGTGCGACTCTTGGTTGGCCTCATCCATGACGTAGATACCATAGCGGTCGCAGAGATCGTAGAGCAGTTCGCGGTCGGGATAGTGCGAGGTGCGCAGGAAGTTGATGTTGGCCTGTTTCATCAGGCGGATGTCCTGCTCGTAGGTGGCATCGTCGACATAGCGGCCCATGCGCGGGTGGTGGTCGTGGCGGTTCACGCCCCGTAGTTTTACATTTTTACCATTAATCTTGAAGACCTCGCCGACACACTCCACACGGCGCACGCCAAAGTGGTAGTTGAAGTGCTCGTCGTACCGGCTGTCGTCCATGCCAAGCAGTTCCACTGTATAAGGATAAAGCCATGGCTTCTCGGCCGACCACAGCCGTGGGGTGCTATTGTAGTGGTAGGTGAGTTCTACGGTCGTCGTGTCGCCGGGGAGCAGCTTGGGTATGCGGCTGTTGGTGGCATTGTTATGATGGGGATTGACATTAACACCATACAGTTCAGGACAGGCTATCTGCAACTGTACCAACAGGTTCTTGGCCGCTTTCTTACCTGAGTTACAAACGGTTATCTTAGCTTTGACGGTGAAGTCCGTGAAGTCGGCGTTTGGAATGGCCCCCACGCGGTAGTCGGTGATGTGAACGGCGGGGCGTGACCATATATCCACTGGGCGGAAGATGCCCGAGAGGCGCCACATGTCCTGATCCTCCAGGTATGAGCCATCGCTCCAGCGGTAGACCTCGACGGCGAGGCGGTTCGTGCCTTCCTGCATGCAGTCGGTGATATAGAACTC
>Ga0247609_10007923_pt1 | contig 10042 bp, 12 predicted proteins | sample 172DNAGHGlowgp2_FD_193487 | JGI IMG/M metagenome (GOLD analysis project Ga0247609, IMG submission 193487) | Sheep rumen microbial communities from Palmerston North, Manawatu-Wanganui, New Zealand - 1728 DNA GHGlow gp2 | ecosystem: Host-associated > Mammals > Digestive system > Stomach > Rumen ...
GAGCGTAAAAATTCCCAAGGCTGGGAATAAATCGCGCAGGGTAAGCCATCTTTTTAGATGGCCGATAAGATTGTTGCGTTTTTTACATGCCTGACTGAAGTTTCCCACCCCTTCGTGCTTGTTCAGACCACCCCTAACTGTACTGCATTTAATCAATCTCATGAGGGTGAGAAAGTTTAGTTACCTATAGCTTTAGGGGGAGTGTTAGGTGTAGTGTTAGGGGAGTGTTAGGCTAACACCCACCCCACCGGAACGCCTTTGTTCAAAGGGATTGCAGGCGATTAGGGGGAGTGTTGGGTATTGCGATTTAAAATGTGTGAGAAGAGTCTGCTACGATACTCTTGAACGGAAAGATTCTTATTTGCACTTTTGGTGTTTCTTGAGGGTATTGGATTCATATCGTCACAAGAGTAATATAAAATCAGACACCTCATTCAACCACTGAGCTAAGGTAAGCAAATTATTCGATACAACCAAAGAAGTGGGTATAGTTTTAACAAAACTTGTGAACGATGTCAGTCTCGCTTGACCAACACCGCTCTTTGACATAGGAATCGTTTGACACGTTCTTCGTCTGGTAAACTTCGACATTTTGGATTATCATTTCTGAAAATAGTTCTTTATCAATGCTACATCTTCAACTTCAGGATAGGGTTTATCCCAAATATAGACACAGCCTTGGACACGGTCGCTGCCAAGGCATTTCTATAAGTTTTTGTTTCATAGTCTTTGAAGTTTTTATAAACTGGGATGTAGATAAGGTAGGATTAATCCACCCTATCTACACCTAAGTGCCACGATATGAATTCGTTTCGTTTTCAAATAAACAAATTGATTATATTCCTTCCGCCGCTATCAATTCATCCTCAAGAGATTTACCAAAGTCACTCTTTTGAGACAAATCTTTATTTACAAGTATTGAAGAAGTCGTAGAGCCAGAATAGTCATCAACACCCCTCAACACTTCAGTTCTTTCCATGTACGAGGAAATCTCTGGTGAAGATTTTAATTCGCTCCAGGCCCTTTTCATATCCTCATATAGATTTTTCGCACCTATAATTTTCTTTTCGTCTGACAAGTCATTCCTGTCTGGACACAAAACGACATCTTCTTTTGGCAGAACTTCATGAAGCATCCCACATCTCAAATATTTGTACAGATAATTATTGTCTTCATTTTTGTCGTTCTTGAAATTCAACAACCTATAAGCCTTTAATGCGTCAATCTTATTAATCAAATTGAAGAACACCTCTCTGGTACAATCCTTTGAGCCTTGCCCCTTCCTATAACAGTTCCCCATAAACTCCAATAAAGCAGACAGGGTTACAAAGGAAAAATAAGGGCACTTATCCACGATTTCCTTCAGTTGATAGCAGAACAAGCTATCGCCAACTTCTCTGAGATTCATATATTCTTTCTTTATTTGTTAATTTAAGCAACATATCTATGTTAGTGCGGCTAACTCATCCATCGTATTAATATAGAGTCGATCAGACAGTATCTCTCCATACGAATAATAACATGGTATCCACATATTCAAATTGTGGACAAGAGCAATGTGCCCCTTTACATACACTGTCTTGCCTTCAATCACACGCTCTTCAAAACCATTTTGCAATAACAAATCCTTAGTTATTTCCATATCCTTTTTGTTCTTATTTGTAAAACTATCATTTTAAAGCCATTATGGTTCCATCGTATTTCATTTGTTCATCCTTGACAAAGACTATTTGCTATTAACACCTATGCTACTATTATTTAGAAAAGCATCGCCAAGTCCTTTAAGAAAAGCCTTTCTTTTGCTAGCTCGTTCTTGCTTTCTTTTTTCCTTTTCAAGATCGCTCATATCACTATCATCAGATTTTATATCTGAGCCATCCATCATAATAGACAATGAAGATTCTGCGGAATAATTATCAATTAGCTTATAATCTTCATCATTAATTATCTCGTCGACTTTAACTTTAAACTTATTACCCATATATTCAATAACAGTACAACCACATAATGGTACTTTACTATATGAAGCCTCCTTTGTTATAGGATTCTCAATTCTCTTATTTGCTGAAATAACAATTTCATCACCAGACTTAAGTGACCATCCTGAAAGAACAGACAATTCCTTTTTTCCTACCACAGTTACATTGCATGGGTATGTTAAACGTTCGCAAATCTGTTTATACATCTCATTTTCTATATTATCTACAGATGATGACACATCAACGGTGCGTACAATTCTGTTTTCGGCAACCGAAACCATGTTAAGTTGGAACGAGACTTTACTCCCATTAAATACGAAATTATCTAAATGAATCATGAACTGCGCACCTATTGCCTTCATTTGTTCAACAACATGCCCATCAATAAACTCCTCTGTCTTTTGTAGCTCTCTTTCTTTCTTCAATTCTGGTAAATGTTCCTGCTCTATTAGAACCATCCCAGGATGTCGCGTTATAGCATCGTATACAGCATTGTTTACCCGATTCTTAATATAACCTTCATGGGTCTTGGGATTGTATGACAATGCGAAGTATGTAATTGGAGTATTTCCTGATGGTACAACGGGTTCACTTTGATTCCTAAATAAAACAATATCCTGAGATACAGGCAGGACTTTATCTGCTTTAACCAAACAATACCCCCCGTCTGCTTTATCAAACTTTGCTTCGCCTTCTTTCTTAAGAACAGTAACCGGCATTGATTGATTTCTGATTTTAAGTTGTTCCTGTGTGTACTTAAAAGCATACCACTTATCATCTAACAAAATCCTACCATTTGGCTGATATGCAACTAAGTACAATTTCTTACCATCTGCTTTTGCTATACCATATTGTTCAGGATAAACGTCCAGTATATGTTGATAAAGAAACTTTAAAGTTCTGTCTGCCATTTTTCCTAACTCCCTCTGTACCATAGTTGCATCAGCCATATTTATAGGCTTTGACTTTAAAGTGTAGTGATACCCTGTATTATTCACAATATTTATAAATCTGATAGACACAATTGTCTGAACATAATTATTTTCAGTATACATAGTATTATCAATTAAACAAAGGCAATCAGCTCCTTGTCCTTTCGCTTTTACAGTAAAGCCGTCCATATAATCTTCAAGCTTTTGCTCTTCTAATTGCTTCATTACATTATTAAAAGCGACATTATCACGATTGACTATTCCAAAGCAAGAATTGCCAAATGTTTGCATAGCTATCGCGTTATACGCAGATTTCACTTCTGAAGCAACTGCTTCATTTATCTGTTGCTCAAAAACTCCATCTTTAAATGTAAAAGCATGATAAGTTGAAACAATAGCTACATTACCTCTCAGTTTTAATGAACCGTCAGCATTCGTAGCGGTTTGTGAAAACCCTGATGTTGAAAAACAAACTGATAAAATAAAAAACAATAACTTTTTCATAATAATTAATATTGATGTTTAACCACAAATGTCTTTGTCTGGTTGTTCCTAAAATACTCGGTAGCTACACTCTTGATTGCATATATCCGATGATGATTTATACGTTCATTCGCAGATATAACCTGAGATGCAAGTCTTTCACCCGCTGCAATTTTCCTGGCTTGAGTCCGTTCGTTCGAAGCAAGTGTAGCACGATTGTATGCCATTTGCTGATTGTCCATACTAATTCGATGGTCCCGTTCCTTTTCTTCAACTGCCCACTGATGATATTGACGTTCTTTTTCGTCCAAATACTGCCTTCTCCTTTCTCTTGCTGTTGCCAATTCTTCGGCCGTAACAAGGCTTTCGGCCTTAGATAAGATTTGGTTATACGTCTGATCGTGTCCGTTATGCATCTCTTTGTATTCATTTAAGACATCAAGAGCAGCTCTCGCATCATGCTGAGCAAGATAACTATTTGCTATAACAAAGATACTATCATTATAGGCTTTATTTTTCAAATCTAAATACGAGTCTGCTTTAGCAAGTGCCTCATAATAAATAGTTGTCAGACTTGAGGGTATAGACATTATATATGCAATCGCCCCATCATAATCTTTTTGCTTTGCCATAAAGTCTGCCTGAGCAAAGATATTCGCTTTTTGAGACTCATAATATTTTAGAATTCTCTCTTTTGCTTCATCAAGCAAAGGTACAATATTCTCAAATTGAAGTTTCCCAATGCCATTTTTTATAGCTGCCATTTTTTTTGTAGATGAATCGCGAAATGGTAATGAGATTGAAGAAAACACGACATCACCATCATCTTGTAACACACTTAGGAAGAGAGTTCCTTTTATCACATACACATTTTTCATACCCCCTTCTGCAACATCCTCACTATCTATTATCACATTAGGATGTATTCTAAAGGAGGAGAAACCTTTTGCAGAATAGCCAGCTTGAGCCACCCAGTGAGCTACTTTGTTTTCTATATATTCCCTCAGTTCCTTAGTCTCTGGAGTAGATGTCTCAGGAACATTAACACCGATTACTATCTTTCCGATATCGTCAAGACTTTGTGCATACAAAGTGTACGATAAAAAAAACGTAATAAACAAAATAAATACTCTCATAACAATCAGTTGATAGTTATATATAAAGTGTTGCCCCTGGTACTACGTGAAATTGGAATATTCAAATTCCTAAAGAATTTAAGGAAATCCATACTCAGTTTGCTTAATGAATATGCCTTACCTGTACTGGGATCTACTGGAGGCAATTTCATGTCATCAATAATCATTTTTGTTTTTGTAGAACCTTGTATGTGGTAATCTCCATTATAAGCATGCTCTTCAACCCACAATTCAATTTGATCTTTAAGTTGAAGCCCATCACTTCCTATCTCTTTCTCAAAATCGATATCAGTGGTTTCGCTTAGTCCCAACTGAATCATTGCGGATTTTCCATTCTCTGCCATTGAGGTAAATTTTTCCTGCATGATACGGAGAAAATCGTCGGCACATGAAGAAATTGCTTTCATTCCTAGTTTAGCAATATCATTTGTGTAGAAAGTTCCACTTTCCCCTATTTTATTAGAAAGAGAGGTTCCCGTTGAAGCATCATATGCCGTAACAATTATTTTCACTCGACTTTCAGGATTCCCTTGGCTCATAACAGGATTTTGTAAACATGTAATCTCTGCTTCAACATAAATATCAGCCCCTGACATGTCAATAATCTGCGACTTAATATCAGACTGATTGTCAATATTAAATGTGTTTCCACTTTCGATTGCCTTCAATTTAGCGACGAAATCTACAGTAGAATAACCACGTTCATCAAAAGCTTCTTTGATCTTTGTCAAAACAATTCTTTTGTTCTCATCTGCTTCAAGTATGGTTCTAATATCCTCACCCTGCTTAGTATAAGGAATAACCATTATTTTAGGCTGAGTTCCTGACTGAGCCATTAAACTTGATGTAACTAAAGCAAAAAAATACAACAAAACAAATTTCTTCATAATCCTAATTGTTTACTGATTTTATTTTTCTCAAGATCTTTCTTTAATTGAATATAATTCACTTCTACAGAATACAGAGTAGATTTCTCGTTTTTCTCTGCTTTTTTGAAATCTGATAACATTTTTGTATGCTTTATATAATCAGACAAATTGCTGTTAAACAGGGTATCAAAGAAATATTCATTGTCATGTAAAGCCACTATGCCTTGATTAAGAAGCGGTCTGTTGTATATTGTACCCTCCACCCCATCGAACATAACAATCTTAAGAGCTGCACACTTCGCCTCTTTCTCTACTTCTTTCTTCTTGGCTGCAAATGTTTTCAAGACAACAGTTACAGAGGAAGGCGATTTTACATTACCTTCAACATAAACATAGTTTGAGTTTTGAGATACGCCCTTAAGCGAACTCAACAACAAAAGTGATAATAATAAAAAGCTTCTCATCATACAGTTTCTATTCATTTAATCTTTAGTTATTGAGGGTTCATAATAACAAATCAAGGAAGGTGTGAGCCTCTCAGTCTATCCTACCGAAGGCTCTGGTAAAACCCGTAAAAAGATAATAGAAACAGCCCACACCCTTGGAGAATATATCGGATGTGAGCCAATGATGGCTGCACAATAATACATTCCTACCAAGAGGAGGCGTATCGTCAATCACCTGTTTTACGTTTAAAGTTTACCAGACTTTTCGGTACAGATGAAAGCTAAACGCTTCCCTCAATGTTTATCGCCCATTGTTGAACGACAATGCAAATATAGGAATAATTTAGCAAACAACGCTCAATGTGGGCTGTTTTTTCACATTTTTTATTTCAACGTCTGCGTCTGGACTGTGCCACCTGTCGAGGTGAAACGCATCTGTGGACCGTCATAGTTCTTCGGATAGACCACACAAATGTCTCCCGTACCTTCCCAAATCTCTACTCCTCCCTCAAGTCCTTTCTGGGTGAGTGAGCCGTTATACCAGATCATCACTTTTCCATGGGAAAGACATTTGGAGGGCTGGCTTCCCTTGAAGGAGGCTGTGCCATAAGTCCAGTCTGCCATTGCTGTCATCAGCATACCGCAGAACACAAATAAAAGCGCTAATCTTTTCATCATCTTATTGTTTTAATTGTTTGACATCAAGTATCAAGCGCAAAGGTAGGGAAAGAATATGAGAAATGGAAGAAACAGCGCGACCATTTCTTCCATTTCACATTTTTTCTAATGATTTGTTTAAGTCATTGATGAAAAAACGAATGGCTTCCTTTAACGGCGATATTTCATTTTTGATAATCCAAAGAATCTGAGCTGCATCTACATCAAAATAATGATGGGCAATGATGTCTCGCAGCCCTTTAACATTTTTCCATGGGATAGAGGGATAAGTAGGCAAAAGCTCTCCATTTGTGACCTTATCTAAATTCTTCAAACTTTCACCAATAGCAATAAGCAACATACAGGTTGCATCCAACAACACCATACCTAACGTAGAAGAAAGGAAATCGTCAACAGAATGGATGCTTTTAGTCCGCTCTTCAAGTTTTTCTATAGCAGACCAAATATCCGCAAGGATATCTAATGCAATGCTTTGACTTTCAGAAGACAAAGATTCCATCTTTCAAAATACGTTTTCTTAAACGTGGATTCAAATTCTGATGGTTTCTAACAATATCCACAGAAGAACCTGTAACATTTTCAAGAAACTCTTTTGCATCCATTAAGAGAAAAGGATTTGGGGTTTTTGTATCAACAAACAAATCAATATCACTATTTGCTGTCTGTTCATTCCTTGCGGTTGAGCCAAATAGGGATAAAGATGTTATGCCATACTTTTCTTGAAGTATGTTCATATACATTCTCAGTGTTTTGATACACTCGTCTTTTCTCATAACTCAAACAACATTATGTTGCAAAGATAAGCATTAATTTTGAAATGACGTTCAATGTGAGCTGTATTTTTTGCAAAAGTACGCATTTTTTTCAAAATACGCTCTTCTTACCGCCAATTTCTTATCCAAAACAAACTGACTATTTCAGCGTCTGTGTCTGGACTGTGCCGCCTGTCGAGGTGAAGGTCATCTTGGGGCCGTCATAGTTCTTGGGATAGACCACACAAATGTCTCCGGTGCCCTCCCAGATTTCCACTCCACCCTCAAGTCCTTTCTGTGTTAGTGAACCGTTATACCAGATCATCACTTTTCCATGGGAGAGGCAGTTGGAGGGTTGGCTTCCCTTGAAGTAGGCTGTGCCGTAAGTCCAGTCAGCCATTGCAGTCATCAGCATGCCGCAGAACACAAATAGAAATGCGAATCTTTTCATCATAGTTTTGCTTTTAATTGTTAGACATTCTGTTTCGACTGCGAAGGTAAGGAATAAAAATGAGAAATGGAAGAAACGGCGCGACCATTTCTTCCATTTCGTCCATTTCGTCAAAAATCTACTGTTCTGAGGTCATTATATAGAGTGTTGGGTATTGCAATTTGAATTGCTCACTTAGCCCATCCCTTAATAACATCATCTTTTATTAGATTCACGATATAATCATGTTTTGTACGGGAAATTAAATGTAAGAATTGAGTATACCCTATTCCCTCTATAACTATAGGTGTATTTCGGAGATATCAATACCGTCCCTTACTATGGCATTTCTTACCTCAGTAGCGAGCATGGCAATATCGACATCAACTAGCTGGACACGATATTCATCTCCTGCGCCTGTTGAAATTTCAAAAGAATAAATCATTTCAAGAATATTCTGCAAGAGAATTCGTCGGGGTTCATATTACGCAGTTTCTCCAACTCAGAAAGCTTATGTTCCCTCATTTTCTTAATCACTTCCAACAACTTCTCGGAAGGATTGGATATAACGATAGGTTCTGCTGTATATGACATACGATTATGATTTTTGCGCTGCAAAGATAAGCATTTATTTTCAAACGACGTTCACTTAGAACTGTATTTTTTTGCAAAGGTACATGTTTTTTTTACAAGAATCAAATGTTATGGCAGTTGATTACTGTTGACAAAGGAGCGATGCTCCAGATCGGCTTTGTATTCCCGTGTGTAGGAACTGATAGGATTCATGGGGCTGTTGTATAGCGGATAAAACCAATCATCAGCCTTGATTCGCTGCAGGATCTCATACACAATATCTTGATAGCGCCTCAAATAGGCCTGGTGGGAAGGATATTTCCGATAGTTCGCCGAGTCGTTGAGAAAGGCATTTGCCTCACGATAGTATTCGGTCAATTGCTGTTTATAGCGCGAGAACTCATCTGTTCCAACGACTCTCAGATGGGGCTGAGCCAGAAACGCTTGTTCCTCTTCAGACAGTTCTTTCTTTATTGGAGGGAGTGCCGACGGAGCTGTTTGCTGCTCTTTTGCGGACTTACTCTTCTTTACCGTAGCAGATGGCACACTTTGCGTTGGCGGCTGGGACTGCTCTTGAACGGACTTGTTCACCACTGGAGATCCCATTGGTTCTGAAGAAGGACTTTCATGGTTGGCAAACAGCAGATAGCCCAAGAAGGACATGACAAGGAAAAGGGGCAACAATGCCCATTGCCAAGACTTACGCTTAGGAAAGAGAGCCTCCTGCAAATCGGCAATGTTCTGATAGCGATTTTCAAGAAGCTGAGCCGTACATTTTCCTATCACCTTATTATATATATCATGGTGAGGCAGCCTTTCGAGTATCTTTCCGATGGCATAGATGTCCGTACGCTCATCAACACTGCCGCCCGAAAACTGCTCTGGGGCAGCATAGGCATTCGTACGGCCTTGTGTGTCGGCAAACGTGTCTGTATAACAACAGCCAAGGTCTATCAGCTTGACATCGCTGTTGATACGGGTCAACAGGACATTATCTGGTTTCAGGTCGAGGTGGAGCACCTGATGGCTGTGCAGACAGGCCACGGCATCCAACAGCTGGTGCAAGAACTTATCGGTGTTCTGCTTGGTGAAATATTCCGGATGTGCGGCTATCCGCTGGCTAAGTGTCTCGCCGTCGACATACTCCATCAATATGCCGTCATCTGTCAGCGAGATATAGCGCACGAGGTTGGGGTGCTCCAGCCGATAGCCCGTCTCAAACTCCTTACGAAGAGCTTCCTGATAGCGGATGTCGCCTGTAAAAGCTGGCTTCAGGCGTTTCAGGAAGTGCAGCTTGCCATAGAGCTTCACCCGAAAGCTGTCACAGGTGGCTCCATGCGCATCTATCTGTTCGATGCTCTCGAAAGGTGACTGACCATCAGAAAACTGCGACGACTCCATAGTTAAGTGAAGAGTGAAGAATTGAGAATCAAATAACCCTTACGGAAGACAAGCCCGATATACGGGCTGCCGTGAACTGGCCAAGCGACTGGCCACTGCGCCATACCTGCATGACCAGCAGCGGATGATGCAGCACGAAACTAAGTATCTCCACTTCATCGCCCACCAGCAGCTTGCTATTCTCACTTTGCTGTATCCTGTAGCGGTTATTACCCAGATAGGACAGCACCACCCGGCGGTCGGGCAGATAGGTAATCTCCACCTCACAGCCAACCTGCAAGTTGGCAGAGCGCACCTCACCGTCAGGACTGTCGAAATCGGAGTTCCCCTGATCTTCAATCTTTGCCAGTTCATCCCAATGGG